>ENA-OUQH01001679-OUQH01001679.1-human-gut-metagenome-genome-assembly--contig:-NODE-1679-length-14499-cov-4.549225_pt1 | contig 14499 bp, 10 predicted proteins | sample MGYA00237948_ERZ548828 | MGnify/ENA primary metagenome ERZ548828 (study PRJEB26490, sample SAMN05194711) | human gut metagenome | biome: terrestrial biome; feature: human-associated habitat; material...
GTCAGCTGACCAGGCTGGACTTCCAGCAGGAAGAAGGGCTGATGAGCTGTCTGCCCCTGGGACTCAATCAGATCGAGATCCAGCGAGGACTGACCACCAGTTCTACGGCCATCTTTGTACCGTTCACCACACAGGAATTATTCCAGAACGGCAAAGAAGCTCTGTACTACGGCATCAACGCCCTGTCCAACAACCTCATCATGGTGGATCGAAAGCTGCTGAAAAACCCCAACGGCTTGATTTTGGGTACGCCGGGTTCCGGTAAGTCCTTCAGCGCAAAACGAGAAATTGCCAACTGCTTTTTGCTTACCAGTGATGATGTCATTATCTGTGACCCGGAAGCGGAGTACGCACCTCTTGTTGAGCGTCTGCATGGGCAGGTCATCAAGATCTCGCCTACCTCCACCAACTACATCAATCCGATGGACCTGAACCTGGACTACTCGGATGATGAAAGCCCGCTGTCCCTCAAATCTGATTTTATTCTCAGCTTGTGTGAGCTGATCGTGGGCGGTAAGGAGGGCTTACAGCCGGTGCAGAAAACCATCATCGACCGCTGTGTGCGTCTGGTCTATCAGACTTACCTCAATGACCCGCGCCCGGAGAATATGCCCATACTGGAGGATCTGTATAACCTGCTCCGGGAACAGGAGGAAAAGGAAGCCCAGTATATCGCTACGGCCCTTGAAATCTATGTAACCGGCTCCCTCAATGTGTTCAACCACCAGAGCAATGTGGACATCAACAACCGCATTGTCTGCTATGACATCAAGGAGCTGGGCAAGCAGCTCAAAAAGATCGGGATGCTGGTGGTGCAGGACGCGGTGTGGAACCGCGTCACGATCAACCGTGAGCAGCGCAAGTCCACCCGCTACTATATCGACGAAATGCACCTTCTTTTGAAGGAGGAGCAGACCGCCGCGTATACGGTGGAGATATGGAAGCGCTTCCGCAAGTGGGGCGGCGTTCCCACGGGCATCACCCAGAACGTCAAAGACCTGCTCTCCAGCCGCGAGGTGGAGAATATCTTTGAAAACTCCGATTATGTGTATATGCTCAACCAGGCTTCCGGCGACCGGCAGATTCTGGCGAAGCAGCTCAACATCTCGCCCCATCAGCTCTCGTATGTGACCCAATCCGCCGAGGGCGAGGGGCTTTTGTTCTACGGCAGCGTGATCCTGCCCTTCGTAGACCGCTTCCCCAAGGATACGGAGCTGTACAAAATCATCACGACCAAGCTCTCGGAGCAGGTACAGTCAGAATAGAGACGAGAAAGGATGTGCGAATATGAATAACAATCTGATGATCTTTGAAAACCCGGAGTTCGGAGCTGTACGCAGCATCCTGATCGACGGCGACCCGTGGTTTGTCGGTAAAGACGTGGCTTCCAGCCTTGGTTACAGCAACCACCGAAAAGCCTTGCTCGACCATGTTGATGTTGAGGATAAATTGGATGGGGTAACGATTCGTGACCCCATCGGCAGAGGTCAGAAACCTATCTTTATTAGCGAATCCGGCCTTTACAGTCTCATCCTCTCCAGCAAGCTGGAGCGCGCAAAGAAGTTCAAGCGCTGGGTGACGGCCGAGGTGCTGCCCTCCATCCGCAAGCACGGCGCGTATATGACGGATGCACTCCTCACCCGGATGGATGAGCACCCCGAGCTGATCTCGGAGTATATCGGCAAGCTCCGTGCGGAAAACGCAAAGGCGAACACCGCGCTGGAGGCGCACCCCGAGGCCGTGCCGGAGTACCTGAACCGCCTGCGCAGCGAAAACGCCCGAAACCGGGAACTGACCCGCCGTCTCCGGCTTGCCCTCCCCAAAGTGGAGTATTACGACGCCTTTGTTGACCCTGCGGACTGCACCAACATCCGCACCACCGCCAAGGAGCTGGGCGTTCCCGAAAAGCAGTTTACCCGGTATCTGGAGGAAAAGAAGTATCTGTTCCGGGACAAGAACCGCAAGCTCTTTCCCCGTGCGGTCAAAAAGAGCGCCGGTCTGTTTCTGGTGAGGGACTTCTACACCGAGCGCGGCAAGCTGGGACACTATACCCTCATCACCCCGGCGGGCAAGCGGCATTTTCTGGAGAGAACGGATGAAATTCTGTTTGAATAACGCTTTTAATCCATCAGCAGTCCCATCAGGAGGTGATGAATATGGCAAAACGCTCGCCAAGGCTGATTTTCACCGAGGAAGAACGCGCCCTGCCGGAGCTGGAGCGCGTCGTCCGCAAGGCGGACAGGGCGGCGGATAAGCTGGAGAAGGCCGAAGCGAAAATTCCCAAGAAAACCGTTAAGGTCAAAAAGCGCGTTGTGGACAGTGAGAGCGGCAAGGTCACGACGCGCCTTTTCTTTGAGGAGGCGGACAAAAAGCGTCCGCCCTCCAAGCTGGCGCACGCCGCAAGGAAAGCGCCGCTGGATACCGTCCGCAGCGCAGTCCACCGCAAGCTCCGGGAGGAGGGCGACGACAACCCCGGCACGGAGGCGGCGAACACCCTGACCGAGACGGCGGAGCGCACCTGGCGCATTGCGGAATCGGCGCACCGCTCCCATGCGGAAAAGCCCTACCGCAAAGCGGACAAGGCGGAAGCCGCCGCAGACAAAGCCAATCTCAAGGCGCTGAACAAACAGTACGAGCAGGAATACGGCAGGGCTTCCAACCCCTATTCCCGCTGGCAGCAGAAGCAGGCCATTAAAAAGGAATACGCCGCCGCAAAAGCGGGGAACGGCGCGAGGAATACCGTCAAAGCGTCCGAGACCACCGCGAAGGCGGCCAGGCGCGCCGCCGAGGGAAGCAAGGAACTCGGCAGCTTTTTTGTCCGGCACAAGAAGGGCTTCCTCATCGCGGGCGGCGTCGCCGCCGCGATACTGCTGCTCATGACCTGCATTTCCTCCTGCTCCACGCTGTTTCAGGGCGGTGTGTCCGGCATTGCGGCCTCCACCTATCCGCTGGAGGATGCGGATATGCTGGCGGCGGAAGCCGCCTACTGCGCCATGGAGGACGAGCTGCGGGAATACCTGAACAGCTACGAAAGCACCCACGATTACGACGAGTACCACTTCGACCTGGACGAGATTGAGCACGACCCCTATGTGCTCATTTCCATGATTACCGCCCTCAAGGGCGGAGAATGGACGATTGACGAAATAGGCGGGATTCTGGAGACGCTGTTTGAAAAGCAGTATATCTTAACGGAAACCGTCGCCACGGAAACCAGATACCGCACCGAAACGCATATCGGCTATTACACCGACGAAAACGGCAATCTGCAAAGCTACGAGTACGAAGTAGAGGTTCCCTACACCTGGTATATCTGCCATGTGGAGCTGGAAAACTTCAACCTCTCCCATGTGCCGGTGCATATCATGTCCCACGATCAGCTCTCCATGTACGCCGTGTATATGAGCGTGCTGGGCAACCGCCCCGACCTGTTCCCCGGCTCCCCGTATGTGAACCGGTACTACTACACCCAGTATGAGAAGTACGAGATACCCCCGGAGGCGCTGGCGGACGAGCAGTTCGCCGCCATCATCAAGGAAGCGGAAAAGTATCTCGGCTATCCCTACGTCTGGGGCGGCAGCTCGCCGGACACCTCCTTCGACTGCTCCGGCTTCGTTTCGTATGTCTACAACAACTGCGGCCTGCACTGGAGCTTCGGCAGGCTGGGCGCGGAGGGGCTGCGGGGCATGTGCGCCTATGTCTCCCCGGAAAGCGCCCGTCCGGGCGACCTTATTTTCTTTGAAAAGACCTACGACACCGCAGGCGCGTCCCATGTAGGCATCTATGTGGGCAATAACAGGATGCTCCACTGCGGCGACCCCATTCACTACGCTTCCATCGACACGAGCTACTGGCGAAGCCATTTTCTCCAGTTTGGCAGATTACCTTAACAACAACCATATCAACGCAAAAAGGAGGATGTTATGAACCCGCGACTTGAAAAGCTGCGTCAGGAGCGCGAGAAGCTGGCAGAAAAGCTCACATCGCTGACCGCACGGCTCAAAGCCCTGGACGAGCAGATTCTGAAGCTGGAAAACACGGATATTGTGGGCATCGTCCGCGAGAACGGGCTGACCATCGAGCAGCTCGCGGCGCTGATGGAGATGCTGGAAAAGCGTCCCACGGCGGCACTGCCCGACGAATACAGAAAAACGGAGGAATTTGTGGATGAAGAATAAATGGAGATTTTTTGCCGTGACGCTGGCCGTCGTGCTCTGCATGACGGTCTTTTCCGTTACGGCCTATGCAGGCGGCGATATGATCGATTCGACAATGGGCGACCCGACCATGGAAACCCCAACTGCAACTACACAGCCGGAGAATACGAATACCGGTGAGCAGACCCCAAACGGACAGACCCTGACCGTGCTTGTGACCGAAAATGCGGACGGAAGCCATACCGTGACCATCGGGGACCGGAGCTGGACGCTTCCCGCCAAACGGGAGCAGTCCGGAAAAGTGGTCAACGTCCGCACCTATTTGAACCTGCGCACCGGCCCCGGCACGGATTACACCGTGATCGGGCGTCTGCTCAACGGCGCGGAGGTGAAGGTGCTGGAGGAAAGCAACGGCTGGTACAAGGTGGTCGTGCCGGAGCAGACAGGCTATGTATACGGCAAATACCTTGAGGTTCTCAACACCTCTGCGGGAGGCGGTGAGAACGACACGGATACTGCGGGACTGCTGGAGATACTGCTGCAATATTACGCCGCTGCCGGAGGCTCCGCGCCCCTGACCCCGGACGGCAACCTGACGCTCATGGACGACATCGGCTCCGCTTTCGGCGCAGGCAAGCAGTTCATCACCGTGACGACCAAGGGCGGCAACACCTTTTATCTCATCATCGACCGGGACGATAAGGGCAATGAGAACGTCCATTTCCTGAATCTTGTGGACGAGGCCGACCTGCTGGCGCTGACCAAGGACGGCGAGAGCATCGTCCCCGCCTGCACCTGCACGGACAAATGCGCTGTGGGCAAAATCAACACGGGCTGCAAGGTGTGCAGAACCAATATGAGCGAGTGCGCGGGCAAGGAAGTTACGGAACCCACGCAACAGCCCGCCGAGCCTGCGGAGACCGCGCCCGAAAAGAGCGCCAACGGCGCGGGGCTCATAGTGGTCGTCCTCCTGCTTCTACTGGGCGGCGGCGGTGCGCTGTACTGGTTCAAGCTCCGCAAGCCCAAGGCCGACACCCGTGGGGCGGACGATCTGGACGATTACGACTACGGCGAGGACGAGGAAGAAGAGGATTACGAGTTTGAAGCCGAGGACGAGACGGACGCCGGGGAGGATGAAGAAAAGTGACACAGACAGTCAGCACAGAATCGCCCATGGAGCCGTCTCCCCGCGAGAGGCTTATTCAGATCATGAAGCGCGAGCAGGCGCTTTTCATCCGGCAGACGCTCTCTCAAAAGCCCGGATACCGGGGCGGCAAGAAAGCCTTTGAATACTTCATCCGGCAAAAGATCATAAAAGCCGTGGAAGCGGGCTGCGGGGACGCGGAGGCGCTGCTCCGCACCCCCAAGCCCGTCAAATCCATCTACTACGACTTCAAATACTATTTCGACGAATACAGCTACGCAAACTGCGACCTGTATGTGGAGAAGGCCATCGAGGACTGCGGGAACAACACCCTGCGCAAGGAGTTCCTGCGGGCAAAGGGCTGGGACGCGCCGGATGATTTCGATATCAACGATGAGGAGGAATAAAGGAATATGAACGGATACCGATTGGTTGTGTGTGAAAAGCCCTCCGTGGCAAGGAGCATTGCCGCCGTTCTTGGCGCAGGCAGGCGCGGGGACGGCTTTCTTTCGGGCGGCGGCTACCTCGTCTCCTGGTGCTTCGGGCATCTTGCGGAGCTTTCGGATGCGGACGCCTACGATGAAAAGTATGGCAAATGGCGAAGGGAGGACTTGCCCATCCTGCCGAAAAGCTGGCAGTATACCGTAGCGCGGGACAAGCAGAAGCAGATGAACACCCTCCGCGCCCTCATGCACCGGGACGATGTGTATGAAGTGGTCAACGCCTGCGACGCCGGGCGCGAGGGCGAGCTGATTTTCCGCACGGCGTATAATCTCAACAACTGCCGCAAGCGCGTAAAGCGGCTCTGGATTTCCTCCATGGAGGATGCGGCGATCCTTCAGGGCTTTGACAATCTCCGCGACGGAGCGGAGTACGACAACCTCTACGCCTCCGCCCTCTGCCGCAGCAAGGCGGACTGGCTGGTGGGCATCAACGCCACCCGCCTGTTTTCCGTGATGTACCACCGCACACTGAACGTGGGGCGCGTGGTATCGCCCACGCTTGCGCTGCTGGTGCAGCGGGAAGCGGAGATCAACGCCTTTCAGCCGGAGAGCTTCTACACCGTCCATCTGGACTTTGACGGCTTCTCCGCCGCAGGCGAACGCATGAAGGAGCAGGCTGAGGCGGAGCGGCTTGCCGGGGACTGCAACGGCAAAGCCGCCGCTGTTACCTCCGTCGTGCAGACAAAAAAGACGGAGAAAGCCCCGGCGCTCTACGACCTGACTACCCTCCAGCGGGATGCGAACCGCTTGCTTGGGTACACGGCGCAGCAGACGCTGGATTATCTGCAAAGCCTCTATGAAAAGAAGCTCTGCACCTACCCCCGCACCGACAGCCGCTACCTCACCGACGATATGGAGGGCGGCGTAAACGCGCTGGCGCTGTGCTGCGCAGGCATCTGCGGCACGGAGCCGCCCGCAGCCGTCTGTTCGGGGCAGGTGTGCAGCAGCAAAAAGGTCAGCGACCACCACGCCGTCGTTCCCACCATGGCAGCGGGCGAAACGGACTTGGAGGCGCTGCCCGCAGGCGAACGGGAAATCCTGCGCCTTGTTTCCCGTCAGGTGCTTATGGCGGTCAGCGCGTCCTTCGTCTATCTGGAGACCGAGGCAAGGCTGGACTGCGGCGGAAATGGCTTTTCCACAAAGGGAAAAACGGTGGTGCAGCCCGGTTGGAAAGCATATGCGGATGCGGAGCTTACGGACAAGCCCCTCCTGGAGCTTTCCGAGGGACAGTCGCTTTCCGTTTCCTCCTGCGCGGTCAAAGAGGGCAGAACGACCCCGCCCAAACACTTCACTGAGGACACGCTGCTCTCCGCCATGGAGACGGCGGGCAAGGAGGATATGCCGGAGGATGCGGAGCGGCGCGGGCTGGGAACCCCCGCAACAAGGGCGGCGGTCATTGAAAAGCTGGTGGCCACGGGCTTTGCGGAGCGCAGAAAGGCGAAAAAATCTGTACGCCTCGTTCCCACCGAAGCGGGCGTATCCCTCATTACCGTGCTGCCCGAACAGCTCCAGTCCCCGCTGTTGACCGCCGAATGGGAGCACCGCCTCAAGGAGATCGAGTGCGGCGAGCTGGGCGCGGACGAGTTCCTCGCCGGCATCCGCGATATGGTCGCAGCGCTGGTTCGGGACGCTGCGCCTGTGGACGGCGCAGAGGTACTGTTCCCCTCCGGCAGACCCGTTGTGGCCAAATGCCCCCGCTGCGGCGCAGAGGTCACGGAGAGCAAAAACGGCTATTTCTGCGAGAGACGGAGCTGCAAGTTCGGGCTGTGGCGGGACAACCGCTTCCTTGCCGCCAAGAAGATCAGCCTGACAAAGAAGATGGCTTCCTCGCTCCTGACGCAGGGACGCGCCTACGCCAGCGGTATCTACTCCGAGAAAACCGGCAAGACCTACGACGCATTCATCGTGCTGGAGGACGACGGCGCGCGTTCCTCCTATAAGCTGGACTTCACCAAATGACCCTCACAGGCTCCCGCACGGGCGTTTCATTCCCCTGCGGGAGCCGCTGTTTTTACCATGATTCAAAGGAGGTATGCACGAAATGGCTGAAAAACAGACCAACAAGGAACGGCTCAAGGACATCACCGACAGCATCGAGACGGGCATAAAGGAGCTGTTTGAGAGCGACAAATACAGGCAGTACCTTGCCACCATGAGCCGCTTTCACAAGTACAGCGTCAACAACACCATGCTCATCTATATGCAGCGCCCCGACGCCACCCATGTGGCTGGCTTCAACAAATGGCGCGATCAGTTCGGAAGAAACGTCAAAAAGGGCGAAAAGGGCATTAAAATCATCGCCCCCACGCCCTTCAAGAAGAAAATCGAGCAGCAGAAATTAGACCCCGACACCAAGCTCCCCCTGCGGGACGAGAACGGCGATATTATCACGGAGGAAAAGACGGTGCAAATTCCCATGTACAGGCCCGTGGTGGTATTCGACGTGCAGCAGACCGCAGGCAAGCCCCTGCCGAAGCTGGCGGCGAACCTTACGGGGGATGTGCAGAATTACGGGGTGTTTATGGAGGCGCTGCGCCGCAGCGCGCCCGTACCCATCTTCTTTGAGAAGCTGGCGGAGAATATGGACGGCTACTTCTCCGTGGACAAACAGCGCATCGCGGTCCGCGAAGGCATGAGCGAGGTGCAGACGGTCTGCGCCGCCGTCCATGAGATCGCCCACTCCAGACTCCACAATAAGGACGGGATCGGGGAAAAGTATCAGCAGATCGAGCTGTTCGGCAAGCCTGCGCTGTTCTCCAATGGGCGCATCGACCGGGATAAGCTGCCGGAGGGCTTGTATGCGTATGACCTGCGCGGCTCGGATTACGATCCGGGGTTGCCCGTGACCATTCAGGAGCACGTTGTGGTGAACCACGCGGCAACCGTCATTGCCGCAGCGCCCATTGAGCTGCCGGAGCAGGGCTTTTTGTATCTGGGCGAGGACGGGCTGAACTTCACGGGCGGCGAGCAGACCGTGAAGGAGTTTTGGCACGCACAGTACCCGGAAAAGGCAAAGCTCTCCCGCGCCGCCGAGGAGATTCAGGCGGAGAGCATCTCCTTCGCCGTCTGCGCCTATTACGGCATTGAGACAGGCGAAAACAGCTTCGGGTATCTGGCGACCTGGGCAAAGGACAGGGAGCTGACCGAGCTTCGCGCATCGCTGGAGACCATCAACAGAACATCTTCTGCCTTGATTACGGATATCGACCGCCATTACGCGGAAATCTGCAAGGAGCGCGGGCTGGACAGGGAGACGGAGAGCCTTGCCGCCCAGCCTGTGCAGGAGATCGCCGTGCAGGAGCCGGAGCCGGTCACAGCGCCGGACAACGGCTGCGTCCCCGACCCTGCGATTTCTGTTGAGAGCATGAACGCCTACGGCTACACCGATTCCAATATGCTGCCGCTGACAAAGGAGCGTGCGCTGGAGCTCATGGAACGGGACGTGAGCGTGTATATGCTTCACACGGACAACACCGAGGCCATGGCCTTCGATGCAGAGGATATCCGCAGCTTTGACGGCATCTTCGGCGTGGAAGCCTCCGAATGGGAGGCGGTCAAAGACCGCTTCGCACCGCCGGACTATGAAAAGGCGTTCCTCGACAACACCGCCGACAGCTTTGCCATCTATCAGCTTCGGGATAATGATAATACGTCGCAGCTTCGCTTTATGAACGCCGAGTATCTGGAGAAGAAGGGGCTTTCCATTGAAAAGGGAAATTACGCCGCTGTCTATGCGGGAAACCTTGACCGCAGGGGCGATACGCAGGACAGGTTGGATGCGCTGTATGAAACCTTCAACATCCGCCGCCCGGAGGATTTTCGCGGCCACAGCCTGTCCGTCAGCGACATCGTAGCGCTGAAGCAGAACGGCGTGGTATCTTGTCATTACGTTGATTCCCAGGGCTTCAAGGCGCTGCCCGACTTCCTCAAGCCGGAAAACTATCTCAAAAACGCGGAGATGGCCATGGAGGACGACTACGGCATGATCGACGGCGTTATCAACAACGGGCCGAAGCAGACCGTGGCAGAGCAGGAGGAACAGGCAAAGTCCGGCAAGCCCGTCTCCCTCATGGAGCTGGCGCAGGCGGCGCGCCGGGAACAGGCGCAGGCGGCACGGCAGGAGAAGAAGCCCTCCGTGCTGGCAAAGCTCTGTCCTCCCGTCAACGAGCCGAAAAAGACAGCGCGTTCAAAGCGCGCGGAAAGAGAGTTGCTATGATGAATTTTACCAACGATGAAATGAACCTCATGTGCATCTACCAGAGCGACAGCCGCAGCGGGCTGATTGCCGCCCTCACCGAAATGCGCGGATACCTTGATGAGGACGAAGCCGAGCTGCGAGCGCTGACCGACAGCGCCCTGCAAAAGCTGGGCGAAATCACCGACGAGGACTTCGCGGAGCTGGAGCTAATTCCCGACTTCGATACGGACGAATAAGGAGAATTCGCGGGGGCGGCTTTCGGGTTGCTCCCGTTTTGCTTTCACGATTCTATTTCCCAAAATCGAAAAAATATTGATTTTGGGAAATAGATGGTGATGCTTCGCTTGTCTGCACTGCCGCATTGTTGGACAAAATGCGTGTATCCGCAAAAATGTTCAATAGATGCGGTTTGCCCTTCTCTTTACAAAAATGTCCGTTCGAGTGCGTAACATCCACGGAAAACGCACAGAATGAGCAGGGAGTTTTCGCACTATTTTTCTGAAAACGCTTGATTTTCACCGGATAGTTGCGTATAATAAGACTGCGAGGTGAAAATATGATAAAGACAACAGCAATGCTACTGGAGGAACTGCGGGAATACGGTTCTCCGAAGTCAAAGCTCGCGCGTATGGCGGAGCGGGGCGAATGCTTTCCCATTACAAGGGGGCTATATGAAACTGACCGGAACGCTCCTGCGTACCTGCTTGCGGGCAGTATTTACGGGCCTTCATACATTTCCTTTGAATATGCCCTCAGCCGCTACGGGCTGATTCCCGAGGCGGTATATGCCGTTACCTGCGCCACCTTTGAAAAGAAAAAGAAAAAGAAGTATGAAACGCCCTTCGGAACCTTCACCTATCGGGATGTGCCGTCCGAGGCGTTCCCGCTGGGGCTTCGGCTCGTGCAGGAGGGCGATTATTTCTACCGGATCGCAGAGCCGGAAAAGGCACTGTGCGACCAGCTCTATACTATGCCGCCCGTACCGAACACACAGGAGCTTTTCCGGCTGCTGACGGAGGATTTGCGGATTGAGGAATCGGAGATTGGGAAGCTGGACGGAAATAAGGTTTGCGAATACAGCGGAGCGTATCACTCCACGAACGTAAAGAAGCTCTGCTCGCTTTTAAGGAGGCTTTGACATGAACAGCGCCATTGAACAGATGCTGAAAAGCTACCATGTAGAGAATATCTACGACAGAAAGAACGCCATGAAGGAGATCATGCAGGAAATTGTGCTCTGCGGCTTGTCCCGTGCGGGCTTCTTCAAAAAAGCAGCGTTCTACGGCGGAACCGCCCTGCGAATCTTCTACGGTCTCGACCGCTTTTCCGAGGATCTGGATTTTTCGCTGGAAGCGGAGGATTTGGACTTTGACCTGACCGCCTACTTTCCCGTGCTGGAGAAGGAAGTGAAAGCCTTTGGGCTGAACGTGGAGATTCAGGAAAAGGAAAAGACAAAAGAAAGCACCATCCGCTCCGCCTTCCTGAAGGGGAACACGAAGGAACATCTTCTGCTGTTCTACGCGGATGAAAAGGTGGCGGGAAGCGTGGCGAAGAATGAAGCGGTCAAGATTAAGTTCGAGGTGGACGTTAACCCGCCCGCCTTCGCCTCATTCGAGCACAAATACCGGCTGCTGCCCGTTCCGTATGAGGTGAAAATGTATGATATACCCTCCCTGTTCGCAGGAAAAATCCATGCGGTCATCTGCCGTGCGTGGCAAAGCCGCATCAAGGGCAGGGATCTTTACGACTATGTATTCTATCTTTCAAGGGGTGCGGCCGTCAATCAAAAACACCTTCGGGCACGATTGATTGATTCCGGATATATTTCTGCCGATGCGGACTGTTCCTTGCCGAAAATCAAAGCGATGCTGGCGGAACGCTTCGACAGTATCGATTACGCACAGGCAAGGCAGGATGTGGAGCCGTTCATTCACGATTCCTCCGTGCTGAATATCTGGAGCGCAGACTTTTTCAAACAAATCACGGAGGGACTGACTGCGGTATAGTCCCCGACTGAAAACCGAATACCGCCCTTACATAGAGCGTCCGTTCCGGGCGCTCTAAATTTATGCCATGAAGGAGGAGCAATATGCCGAGCAAGCTACAAACGTATATGCAGATGGCGGACGAGGCGCAGCGGCAGATCACCGGCAGCTACCGGGGCTGGACGGGCTTTCTCACCACCGCCGCAAGGCTGTACAAATACCCCTACGCCGAGCAGGTCATGATCCACGCCCAGCGTCCGGACGCCACCGCCTGCGCGGAGTACGACTTCTGGAACGAAAAGATGGGCCGGTATGTCCGCAGGGGCTCCAAGGGCATCGCCCTCATCGACAGCAGCGGCGAAAGGCCGAGGCTTCGGTATGTGTTCGACGTGTCGGACACGGGCGGCAGGGAGTTTCCAAAGAGCCGCTACCTGTGGGAATACCGGGCGGAACACGCGGACGCGGTAAGCGCCATGCTGGAAAGCCGCTATGGTGTGGACGGAAAAGGAGGGCTGCCAGACCAGCTTGAGCGCATCGCGTCCCAGCTTGCGGAGGAATACTGGCGGGACTATAAGCGGGATATCCTCGCCATCGTTGACGATTCCTTTCTTTACGGGTATGATGAGTTCAACGTAGGAGCGGCCTTCCAAAGCGCCGCCGCCGTCAGCATTGCCTACTCGCTCATGTCCCGCTGCGGGCTTGAAGCGGACGACCGCTTCGAGCATGAGGATTTCCTGAGCATCTTCGATTTCAACACCCCGGAAGCCGCCGCCGAGCTGGGCACGGCGGTGAGCAGGATCAACGGAGAGGTGCTGCGGCAGATCGAAGTCACCATCAAGAATTACGAGCGCGAGAAACTCGCGGAAAGGAGCCATAGCCATGACAGAGCTGACCTACACCAAGAACGGGGACTACCTGATTCCCGACCTGACGCTGAGCGAAACGCCGGAGGACGCGAGACCCCTGGGCAAGTACGGGAGACTGCGCAGGAGCTACCTTCAGGAGCACAGACCGGGGCTGTACAGCCGTCTGGTGCTGTCGGAGAAGCTGTTCCCGCATCTGCGGGAGATCGACGAGACGGCGAACCGGAGGCTGGAGCAGATGATGCCGGAGCTGATGAAGTCGGCGGGCGTGACGGAGGAGCTGAAAGCCCGCGACCAGATGAAATGGGTGGGGCTGATGAACAGCCTGAAAGCGCAGGCCGAGGAGATCATCCTCAGCGAGCTGGTGTACAACTGACCAATGACGCGCCGGAAGCGGAACCGGCGCAGCCTCCGATACCGCAGGCATACCAACTGAGCCTGTTCCCCACGGAGGAAGAGCAAATCGCATATATCGCAGAAGCGGAGAGCTACACGCCCTCCGCTTTTTCCATGTCCATCCCGCAGGCGGATATCGACCACATTCTGCGTATGGAGGGCAACGCCGACTATGCCCGCATGAAGATCGCCACGGAGTTCTCCAAGGGCAAGAGCGTGGAAGAAATCGCGGCGTTTCTTCAAAGCAGCTTCCACGGCGGCAACGGCGTCATCACCGAAAACGGCAGATATTCCGCGTGGTACGCCGAGGACGGCATCCACATCGCCAATGGGGACGCGGCAAGATATCTGACCTCCGCAAAGGTCGTAAGCTGGCAGGAGGCGGCAGCGCGCATTTCCGAGCTTTTGGAGCAGGGCGAATACGCCGCCAATGTAGAGCTTGCGGAAGCGCCGGGGCACGAGCGCACGGAGCTGGCGCAGGCCGTATGGTATCTCCGGCAGGATTTAAGCGAAAAGGCGCGGGCGCAGGGCTATCTCTCCTGCCTGTCGGATATGCGGGGCGGCGGTTTCCCGGAGGAAACGGCGCGGCTTGCCGAGCGGCTGACAGACCCTGCGTTCCGCGAAGTCCTCATGGACGATTTTGCACAGCTCCGATCCGACTACCGGGAAGATAGGAGCCTGCTGCGCTTCCATTACCACAAGCCGGACAATATCGAGCAGGGCCTGCGGGAGCTGTCCCTGCCCCGCAGAGAATACCGCACCGAAATGGCGGAGATTCCCGCCGTGCAGCGGTTTATTACCGAGGACGAGATCGCCGCGACCCTGACCCGCGGCAGCAATATTGAAGGGAGCAAGGGGCGCATCTACGCCTATTTCAAAGAAAAGCACAGCCCCAAAGAGCAGGCGGACTTCCTGAGAACGGAATACGGCATTGGAGGCAGCTCCCACGCGGTATCCGGCGCGTCCCACAGCGGTGAGGATCACAGCGGCAAGGGCGTCAGCTTGAAAAAGCAGGACTGCCCGGAAATTCAACTGAACTGGGCGAACGTCGCCAAGCGTATCTCCGAGCTGATCCGCAAAGACCGTTTCCTGACCCCGGAGGAAAAGACACAGTACGAGCAGCTTCAGCGGCAGACCGCAGCGCGAAGCGCAGCATGGAATGACTACAATGCCGTAAAGGAAGCCCACCCGGACGACCTCGTGCTGTTTCAGGTGGGGGATTTCTTTGAGATGTATGGCGAGGACGCAAAACA
>ENA-OUQH01001702-OUQH01001702.1-human-gut-metagenome-genome-assembly--contig:-NODE-1702-length-14407-cov-4.131828_pt1 | contig 14407 bp, 12 predicted proteins | sample MGYA00237948_ERZ548828 | MGnify/ENA primary metagenome ERZ548828 (study PRJEB26490, sample SAMN05194711) | human gut metagenome | biome: terrestrial biome; feature: human-associated habitat; material...
GATGCTCGTCATCGACCCGCGCATACGGCAGATGCCTCGCACAAAAAACCGCTGCAGCACAGGCTTCTGTGCTGCAGCGGTTTTTTTGTGCGAGGTATCTGCCGTATGCGCGGGTCGATGACAAGCATCGGCCCGGCAGGGCCTTACGCGGTTTTCTTTGCCGCGGCCTTCTTCTTTTTCTTCTTGCGGGCGATGAACAAAATTACCAGCAGCAGTGCGGCTGCGGCGCCGCAAGCCGCCGCGAGCAGGGGCACCTTGCTGGCGGGCATCTGCACAGCGGCGAAGGCCGTCGTACCGGCGGGGGCGGTGCAGGTCAGATAGCTGCCGTCCACGCTTGTGTCGGCCTGCTGCCAGCCTGCGTCGGTCCTGACCCACAGCACGGTGTTGTCCGTCGTCTCCGGCGGCATATAGCGCAGCGTGTGGCCGGTGTCGGCGGGCAGCTCCAAGCCCCACGCCTCCACCAGCGTGCCGGGGGTCTTGGGCGCGTCGTCCACCTCATGGAGCATCAGCTCGTCAGTGGTATCGAAGCTGCCCTCCACCAGCACAAGGGAGCGTTCACCGCGCTTTTCCTGGCTCTGGCGGACCGTGTTTATGTCGCTGTACTCGGCGTGGATCGTCGCGTCAAACGTCATGCCGGTCAGATCCACATCCTCCCAGCTGCCGTACTGGCCCTGGTGGTTGGGAACCGGCGGCAGCTGATCCGTCGGGAAGTCGCTGCCGTACGGGATGTGGTATTCCTGGACCAGCGAATCCTCGTCGGTCACAAAGCGGACACAGATGCTGCTGAAATCGCCGGGCAGATTTTCCTGCGCGACGAAATCCTCGTAGGCCAGCGGTTCGGCAATGCCCTGGTAGCTGACGCTGTCGATGCCCGCGACACCCCCGTCCACGAAGGTGTTGCCGGTCACGCTGCCGTCCAGCGGGTCGTCCACGATACCGGCAATCGCACCGATCTGTTCGGCAGCGTTGTCGATCATGACCATGGCGCAGCAGTTTTCGATGGTGGCACCGCTGCCGACAATGCCGCCGACCTGCTTTGCACCGGACAGGCGGCCCTTGGCGCAGCTCTCGCGGATCGTGGACTTGCTGATACCGGCCACGCCGCCGACGCCGGTGGCGTCCTCGGCATCGAGGGTGCCAAAGCCCCTGCAGTCGATGACAGAGCCCATCTCGGCGTCGCCGACGATACCGCCCGCGTTCTGCTTTTTGGTGCTGACCGTGCCGTAGTTTGTGCAGTCACGGGTGACGACGCGGGTCTTGAAGGTAAAGTTCAGCGACTCGCTGCCCGCGGTGGTGTAGTCGTCCTCGGGGTCCAGATCGTTCTCGCGGGCCATTGCACCGGTAATGCCGCCGGCGTTGAGGTCGGCATTGACCGTGCCGCTGTTGATGCAGTTCGTGACCTTGGCCTCGACGTCGTCATCGGTGTCGTCATCGGAAACATCGTCCACGATGTCGTCTGCATCCCGGTTGACATTCTCGCTGGCACCGGACAGCGTCTGGCCGATCTTGTTGATCTGCTTCGAGATCGCCTTCACGTCGTTGATCAGCGCTTGGCTGTTGCTGCTGGCGTTGTTGTTCAGGCTGCTGACGATGTCGCCCATGCTGGTCAGGCTGCTGCTCAGATCGTTGCGGCTGGCCGTGATGGCGTCGCGGTTCGTCAGCTCGACGTTTGGAATTTCGACGTCCACGGAGTCCGGCAATGCATCCGAAATGTCATGGAGCACATCCTTTGTGTCGGGCAGGTCGTCAAGACCCTCGGTGATGAGCGTATAGTTCGGGTCGATCGGATAGCGCTCGTCCGGCTTTGTGGCAGTGCCGTCGTCCTCGCTGATAACGGTGCTGTCAGCGGAATCGTCAACGGCTTCGGGGCCGGGCTGCCCGTGGGAGGTGCGGTCCGCCTCGCCGCCCTCTGCAGCGGGCTCCTGTGCGGGGGATGTCTCCTCACTCTGCGCCGCAGCGGGGGCAGTGTCCTGCGCTGCCGTACTGCTTTCGTCAGGCGTGGAGAGGTCAGCACTCTGCGCGGGCTCCTCCGAGGGGGACAGCGTGTAATTCGGATCGACAGGGTCGGTGTCGGACGGAGGCGTCGCTTCGCCGTAGTCGATGACTGTGTCCGAGTCCGCGGCATTGTCTCCGTCGTCCGCGCCGGGCAGGTTGGTATTCTTGAGGTCCTGCTTGAACTGGCTCAAGTCTGTCTTGACGGTCTGGGAACCGATGGACACGCCGTTTTCGGCCTGCTTCAGCAGATTCTCAATGGCATTGCGGGAGCTGGTCACGTTATTCTTCAGCGCTTCGAGCTGGTTGGAAAGGTCGCTGCTGGCGGCGCTGGCGTCATCGCAGGCGCGGTTGACCAGCGTCTGCAGCGTGCTCATCTCGTCGGAAAGCTCCTGCAGCGTGTCCTTTGTGTATTCCAGCGTGCTGCTCGGCTCCATCTGGCCGACGATGCCGCCGCCCTCCTTGCGGGCGTAGACAGTGCCGTAGTTGACGCAGCCCTCAATGTAGCCGGTCTGGCTGCCCGCGATGCCGCCGACGTTGTAACCCATGTGCTGGTAGCCCACGGTGCCGCGGTTCATGCAGGCGCGGATGACACCGCCGGACTGGCCCGCAATGCCGCCGATGTCGGTGATGTCGGCGACGTTCTCGGTGCCGATCAGGTCGTTCAGCGTCAGCGAGGAAAGGTCGATGTCGTTCTGCTCCACCGTCGTGTTGACGCTGGAGGTGTTCGTGCAGTTGGCAATGATGCCGTGATTTTCACCGGCGATGCCGCCGATGAAGTGCGCACCGTAGACACTGCCCGTGGTCGTGCAGCTTTCGATGACGCCGGCGGCCAGATTTGTGCCCGCGATGCCGCCGACAACGGACGCGCCGGAGGACACGCCCTCAAAGCGGCAGTTGTGCAGCGTACCGGCGTTGCTGCCTGCAATGCCGCCCACGGTGGAGCGGCTGCCGGTGGGCATCGAGCGGCCCCGGATGACGAGGTCGCGGACGTTGGCCCCCTGCTGCACATAGCGGAAGAAGCCGATGACCGAGCCGTCATCTACAAGGCTCAGGCCGGAGATCGTGTGGCCCTGCCCCTCAAACACGCCGCTGAAGGACGGGATGCCCGCAAAGGCGCTGCCGGTCAGCTCCAGATCGGCGTCCAGATAGACGGTGCGGTTTTTGCTCCAGCTGTCCAGGCGGCAGGAATCGGCCAGCTGCAAAAGGTCATCGACGGTGCCGATGTGGAAGGTCTCCTTTTCGGCGGTGTCGGCGGTCTCGCTCTCCCCTTCCGCAAAAACGGGCAGGGTCAGCGCCAGCACAAGGCAGAGCGCCAGCAGCGCAGCCCAGAGGCGGCGCGTCAGGTCAGAAATGCGGTTCATTCAGCGTCGCCTCCCTTCGTGTCAGTGTCGGGCGTATCGGGTGTGCCTGGTTCGGGGGCACCGTCCTCGGATTCGTGGATGTTCTTCTCCGACAGGTACATGTCGGGCTTGTCAACGGTAAATTCGGTGCCGGTGGCAATGTTCGCACTGAACTGGCCGTGCAGCACGCCCTTGATTTCAGCATCTACGACGCCGTTGATGTAGCCGCGCACGCGGCCATTGACGTGCATTGTGCCGCTGGCCGTGCGGGCCATACCGGCAACGCCCTTCATCTCAAAGCTCGTGCGCTCGATGATGGTGTCGCCCAGGATCAGGATTTGCGGCAGGACAAACAGAACCAGAACGATGGAAACGATCGTGCCGCGGCCCAGGCAGGTGCCGATGGCGGAGATAACGGGGTTCGTGGTCAGGACGCTGATCAGAATACCCGCGGATGCCAGAATGGAGCCGGAGGTGAAGATGGTCGGGAACGACTCGTTCAAGGCTGTGACGATGGCCTCCCGCGGGCGCATGACCTTCTTCAGGTCGGTGTAGTGGCTGGAGATAACGATGGCGTAGTCGATGTTTGCACCCATCTGAATGGAGTTGACGATCAGGTAGCCGAGGAAGTACAGCGGGGTGTGCTGCAGGTACGGCACCGAGAAGTTGATCCAGATACTGCCCTGAATGACGATGATCAGCAGCACGGGCAGACCCGCGGACTTGAATGTGAACAGCAGGACCAGGATAACGAACAGTGCGGACAGCACACTGATCAGCAGGTTATCCTCGCCGAAGGAGCTGGACAGGTCCATGGCGCTCGTCGTATTGCCGACAACGTAGAACGAATCGGTGGCGTAGTATTTGCCGATGATGTCGTGCATCTTGTTGACGAAGGCGAACGTCTCGTCGGTCTCCTCGGGCAGGTTCAGATAGACGACCATACGGCTGTAATCGTCGCTCTGCAGCTGCTTCTGGGCTTCATCGAGCTGGTCGAACAGGTCGTCCAGCGTGTCCTGCACATCGCCCGAGAGCGTGATGTTGCCGTCGTGCATCTCCTGTTCCAGGAACCTGAACATGTCGTAGATCGGCACTTTATAATCGTCCAGGCCGTTGATGATCTCGCCGTACTCGTCATGGTCGACGGCGTAGGCGCCGTACAGTGCCTTGGCGACCTCGAAGTCGAGGTCGGCCATCTCGGCCAACTGGCGCGGTGTCACAGCGTCGGTCAGCATATAGCCGTCCATCGCTTCAATGTTGGCCAGACCCATCGTGGATTTGACCTCGGCGCAGGCGTCCAGCTCGTCGAGGATCCTGCCCTCGGACTCATAGTCGCCCGACGGCACAATGACGGCCACCATGTTGCTGGAACCGAAGGTGTTTTTGATTTTCTGGTAGGCGATCTGGCGCTCGCTCTGCTTGGCGGTGACCAGGTCGGTGTAGGTGTAGCAGTAGGGGCACAGGTTGGCAAAGACCGCCGCCGCCACGATGATGACGCCGAAGATCGGCGGGATGATAAAGCGGGTCTTGATGTCGAACTTGCCGACGGCGGTAATCTTGGGAATCAGGTTTTTGTGGCGGGTTTTGTCGATCAGCTTGCTGAACAGCACCAGCAGGCCGGGCATCAGCGTAAAGACACAGAGCATACTGAACAGGATAGCCTTGATCAGGACCGTAGCCAGGTCGCGGCCAATGCCGAAGTGCATGAACGCCAGCGCGGCCAGGCCGCTGATCGTCGTGAGCGAGGAGGAAGAAATCTCCGGGATAGCCTTGGAAAGCGCGGCAATGCAGGCCTCGCGGGTGGGCAGCGTCTCATGCTCATCGCTGAAACGGTGGCACAGAATGATGGCGTAGTCGATGGCCAGCGCCAGCTGCAGTATGACGGTGACTGAGTTGGAGATGAAGCTGATCGTGCCGCACAGGAAGTTTGTGCCCATGTTCAGCAGCGCCGCCGCGCCGAAGGTCATGAGGAGGACCGGGACCTCGGCATAGGAGCGGGAGGTCAGCGTCAGCACGACGACGATGATGATGGCCGCAATGATGACGATGACGAGCATTTCCGATTGCAGGTCCGCGGAGGAATCGTAGCCGACCTCGGAATAGATCGAGGTGTCGTAGCTGCCCTCAAGCTCGTCGCGGATCTCCTGCAGGGCGTTCTCGGCGCGCTCGTCCCCTACTTCTGCGTCAAAGCTGACGGAGAACAGCGCCGACGCATTTGTGTAATGCTCGTCGGTGTCGTCAAATTCGACGGTGGTGACACCCTCGATGTCCTCAAGCCGGGACTGGATGTCCAGCGCAGTATCGTAGGTGATGTTGGACACCATGACGTTGGCCGTGCCGTAGGTGACGAAGTTGTCATTCATCACGGTCAGGCCCTGGCGGGTCTCGGTGGTGTCGGGCAGGTAGGTCGTGATGTCGTCCTCGACCTTGACCCAGCCCGTCGCGATGGCACTGAAAATCAGCGCAAATATGTATAACAGGAAGAACAGGTTGCGTTTATCAACGATAAACGAAGCCAGCTTTTCCATCCCGCCGCCTTTTGGCTTTTCGTTCTCCAAGAGTATACAGCCTCACTTTCCCATTTTATTCGATACAAAAAGGATACATCAATATTATACGAAATGCAAGGCCCATGCAACACGGTCAAATTCAGAGGAATGTACAAAGAAGCGAGGAAGTTTTTGTTAAGGTACACAAAACAAAAACACCGTGCGGTGTTAAACCACACGGTGTTGAAAGCTATTTGGTAAGCTAAATTACTTCAGCTCGACCTTAGCGCCGACCTCGGCCAGCTTCTTCTGGATGTCCTCGGCGTCAGCCTTGGAAGCCTGCTCCTTCAGCTTGGCGTTCGGGGTCTCAACCAGCTTCTTGGCCTCCATCAGGGAAGCGCCGGTCAGCTCCTTAACGGTCTTGATGACCTGCATCTTGTTGGCGCCAACGTCAGCCAGGATGACGTCAAACTCGGTCTTCTCCTCCTCAGCGGGAGCAGCAGCGCCGCCAGCAGCGGGAGCAGCAGCAGCAACAGCAGAAACGCCGAACTCCTCGCAGATGGTGTCAACGAGCTCTTTCAGCTCCAGAACAGTCATAGTCTTGACAGACTCGACAATGGCAGTGATCTTCTCAGAAGCCATGGTAGTTACCTCCATAAATTTTATAGTTTTAAGCGGCGCGGTTTGTATTCAAGGAGCGCTGCGCCGGTGCGCTCAACCTGCTAAACCTAAACTTAGGCAGCAGTCTCGTCCTGCTTGTCGACGATACCCTGCAGGGCAACAGCCAGACCACCAACGATACCGTTGAGGGAGCCAGCCAGCATGGAGAGCAGGCCTTCGCGGTTGGGCATGGTAGACAGGCTCTTGATACCTGCAGCGTCCATGACCTGACCATCGCAGAAGCCGCCCTTGACGACGAAGCGCTTGGACTTGTCGGCGTCAGCAAACTTGCACAGGATGCGAGCAGCAGCAGCCGGATCCTCCGGAGACAGAGCGATAGCCGTGTCACCCTTGAAGTACTCGGTCAGACCCTCGTACTGGGTGCCCTTGACGGCCAGGCGCAGCATGGTGTTCTTGACGACCATGTAGTGCACGCCAGCCTCACGCAGCTCCTTACGCAGCTTGGTGTCATCAGCAACGCTGATGCCGTTGTAAGCAACGACAACACCGGCCAGAGAGCCTGCGATCTTCTCGTTCAGATCAGCAACAAGAGCCTTCTTAGCTTCCAGAATCTTTGCACTGGGCATTTGAAATTCACCTCATTCCACTTACAGATTGGTTTCGGTAAGCGGCTTTTTATGTGATATACAGAAAAAAGCCCCTTCCCGTCGCCGGGAAAGGGCTTGAAAGCATTGCAATCAAACGCACGTTTCTCGGCAGGGGGGTAAAACCCGTTATGCCTTGCGGCACCTGCTGTCTCAAAAACAGCTTAATTAGTATAGCACAAGAATGTGCGTTTGTCAAGCACTTTCAGGAAAAATCCTAAAATTATACGCCGTACTTGTTGGTAGCAACGCGAACGCCGGGGCCCATGGTGGTGGCGATGGTAGCGCTCTTGAAGTACTGGCCCTTGGCAGCGGCGGGCTTAGCCTTGGCGATGGCATCCAGGACGGTGTCCAGGTTGGTCATCAGCTTCTCGGCGCCGAAAGAGGCCTTGCCGATGGGCACATGGATGATGTTCTGCTTGTCCAGACGGTACTCGATCTTACCGGCCTTAGCGTCGGTAACAGCCTTGCCGACGTCGGGGGTAACGGTGCCGGCCTTCGGGTTGGGCATCAGACCACGGGGGCCCAGGACCTTACCGAGACGGCCAACGCGGCCCATCATGTCGGGGGTGGTGACCAGAACGTCGAAGTCCAGGTAGCCGCCGGCGATCTTGGCGATCAGATCGTCATCACCGACCTCCTGCGCACCGGCAGCCTCAGCGGCCTTGGCGGCGTCGCCCTTGGCGATGGCGATAACGCGGACGTTCTTACCGGTGCCGTTGGGCAGAACAACAGCGCCGCGGACCTGCTGGTCGGCGTGACGGCTGTCAACGCCCAGGCGGACGTGCAGCTCAACGGTCTCGTCGAACTTAGCGGTAGCGGTCTTGCAGCACAGCTCCAGGGCCTCGTTGGGATCGTAAGTCTTGTTATTCTCGATCAGCTTAGCAGCGTCGATATACTTCTTGCCGTGTTTCATTGCGTATTACCCTCCTATTCAGCCCTCAACGGTAACGCCCATGCTGCGGGCGGTGCCCTTGATCATGCTGACAGCGGCCTCCAGGGAAGCAGCGTTCAGGTCGGGCATCTTGGTCTTGGCGATCTCCTCGGCCTGAGCCAGCGTGATGGAGCCAACCTTGTTCTTGTTGGGCACGCCGGAAGCAGTGTCGATGCCGGCAGCCTTCTTGATCAGAACGGGCGCCGGAGGAGTCTTGGTGATGAAGGAGAAGGAGCGGTCAGCGTAGACCGTGATGACGACGGGGATGATCATGCCCATCTGGTTCTTGGTACGCTCGTTGAACTCCTTGGTGAACGCCATGATGTTGACGCCCTTCTGACCCAGAGCAGGACCAACAGGGGGAGCCGGAGTTGCCTTGCCGGCGGGGATTTGCAGCTTGATGTAGCCAGTGATTTTCTGTGCCATAATACTTGCACCTCCAAATTTTGTGGTGAGTTGCGGCCTGCGGTGCAGACCTCCCACGGGCGCACGACCTCCGCGCGCCCTATAAAAACCGTACCCCGGGCACAGGCCCGTTCGCGGTCTTTACCGGAAACTAGGGTGTCCTGAGAAAAACTCAGAACAGCTTGACCTGATGCAGCTCCAGCTCTGCCGGAAGCTCGCGGCCAAACATGGTGATCCTTACGCGCACCTTGCGCGCAGGAATGTCGATCTCGTCGACGGTGCCGACGGAGCCTTCCATCGGACCGGCGGTGATCTCAACCGTGTCACCGACCTTGTACTCGACCTCAAGGTCAACGGTGGTTTCGACGCCCATCTTGGCAACCTCCGCCTCGGTCAGGGGCTCGGGCTTGGACTCCGGGCCGACAAAGCCGGTGCAGCCGCGCGTGTTGCGGACAATGTACCACAGGTCATTGCTCATGACCATGTGGACCAGCACGTAGCCGGGGAACAACTTGCGTTTGACTGTATGAGGTTTACCATTCTTTATACGAGTAATCGTCTCGACGGGTACAACAGTCTGATCGATCTTGTCCTCCAGATTGCGGTTTTTAACCGTCTTATCCAGAGAATCCTTCACCTTGTCCTCATAACCGGAATAGGTGTGAACCACATACCAGTCAAGCTTTTCTTCTTCAGGCATCGCTTCTTACAGCCCAAATCGGGCCCCTCCGTGTGGATTTTTGCCGTGCCCCATGCACAGCGTCAGGAAATGATGAGCTTCAGCAGTGCGGACAGACCCCAGTCCATAAGTCCAACGATAACGGTCAGAAGCAGCACAAACACGATAACGACGGTGGACTGACGAACCAGTTCCTTCTTGGAAGGCCAGGTGACCTTCTTGATCTCGGCCCACATGTCCTTGAACGTCTTGACGATGTTGAACTTTTTCTTTCCTTCGGTCTTCTTCGCAACTGCCTTCTTGTCCGTGGTCTTGGCGACCGCTTTCTTTTCAGACATGTCGTTCAAACTCCTCTCCAGGAAATGATCCTAGCGGGTTTCCTTGTGGACCGTGTGCTTCTTGCAGAAGCGGCAGTACTTGTTCATCTCCAGGCGATCGGGGTCGTTGCGCTTGTTCTTCTTGGTGTTGTAGTTGCGCTGCTTGCACTCGCTGCATCTCAGGGTGATCTTGATTCGCGAACCTGCTTTCGCCATTATTTCGGCACCTCCTTGTAAAATTTACGCAGCGCTTTCCGCGCGCGTATGCCTCCCTGTATGGGCCGAAAGAGCATAAAAAATAAACCTCTCGACCGACAGGTAGGGTTAATATAACACAAACTGCCTGTCCGGTCAAGGGAATTCAACGAAAAAATCTCGGTTTTTTGGCGTATTTTCTCTGCCGCGCCAAGGAAAAACGCCCCGGCGTTTTCCGCCGGGGCGCAGGAAAGGGACAGGGTTATTTTTCGCCGTCTTTCGGGGTTTCTTCTGCGGGAGCAACGCTCTTCGCGGCGGCTTTGGCCGCGGCCTTCTGCGCGCGCTTTTCGGCTTTCGCGGCACGCTTTGCCGCCCGCTTTGCGGCACGCTCCGGACGGTTCTTTGCGCGGCGGCGGATGAGCCACACGATCAGCACAACGACTGCCGCGAGCGGCACGAGCCACGGGAGGCTCGTCACGAACCAGAGGAACAGATCCTGGAAGAACTCGCCCACGTCCTTGAGCGATTCGGAAAAGCCGCGGGTCATGCGCTCCCAATAGGTGAGCGTGATCGTCGGTTCGGGCGTATACTTGGTCACCTCGGAAACGTAGAGCGACACGGTGGAGTAATTCACCTGATGATCGTAGTAGCGGAGCTGACCGGTGAGCGAGTCGATCTCATACTGCACGTCGGTGAGCTGCTGCTGAATGGCGAGCATATCCTCGACCGATTTGGCAACGGCAAGCATCTCAAGAAGCCGGGTCTCCTGTGTTTTATAGGCTTCAAGGCGGCTCTGCACGTCGTAATACTCCATCGTCACGTTCTGCATGTATGTGTTGCAGTAGGGAACGTTGCCGAATTCGGAGAGAGAGCCGGTAAGCACGGAGAACTTGTCGCTCGGCACACGGATGAGGAAGGACGCATAGCGCCCGCCCGTATTGCCGCGGGAGATGCTATAGTAGTTGTTGCCGGAAATGGTCGAGCTCTCCATAAAGCCGCCCAGCTCTTTGACAAGTGCGCGGATCTCCTCGATCGAATGCTCAAACTCGGTCGTTTCGAGCGTCGCGTCGGCGCTGTAGATGATTTTCTCGCTCATGTCGGCGATATCGGCTGCCGAGTCTCTGACATCTTCCTCATAGAAGCCGCCGTCCTCGGCGGCAAGATTGCCGAAACCTCCGGGGGCGCTGGCGGGCGACGGCATCGACTCCGATTCCATCGGCGTGTCCGGCCTTGGCTCCTCCATGGGGGCGCTGCTGATTCTTTCGCTGTAGCAAGAATCGGTCATGCTCGCCGTTTTCGCTCCGCATCCGGCGAGACCGAGTGCAAGCACAAGAGCGAGCGCAAGCGCAAGGAGCTTCGTTGTCCTTTTCATCGGGTGTACCTCCTTCAAAAGTTTATTTAATGCTTCTAATACTAAGACGGCGGCACTGGAAAAAAAGTTCCGGCATACAGGAAAAAGAGAGGAAAAATCCTCTCTTACTCCCGATATAGGCGCGGAATGCTCTCCTTGAGCATGGTGATGACCTCGCAGGGATGCCCGCCGTACAGCGTAGCATAGTTGCCGACGGACGGGACATCGGGGCCGGCGCCGAAAACGGTCACCTCGTCACCGAGCTCTGCGTCCGGAATGTCCGTGAGATCGAGCGCGGCGAAGCTCATCGAGAGCTTGCCGATCACATCGGCGCGCTGTCCCCGAACGGACATCCATGCGCCCGCGCACAGCGAGCGGATCAGCCCGTCGCCGTAGCCGACACCCGCGATGCCGACGGTTATATCCCGCGGCGCGACGTAAGTCATCCAGTAGCCGATACTCGTCCCCTTTGGCACGCGCTTTATTTGCAGCAGACGGGTCTTGAAGTGCGCGATGCTGCGCACGCCGAGGGCATCGTATCCGGCCTGGATGCCGAGCAGCGCCGAGGTGAGACGGACATAGTCCATCCGATACTCCGGGTGGGAGAGGAAGAGAAGACTGCTCTCACAGTGCATTTTCAGCCCTAACCCATCAAACCGGCGGCCGAAGCACCGGAACATTTCGAGCTGTTCCACGTTGCGGTAGTCCATTTCCGGCTCCATCATGCCGGAGATGTGCGTCATCAGCGCCTCGTTCGTCAGATGGCGGAGCGAGAGAATGGAGCGCACCTCGCGCTCGGCCTCATCCGCCCGCCCGGGGACGGGAATGCCAAGCCGCGATAGGCCGACGTCGAGCTTTATGTGCGTGCGCAGCACGCCCCGGGCGTTTTCTGCCTGCGCGTCCATGAGGCGCGCGTGCACGGCGTCAACGACGGGGACGATGATATCGTTTTCCATGGCCTCCGGCACGCAGAGCGGGTCGATCGGGCCGAGCAGCAGGATCGGCGCTGTGATCCCCGCGCGGCGCAGCTCCAACGCTTCGGCAAGATCGGCGGTGGAGAGCATCCGGCAGCCGCAGCGCTCAAGCTCCTGCGCGATGTGTACCGCGCCCAGCCCGTAGGCGTTGGCCTTGACAACGGCGATGGGCATGCATCCGTCGCTGCACATGGATTCTATGATGCGGTAATTCTGCCGCAGCGCGGCAAGGTCGATCTCGATCCCCTGCTTCTTCGCCTCATCCATCAGATTCACACAAACGAACACCCGGTCGGTCATCTCCATGACCTGCAGGGCCAGAATTAAGCTCCGCTCCAGACTCGTCGCGTCACATACGGCGATCACGCAGTCGGCCTCGCCGCCGGAAATAAATCCGGCCGCCAGCGTCTCCTCCTGCGATTTGCTGACCAGCGCGTATGTACCGGGGAGGTCCACCAGCCGGATCTCCTCGCCTTTGTACATACAAACACCCTGCGCGAGCGAAACGGTCTTTCCCGGCCAGTTTCCGGTGTGTTGTCGCATGCCGGTCAGGGCATTAAAAATCGTGCTCTTGCCGACATTCGGGTTTCCCGCCAACGCGGCGACCGGAACCGCTTTTGTCTGCCGATTCTTCGTCATGACACGCGCTCCACGAAAATTTCCTGCGCGTCTGCCGTTCTCAGCGCAAGGACGGCGCCGCGCACCGTGAAGGCCATCGGTGAGCCCGCAGGCGCAGCAAAGCGGCACGAAACGAGCGTCTGCGGAATCAGTCCCAGGTCAAACAGTCTGCGCCGCAGCGCGCCTTCTACGCGGATCTCCGCCACCCGGACCGTTTCTCCCGGCGCGATTGCTGCAAGCGGTATTCTCTGCTGCATGAGCTTTCCTCCCAACAAACCCGCTTCCCCGGGTCTGAATCTTGCATGTTTGCATCAGTCTTTCGTATGATACAGCTTACGCAGCGCACCTTCAAAATGTGACAAAACGCGCGCTGCCCGACATCCGGGCAGCGCGCGTTTTTTGATTCGTCTATTACGGTAATGCGTCAAACGCAGGCTTGAGCGTTTCAAGCTTCGGGATGCTGCACATCGCGTTCCACGCCATGATGCCGCCGTCCAGTCCGTTCTCTAACAGTGCCCGAATTTGGCCGCTGACCTCCTCTGCGCCGTAGGTGTTGTACGGCGGGCGAATCGCGTCGTAAGCCTGAATCCACGTGCGCACGATGGCGGGACTCGGCGTTTCCGTCTGGCGCTTGACCGCGTTCTTCGCCCAGTCGAGCAGCGTCTCATACGGATGCTCCCAGGGCCGGTACGTGCCGTTCTGCGCGAAGTGGTCGGGATACGGCATGCCGCTGATCACGTCGACGACGTTGCTGATGGCGGGCCAGTACTGGCCGTAGGCTGTGACGTAGCTGCCGGAGGTTTCGCCGAACACGTCGGCGCTGACATACACGCCCACGTCATGCAGCTCATCGCAGGCGAACATCAGAAAGCGCTGGATGGCCTGCGCCTTCGTCTCGTCATATTCGTTGCGGTAGTCGATGTTGCCGTCTTCCTCGTAATCATACGTGCCGTCCGGGAAACGGACATAGTCGAACTGAATTTCGTTGAAGCCGAACAGCGCCACCGCTTCTTTTGCCAGCTCTACCTTGTATTCCCACACATAGCGGCAGAAGGCGCTCGGCCAGTAGCTGCCTGCGATGTACAAGGGGTCTCCCGCAGCGTCTGAAATCGCATATTCCGGATGATCGCTGACGAAGAACGAATCGTTGAAGGTGGTCAGTCTGCCGATCACATAGAAACCGGCGTCCTTGATTTTCTGAATACAGGTCTTGTATTCCTCCTGCGTGTTGTTGGCGTAGGAATCCGCTGTGGGCGAATACTTGCGGAAGACCTCGGAGTCGTAGCCGATGGACGTGCCGTCCATGATGTTGACGACGAAGGCGTTGATCTTTGTGGTCTTCGCGTAGGCAATGTAGGCGTCGATGTTTCCCAGTACGTCCGGGTCGCAGGTCAGGTACAGCGCATAGACATGCTCCGGCATGACGTTATTTTCAAAGCTCGCCTTTTGTCTGGGATAATAGTCGAGGCTCTCGCCGTCGCCGCCTCCAAAGCGGTCCGCGCGTCCGGCGTGAATCATATAGACGCCGAAGCGGTCATAGGCCTCTATCGCAGCTTCCTGCGTGCTGGCAGTGTACTCGCCTGAAATATAGCCGGTTTCCTCGCCCGCCGTCACCTGATAGAGGTGGACAATGCCGTCGGTCATATAGTCGTAGCCCACAATCTTGAGCTCGGTTCCCTTTTCCAGAAGCCCGCCCAGCTCGACAGAATCCGGGTCAAGGCGCAGATTCTGCGGCGTGCGCACAAAGATGCTCTCCTCAAGGACCACATCGTCCGGGTTATCAGTCAGATTGGTCTCGGCGATGTAGCCGTATTTGAGCGAGTCCAGATACGTCAGGTAATACGT
>ENA-OUQH01001705-OUQH01001705.1-human-gut-metagenome-genome-assembly--contig:-NODE-1705-length-14401-cov-6.723895_pt1 | contig 14401 bp, 10 predicted proteins | sample MGYA00237948_ERZ548828 | MGnify/ENA primary metagenome ERZ548828 (study PRJEB26490, sample SAMN05194711) | human gut metagenome | biome: terrestrial biome; feature: human-associated habitat; material...
AAATTCAGAACGCTACTTCTGCTGTTTTTGTAGACTACAAGGGCATCACCGTCGCGCAGGATACCGAGCTTCGCAATCAGTTCCGTGCTGCGGGAGTCGAGTACGCTGTCGTCAAGAACACCCTGACCCGGTTCGCTGCCAATAAGGCCGGCTACACCGAGTTCGATGAGCTTCTCAACGGCACCACGTCCATGGCTTCCACCACCGACGATCCCATTGCACCGGCTCGCGTCGTCTGCGAATTCGCAAAGAAAAACAAGAACGTCGTCAAGATCAAGGGCGGCATGGTTGAAGGCAAGGTTCTGTCTGTTGAAGAACTCATGTCCTTCGGCGAACTGCCCTCCAAGAATGCACTCGTTGCACAGGTTCTCGGCACGTTCCTCGCGCCCATCTCCTCTCTGGCAGTTGTCCTGAACCAGATTCTGGAGCAGAAGGGCGGCGCTCCTGCGGAAGAAGCTCCCGCAGAGGCTTAATCCATCAATCAATAAAATTTCGACTGAAACATTTTACTGAACAATTTACTGGAGGTAACTACAATGGCATCCGAAAAGATTACTGCTATGATCGAAGAAGTTAAGACCCTCACCGTTCTTGAGCTGGCTGAGCTGGTTCATGCTCTGGAAGAGGAATTCGGCGTTTCCGCCGCTGCCGCTGCTGTCGCCGCTCCCGCTGCCGGTGCTGCTGCCGCTGAGGAAGAGAAGACTGAGTTCGATGTCGTCCTGAAGGCCGCTGGCGCCAACAAGATCGCTGTCATCAAGGTCGTCCGTGCTCTGACCGGCCTGGGCCTGAAGGAAGCTAAGGAACTCGTCGACGGCGCTCCGAAGAACCTCAAGGAAGGCGTCTCCAAGGACGAGGCCGAGAAGATCGCTGCCGAGCTCAAGGAAGCTGGCGCAGAGGTCGAGGTCAAGTAAGTTTACTTGTCACCAAAAAATCCCGGGCTGCATCTGCAGCCCGGTTTTTTGCAGCATTATAAAATTATGTTAACCAGCATACAGAGCAGCATGCCGATCATTGTCGGGATTGCCGCTGCCAGAAGCGTCCACCGGAAACTGCCCGTTTCGCGCTTGATGGAAAGAAGCGTTGTGCTGCATGGCCAGTGAAATACACAGAAAATCAGACAACACAGCGCTGTTTTCGCTGTGATTCCACTGGCAGCCAGAAGTGCCGCAGCCTCAGCCCCCTGTGCATCCCCAAGCACACTCTGCTGCGTCAGCAGCATCAAAATGACCGGAATCGCCAGTTCGTTGGCTGGCAGCGCAAATAAAAAGCCTGTCAAAATCACTCCGCTCATTCCCAACAGCCGCCCCACTCCATCCAGTGCGCCGGAAATCCACAGCAATAAGCTTTTCCCGTTCACCTGCCACGCGCCAAGCGCCCATAAAAGCAGCCCCGTCGGTGCCGCAACCATCACGGCACGGGAAAGCACATGCAGTGTCTTCCCAAAAACTGCGTCGTTCAGAATTTTTTTCAGCTGCGGCCGTCGATATGCGGACATCTCCAATACAAATGGCATACCGGTTTCCCTGTTCAATCTCTTGCTGAGCAGAGAAGACACCAGAAACGTTCCGCCCGCGCCCATACAGACCGCCGCCGTCAATACCAGCGCCAGCAGAAGACTGTTTTCGCGCCCCAGCAGAACCGCTCCCATCGCCAGGAGCATCGGGAACCGTCCGTTGCACGGCATCATCGCGTTCGTGCAGACCGCCGTCAGCTTCTCCGCCCGCGTCGGCATGATCCTGCACCCCGTTACCCCAACTGCATTGCATCCGAGACCCATACACATCGTCAGTGCCTGGCGGCCTGAGGTGCCGCAGCGGGCGAAAATGTGGTCAGTCAGGAAGGCTGCACGCGGCAGATATCCGGCGTCCTCCAGGACAGAAAACAGAAAAAAGAAGATCGCCGCAGGCGGCAGCATCACAGCGGTGACGCGCGCCGCCGTTGCATAGACACCGCTGATCAGCGCATCCGCAAGCCAGTGCGGCCAGCCCGAACAGGCTTGGAGCAGAACCCGCTGCAGCCAGTCAAAACCGCTTTGCAGCCAGACGGAGAACACGTTGCTGCCCTCCAGCGTCAGCCAGAACAGCACGGCCAGCAGAATCATAAATACGGCTGCACCGGTATATTTCCCCGTCAGGAGCCGGTCTATCCGAATACTGCGCTGTGTCCTGCCGCTGTCTCCTGATTGCACGACCTTCCCCGCAAGCTGCCGGGCATGGCGAACGCAGTCCGCAGGCGCAGAGTGCTCCGGCAGGTGCGGCGTGAGCGTGATGTAGCCATCCATCACATCGCGGATCGTCTGCCGCAGCCGACGGATATCCTTCGCGTCGCTTGCACATGTACCGACGACCGGAACCCCCAGCAGGATTTGCAGCGCATGAAGATCGATCCGGATTCCTCTTGCCTGCGCTTCATCCATCAGATTGACGCAGACGATCAGCTTTTCACACCGCGGCATCAGCTGCAGTGCAAGCGATAGGCTCCGAGCAAGGCACGTCGCATCACAGACGGCGATCACGCAGGCATCCGTATGCGCATGCAGATACTCTGCTGCAATGCGTTCCTCCTCCGACCCGGTTTTCAGCGAGTATGCGCCCGGAAGATCCGTCACGGCATATGCCTGCGCGGCATAGGAATATGTGCCGTGCGCTACCGCGACTGTCTTCCCCGGCCAGTTTCCCGTATGCTGATGCAGCCCGGTCAGCGCGTTGAAAATGCTGCTTTTGCCGACATTCGGGTTCCCGGCCAGCGCAATGGCGCGGAGCGCGGGTTCGTTCCGGCTCATCTGACCGCCTCCACAACGATCTGCGCCGCGTCCTTTTTCCGCAGTGCAAACACTGCTCCGCCAACCGCATATGCCGCAGGCGATGCGTGCGGCGCACGATACAGACAGCTGAGCTCCGTTTCAGGCAGAAGTCCCAGCTCCTCCATACGCGCCTTGGCCTCGCCCGGCATCAAAATCTCGCGTAGGACACCATATTCCCCCGGCCGCAGCGCATCCAGTCCCATCCGCCGCTTTTCCATGGGCGCACTCCCCTTTCTGTTCCTCTGGTTTCTAATCCAGAATATACAGAAAAGCACGGTTTTGTGACAACCCCATTGTGTTTGGCTGCGCCGCGTGGTATACTGACAGGAAATCACACTTGAGGTGCGCCATGCTTCACAATTATCACACGCACACGTTCCGCAACCATCACACGGTCGGTACGGAGCGCGAATATATCGAATCCGCCATCAAAAACGGCTTCCAAACGCTCGGCTTTTCCGAGCATGCGCCATATCGGTTCCCGGATGGCCATGTTTCCTATTTTCATATGTTCCCTGAGGATTTAAACGACTATATCCAGACGCTTCTGACGCTCAAGGCAGAATACGCCGACCGCATCGAGATTCTGATTGGCTACGAGGCGGAGTATTATCCCAGGTTTTTTGACAATCTGCTTGCGCGCATCACACAGTATCCCGTCGACTATCTGCTGCTCGGCCAACACTATATTCACAACGAGATCGACGGCGTTTATGTCTATGAGCCAACGGATGATCCTGAGATTTTGAAAGTTTATGTAAACCAATGCATTGCAGGACTGGATACCGGGCTGTATACCTATCTGGCGCACCCGGATCTGATTCAGTTTACCGGCTCCGAATCGATCTACCGGCGGGAAATGGAACGGCTGTGTCTGGCTGCGAAGGAACGGAATATTCCGCTGGAGCTGAACCTGTTGGGGCTGCGCGCGAACCGGGCGTACCCCTCCGCACGCTTTTTCCAGATCGCAAAGGACTGCGGCAGCACGATCGTCGCCGGGATCGACGCGCACGACCCGGATTGCTTCTTCCAGCCCGAAACATTTGCGCCTTATCAGGCATTTGTGGCGGAGTGCGGGCTCACCGTAACGGATTCGATCACGCTCCGGCCTGTCCGGCGCTGACCAGTCAATAAAAGAACAGCCGCGTGGGAACACTCCCGCGCGGCTGTTCTTCTCAAATCGTATCCAGAATCAGCTGGAAGACCGCGTCGGCGGCCTGTTCGCGGATCTGGGCGCGGTCGCCGGACAGGTGCAGCTCCTTACAGAAGGAGAAGCCTGCCGTGTCGACGGCGATGTAGACGAGGCCGACCGGGCGGCCCGTGCCGTCCCCATCCGGCCCTGCAAGACCCGTTACAGACACGGCGCAGTCCGTCATAAGGCGTTCGCGTGCGCCGCGTGCCATTTCATGCGCTGTTTCGCGGGAAACGGCAGTGCAGACGTCAAGCGTCTCCTGCTCCACGCCGAGCAGACGGTGCTTGATTTCATTTACATAACTTATCACGCCGCCCTTATATACGGCAGACGCGCCCGGCACATCAGTCAGCAGCTTGCCGATCAGGCCGCCGGTGCAGGATTCTGCCGTAGCAAGCGTCAGCTCCTGCTCCTTCAGGCGCTTGACGACGGCCTCAGCCCCTGTGTTCATCTTCATAATACCGGATCTGGGTCTTTTCCGTGTTGGCAATCGCGCGGGCGATCAGGCCCTCCACGTCCAGCTTCTGCTCCTCGGCCTCGACCTGCGCGAGAACCGGCTTTGTCTTCGGATGCTTGGGCGTAAAGACGGTGCAGCAGTCCTCATACGGGAGAATGGAGGTATCCAGCGTCCCGATACGGCGGGCGACGGCAACGATCTCCTCCTTATCCATGCCGATGAGCGGATGGAAGATTGGCATATGGACGACCGCGCCGGTCACGGCCATGGCGTCCATGGTCTGGGACGCGACCTGACCGAGATTTTCGCCGGTGACAAGGCACTTCGCGCCGTGGTCGCGGCCGATGGCCTCTGCAATGCGCATCATAAAGCGGCGCATGATGATCGTGAAGTATTCCTCACGGCAGTGGTCGCGGATGGCCTCCTGAATTTCGGTGAAGCCGACAATATCGACGGTCATACGGCCGCAGAACTTCGTCATGATGCGTGCCAGCTCCAGAACCTTTTCCTTGGCAAGCTCCGAGGTGTACGGGTACGAGAAGAAGTGGATGCATTCGATCTCCACGCCGCGCTTGGCGATCATGTAACCCGCGACCGGGGAATCGATGCCGCCGGAGAGCAGGACTGCCGCGCGTCCGCCAGTGCCCGTCGGCAGGCCGCCTGCGCCGGGGACGGACGGGCCGTGGACGTAGGCCGCCGTCTCGCGGACCTCAATATTGACGGTATAGTCGGGGTTGTGGACGTCGACCAGAACGTTCGGGAATTCCTCTGCCAGCCGTCCGCCGATCTCCTGCGAGATCTGGATGGAGTTCAGCGGGAAGCGCTTATCCGAGCGCTTGGATTCGACCTTGAAGCTTTTGGCTGCGGACAGCTCATCGCCCAGATACTCGCAGACGGCGTTAAACATGGCGTCGAGATTTTTTTCGCAGGCACGGCAGCGGCACATCTGGGCCACGCCGAAGATCGTGCCGCAGGCCTCCCACGCGCCGTCCAGATCGCAGTCCTCGGTCAGCGGCTCGACATAGAGCGTCGACTGGACGATATTGACCTTGAATTCGCCGAATTTCGCCATGCGGCGGCGGGTGACGGTCTTGAGCTTATCCTCAAAGACACGGCGGTTCTGTCCCTTCAGGACGATCTCGCCCAATTTCAGTAAAAAAAGTTCTTTCATGATATGTGTCCTATTCTATAAAAATGAATTTGGTTTTATAAAATTATCTTGCGTTTTCTCCGCCGAGCTGGAAGGAGCGGTACTGGACAGCCTCGGCGATGTGTTCGGGGCGGATCTGGTCGCTGCCGGCAAGATCGGCGATGGTTCTTGCGACCTTCAGCACGCGGTCATAGCTGCGGGCCGTCATGCCGAGCGCGTCGAACGCCTGCTTCATAAGGGCGGTGCATTCCTCGTCCAGCTGGCAGAACGTGCGCAGCTGCGCGGGCTGCATATAGGCGTTGCAGCGAGTCGACGTGCCGCTGTAGCGTGTGTTCTGGATGCTTCTTGCCGCGTCGACTCTGGCCTTGATGGCGGACGACGGCTCCGCCTCTGACCGGGAGCGCAGCTCGTCAAACTTGACGGAGCTGACCTCGACGATCATGTCCACACGGTCGAGCATCGGGCCGGAAATGCGGCTTAAATACCGGTCGACCGCCGCCTGTGAGCAGGTGCACCGGCCGCTGGGGTCGCCGTACCAGCCGCAGGGGCAAGGATTCATGGCACAGACCAGCATGAACTCGCACGGGAAGGTCTGCGAGCCCTGCACCCGGGAAATGGTGACCTGTCCGTCCTCAAGCGGCTGGCGCATGGATTCGATGGCGTCCCGGCGGAACTCCGGCAGCTCGTCGAGGAACAGCACGCCCTTGTGCGCAAGGGAAATCTCGCCGGGCCGGACATTCGCCCCGCCTCCGGCCAGTGCAGCTGCGGAGACGGTATGGTGCGGGCTGCGGAACGGACGCGATTCGATGAGCGGATGATCCGGGCGCAGAAGACCCATGACGGAATAGATCTGCGTGACGTCCAGCTGCTCCTGCCGCGTCATATCGGGCAGGATGGACGGCAGGCGCTTTGAGAGCATACTCTTGCCGGAGCCGGGAGGGCCTACCAGAAGAATATTATGCCCGCCTGCCGCCGCAATTTCAAGGGCGCGCTTTGCATTTTCCTGCCCTTTTACATCCTTGAAGTCCAAAAGCTGCTGTGTTTTGTGCTCCGGCTGCCAGATGGGCGCGGGATCGATCGGCGTCTGGCCGGTCAGGTGCGCGGTCAGCTGCCGGATGTCCTTTACGCCGTAGACGGCCAGACCGCCAGCCAGCGTGGCCTCGCGCGCGTTATCCTCCGGGACGTACAGCTCCTCATAGCCGAGCCGCTTCGCGGCCAGCGCCATCGGCAGGACGCCGGGAACGGCGCGCAGCGCCCCCTCCAGACTCAGCTCACCGAGGAACGCGCAGCGTTTCTTCGGAAGCTTTACCTGCTCGGAGGCAGCCAGAATAGACAGGAGGATCGGCAGATCGTAGAGCGTGCCGGATTTCTTCGTACCCGCCGGAGCGAGGTTCACGATGATGCGGCTGACCGGGAACCGGAAGCCGCAGTTTTTGATCGCGGCGCGCACGCGTTCGCGCGCCTCCTTGACGGACGCGTCCGGCAGACCGACCAGATCGAACGCCGGAAGCCCCGTACCGATGTAGCATTCCGTCTGCACCTCATATCCGTTGACGCCGGACAGGCCGAGCGAGAGCACTTTACTGAGCATCTGCATCCCTCCGCTTTTTTCTTCGCATCTATCATAGCGCATTTTGCGTCAAAAACCAACAGGTTTTTCAAAACTTGCCGGAATGCGCGGCAGATTTTCGAAAGATTTCCGCCAAATCCAAAAAGCTTATCTCAAATTTGATTTACATTGACAAGAAAATGTGATATAGTCATTATGCATGAATATGTAATTACTTTTAGGAGGTAATTGTTTTGGTTCGTAAATTCAAAACCATGGACGGCAATAATGCCGCGGCTCACGTATCCTATGCATATACCGAGGTCGCCGGTATTTATCCCATTACGCCGTCCTCCCCGATGGCGGACTTTGTCGACCAGTGGTCTGCCGCAGGTCTGAAGAACATCTTCGGCACCCGCGTCAAGGTTGCCGAGATGCAGTCTGAGGCCGGTGCGGCCGGTACGGTTCACGGCTCCCTCGGCGCAGGCGCTCTGACGACCACCTACACGGCGTCTCAGGGTCTGCTGCTGATGATCCCGAACATGTACAAGATCGCGGCGGAGCAGCTGCCCTGTGTGTTCCACGTCTCGGCTCGTACCGTCTCGACCCATGCGCTGAACATTTTCGGCGATCATTCCGACGTCATGGCCTGCCGTCAGACCGGCTTCGCCATGCTCTGCGAGACCAACCCGCAGGAAGTCATGGATCTGTCCCCCGTCGCACATCTGGCCGCGATCGAGGGCAAGGTTCCGTTCCTGAACTTCTTTGACGGCTTCCGTACCTCCCACGAGATCCAGAAGGTCGCCTGCTGGGATTACGCCGATCTCAAGGAAATGTGCAACATGAAGGCTGTCGAGGAGTTCCGTCAGCACGCGCTGAACCCGGAGCATCCCGCTGCCCGCGGCTGCCACGAAAACGGCGATATCTTCTTCCAGCACCGTGAGGCCTGCAACCGGTACTATGACGAGCTGCCCGCAGTCGTCGAAAAGTACATGGGCAAGATCAACGAGAAGCTCGGCACAAACTATCAGCTGTTCAACTACTACGGCGCTCCCGACGCTGACCGCGTCATCATCGCGATGGGTTCCATCAACGACGTTGCTGAGGAAGTCATCGACTACATGAACGCGCACGGCGAGAAAGTCGGCCTGGTCAAGGTTCGCCTGTACCGTCCGTTCTGTGCAGACAAGCTGGTTGCGGCTATCCCGGCTACCGCCAAGAAGATCGCAGTCCTCGACCGCACGAAGGAGCCCGGCTCTCTGGGCGAGCCTTTGTACATGGACGTTGTGACCGCTCTGGCCAACGCAGGCATCAAGGCGACCATCATCGGCGGTCGCTACGGCCTCGGTTCCAAGGATACGCCTCCTGCTTCCATCTTCGCCGTTTACAACGAGCTGAAGAAGGATGAGCCGAAGCACGAGTTCACCATCGGCATCGTCGACGACGTGACGAACCTGTCCCTCGAAGAGGACAAGAACTGCCCGAACACCGCCGCGGAAGGCACCATCGAGTGCAAGTTCTGGGGTCTGGGCGGCGACGGCACCGTCGGCGCGAACAAGAACTCCATCAAGATCATCGGCGACCACACCGACAAGTATGTCCAGGCCTACTTCCAGTACGACTCCAAGAAGACCGGCGGCGTCACCATCAGCCACCTGCGCTTCGGCGACAAGCTCATCAAGAGCCCGTACTACATCAATAAGGCCGACTTCGTCGCGTGTCATGTGCCTTCCTACATAACCAAGCACTTCCCCATCGTCCGTGACGTTAAGCCCGGCGGAGTTTTCCTCGTCAACTGTCAGTGGGACTTCGCGGAGCTTGAGCATCACCTCGACGCCGCTTCCAAGCGCTACATCGCAAACAACAACATCCAGCTTTACATGATAAACGCCATCGACCTTGCAAAGAAGATCGGCATGGGCAAGCGCACCAACACCATCCTCCAGTCCGCCTTCTTCTCCTTGGCAAAGGTCATGCCCGAGGCCGAGGCCATCCAGTACATGAAGGACGCCGCCCTGCACTCCTACCTCAAGAAGGGTCAGGACGTTGTCGACATGAACTATGCCGCCATCGACGCCGGTGCTACCGCATATGTCAAGGTTGAAGTCCCCGAGTCTTGGAAGACCGCCGAGGATCACACCGAGACCGTCGAAGAGACCGGCAGACCCAAGACCGTCAAGATGGTTCGCTCCATCCTCGACCCCATCGACAAGATGGACGGCGACTCTCTGCCCGTTTCCACCTTCGTCGATCACGCCGACGGCACCTTCGAGCTGGGCGCATCCGCATATGAGAAGCGCGGCATCGCCGTCTCCGTCCCGAAGTGGGATGCAGAGAAGTGCGTACAGTGCAACCAGTGCGCGTTCGTCTGCCCGCACGCTACCATCCGTCCCTTCGCTCTGACCGAGGCAGAGGCAGCCGCCGCTCCCGCTCAGACCAAGCTCGCCGACATCAAGGCCGGCAAGGGCAAGGGCGAATACAAGTTCGCAATGGCAGTTTCTCCGCTGGACTGCATGGGCTGCGGCGTCTGCATCAGCCAGTGCGCCGTCCACGCGATCGAGATGGTTCCGATGGAGAGCCAGGCCGAGCAGCAGGAAGTCTTCGACTACATGGTCGAGAAGGTTTCCGACAAGCCCGAAATGTTCGTCGCGGACAACGTCAAGTTCAGCCAGTTCGCACAGCCGTACCTCGAGTTCTCCGGCTCCTGCGCAGGCTGCGCCGAAACCAGCTATGCCCGCCTCGTAACTCAGCTCTTCGGCGATCACATGATGATCTCCAACGCCACCGGCTGCTCCTCCATCTGGGGCGGTCCCGCGGCTACCTCTCCCTACACCGTCAACAAGGAAGGCCACGGCCCCGCATGGGCAAACTCCCTGTTCGAGGATAACGCTGAGCACGGCCTCGGCATGTACCTCGGCCAGAAGAAGATCCGTGACGATCTCAAGGCCAAGGTCGAAGCCCTCATCGCCGTTCCTTACTGCGCCGAGGCGATAAAGACCGCGGCTCAGGCATGGCTCGACACCTACGATGACGGCAACGCCAACGCCGTACATGGGGCATAGCGGCCCATTGAGAAATCCGCGGTTGACAAATTTTCCCGTGTTTACGGCGGCGAAGATGACCTCGGTACACCAACCGAGAACCGCGTAAATGAAGAAATACCAGATGTAATCCACGAGCATAGACACACATCCTCACATAATGTTAAGAAATGAAGAAGGAGAAGAGAATCCGGATGAAGAATTGTTTGAGCAAAGGAATCCGGGAGGTGTTAAGATGGCTAAGTATACCATGCTTGCCATAGAACGTCAATATGCCAGCGGAGGACGCTCCATAGGGAAAAAGGTAGCCCGAACATTGGGCGTTCCCTATTACGGAAGAGAGATCCTTGAAATGGCCGCAGAGCGCAGCGGTCAGACGGCGGATTATATCGAACACCTAGAGGAGACGGCGACGAACAGTCTATTGTATTCCCTGGTGGCAGCCTATCGTGCTCAACGTGGAGAATCCGGCACTGTTTCGCCGGAAGATCAATTGCTGATGGCTGAAACGCAGATCATTACGGAGTTGGCTCAGGAAGGACCTTGTGTGTTCATTGGGCGCAGTGCCGGAATGATTCTGAAAGACCGCAAAGATGTGCTTCGGGTATTTATCTATGCAGATGAGGAAGCGAGAATCCGTCGTGCAGTAGATGAATACGGCCATGATGAGCGGGAAGCGCCGATGATTCTGCGTCGTTTTGACAAACGAAGGGCCAACTTCTATACGGTTCAATATAATCAGCGTTGGGAAGATCGATCAGGCTATCATTTGAGCCTGGATAGCGGAAAACTGGGAGAAGAAGCATGCGTCCGGATCCTGTTGGAAGCGATGAAATAACGTCAGATACTTAAAAAGGAGGACGCCTTGAAAAGACGTCCTCCTTTTTTTATGCGAATTAAGACCAGAGACGATCGTGAGAGTCCCAATCGTTCCACTCATCGGTGGAAACCCAGATGTTCTTCGGGTGAGCGGGATTCAGTTCGCGGATCAGGTCCTCGTTCAGACCGTCGAAGCCGAGACCCGGCTTATAGGGCACATCAATGTAGCCCTTTTCAATCAGCGGCATGGGCAGGCCGGTGACCAGCTGAGACCAGGTGTCCACAATATCATGGCTGTGGAACTCAAGCGCCAGGAAGTTTTCGGTTGCGGCAGCGGTCTGCACGCAGGCCATGCAGGCGACAGGAGTTTCCGCCATGTGCATTGCCATGGCAACGCCCTTCTTCTGAGCGTAATCGCCGATCTTCTTGGTCTCGTAGATACCGCCGGAGGACAGGATGTCGGGATGGATGATGGAAACCGCACGGTTGTCCAGCAGGGGCTTGAAGTTCTCGAGCAGGTAGATATCCTCACCGGTCGCAATGGGGGTGGTGGAAGCGTTGTGCAGGCGCACATACTGCTCGGTCAGCTGCCACGGGATCATATCCTCGAGCCAGCACATATTGTAATCTTCCAGACGGTTGGCCAGCTTGATGCAGTCCTCAACGCCGATGTGACCGAAGTGGTCGATGGACAGCGGGATCTCATAGCCGATCACCGAACGAACTTCCTTGACATAGTTCTCCAGGTAATCGAAGCCCTTCTTGGTGATGTGGATGCCGGTGAAGGGATGCGCGATGTTGTTCTGGTCGTAGGAACGGTTCGTCCACCAACGAGCAGCGGCCTTGTCGCCGCGAGCCTTGGCTTCGCGAGCCATCTCGGCGGTGTGATGATACTCATCCAGGAAACCGACAGGAGCACACAGACCGCCCTCGACATCCCAGAGCTGGTTGATGCCCAGGTCCATCTTCAGCATGGTGTAGCCGTGCTTCTCAACGCGCTTCTTCAGAGCGTCGCCCATGTTCAGGCCGGTATCCTTGCCGTCAACGTCGGTATCGCAGTACATACGAACCTTGTCGCGGAACTTACCGCCGAGCATCTGGTAAACCGGAATGCCGTAGGCCTTACCGGCGATATCCCACAGCGCGAGTTCCACGCCGCAGACGCCGCCCGCCTGACGGGACATACCGCCGAACTGCTTGATGCGGCGGAAGATCTTGTCGATGTTGCAGGGGTTCTCACCGATGAGGAAACGCTTGAGCATCTGAGCATAGAGCTTGGACGCGCCGTCGCGGACTTCACCGTAACCCGTGATGCCCTGGTTGGTCTCAATACGCAGCAGGGTGCAGTGCATGGGGGCGCCAACGATGTCAACAAAACGCATGTCCGTGATGCGAAGATCACTGGGCTTGGAGTTCGTGTTGACATGGGCAAGAGTCTGTTCAAAATTCTCGGCCATTGTTTTCATCCTCCCTGATGTTCTCTATGTCCCGAATCCGGCCAAAGCTCGGTTCCGGTTTTCTTACGTTTTTTACTATACACGTTTTTGCGTCAAGTTGCAAGACTCTTTTCGCATTGCGAACAAAAGTCCCGCATTGTGAAACCGCTCTGGTCTTTTCCCGCATCTCAGTTCATTTTCAGCATCCAGGAAGCTATTTTATCCGTCACAGCCTGATCGACATGCCCTTCCTGTAAATATTCCGCTATCGTCCCCCTGCGCTTGAAAGCGGTATCCCGGACAAAAAGATGATTCAGCTCCGGCCAGAGCACAAATTCCTTCTCCCCCGCATAATTCTCCAGCGCCTTCTGCCAGGATTTGTAATCCGCCGTATCCATCTGAAAGTCGTTCTCACCCTGCATCACCAGAATCGGGATGTCCAACTGTGCAAGGCTCTCCTCCACGGGATGAGCGTAAAGATCCTTCAGATACGGAACCGGAATGCCGAACAGTGTGTCGGAATCCTTCATGTTTTTCAGCTTATCAATTTTCTTATATTCCTTTTTGATGACATTCTGTTGAGACGCATCGTCGGTCTGCGCCATGTTCTGATCGTAGACAATGTCCAGGTATCCTCTCGCTGAACCTGCCAGAGAAACGATCCCGGCGACCTTTCCGCTCTGTGCTGCAATGCGCGGAGCCAGCATGCCGCCCAGCGAATGCCCGACAAGCACAATGGCGTCTGCATCGATACCGGGGGTTTTCGCAAGGGTTTCCACCGCCAGAAGCGCGTCATCGATCACTTCCTCCTGCACGGTCATGGCGTTGATCTGCTCCTCGGTGTAGGTCGAAGCGTAGGTATAGGTACGCTTATCGTAGCGCAGGGACGCCACGCCCAGCTGCGCCAGCCTGTGCGCAATGTCGGCAAAGGGTACGCAGCCGCCGATGGCCTCGTTGCAGTCCGACGCGCCGGAGCCTTGTACCAGCACCACCGCCGGGAGCTCTTCGCCCGCCGCCGCTTCAGCCGGGCGGGTCAATATCGCGCGCAGCGGTGTATCCGTGCCCTCTCCCAGCACGATTTCTTCCTCCACAACGCCTTCGGGCACGGCGACGGTGTAGCTCACCTTGGGGTCGTGCTCGCCGAACCAAAGCCCCGCCACGCCCTTTTCCGCATCGTAGGTCATTTGAATCGAGCAGCCGCCGTGGGTGTGTGTCACCTGCGCCACAATGGTGTACTCCCCGTTGATCTTATAGGGTTTGCGCGCGTCCACCGTCACCGGATCGCCGTAGGCAAGACGCACCTGCTCCCAGTTTTCCTGCAAGGAATCGACGCTCATCTTGTTTTGCAGGTTTTCCGCCAGCAGCGCATAGCAGGTGGCATAGTCCTCATGGAAGAGCGCATTGGTGAAGTTTTCCGCCAGCGCATAATAGGGGGCGGCTTCTTCATCGCCGATCTCCTCTACTTCATTTTGAAACAGCGTGCAGCCGGAAAGCGGCAGCAGCATCAGCGTAAGCGCAAGCAGTGCGCAAAGCAATTTCTTTTTCATCGCACATCGGGTTCCTTTCGCGTTTTCACCCAGTATAGCGCAATTCGGGAATCAGCACAAGCGCGCCATGACAAAAGCCCCTGCAAAGCAGGAGCTTTCATAAAGACTGTCTTACTTTTCGTAGCGCTCGATGATCTCAAAGCACATTCTCGCATTGTGGTAGGGGCACTTCCAGCCGTCGATCTTGCTCTCGTACCCGGAAAGCACCTCGCCGCTGTTGCCCAGCATCGTGAACCACTCGCCGTATTCGTGATCGACCACAAACAGGTCGATGTATTCAAACGCCTTCAGCGACGCATCGAGGAAGCGCTGCTCCCCGCTCATCTGCCAGGCGTTGAGGAAGCCCACGACGGTTTCCGCCTGCACCCACCAGGAGCGGTTGGTGTTGATGTGGCGGGTGACGGGGT
>ENA-OUQH01001711-OUQH01001711.1-human-gut-metagenome-genome-assembly--contig:-NODE-1711-length-14372-cov-10.056506_pt1 | contig 14372 bp, 7 predicted proteins | sample MGYA00237948_ERZ548828 | MGnify/ENA primary metagenome ERZ548828 (study PRJEB26490, sample SAMN05194711) | human gut metagenome | biome: terrestrial biome; feature: human-associated habitat; material...
TGCAGCTGCTGGTATCGATCGGTACCGTGACGGGTGCCATCATCATGATGTTCGTGTTTAGCGTGCCGCTCACGCTAGTCTTTTTGTTCTTTATGGCGTTGTCGCTGCTGGTGACCAAAGTGGTCTCGCGTCGCACGCATGATGTGACGGGCGAGCGTCAGGAATGGGTGTCCAAAATCACGAGCGCGGTCGAGGAGGGCTATTCGGGCCGTCTGGTGATCCGCGCGTTTAACCGCGAGCGCCAGAGCTCCGCTGAGGTGCACGAGGCCTCGGGCGAGCTGGCCCGCGTGAGCACCAAGGCCGACTTTATGATCAACGCCGTCGAACCCGCGGTGCGCTTTATCGGACGTTTGGCGCAGATCGTGATTGCGCTCGTGGGCTGCAGCATGTTGGTTGCCGGGCATATGACTGTCGGCGTGTTCCAGGCGTTCCTCCAGTTTATCTACGAGGCGTCCGAACCCATGACGGAGCTGTCGTTCACTTTCAACTCGCTGCAGAGCGCGTTGGCGAGTGCGGAGCGCGTGTTCGACCTGCTCGATGAGTCTGAGATGGAGGCCGATCCGCTGCCGGACGAGGCTGCCAAGCTGCCGGGTCGCGTGAAGGGCCGCGTCGCCTTTGAACATGTGCGCTTTGGCTACACGCCCGACAAGCCGCTTATGCGCGACGTGTCGTTTACCGCCGAACCGGGTCGGAAGATTGCGGTGGTGGGAACCACGGGTGCGGGTAAGACCACGCTCATCAACTTACTCATGCGCTTCTACGAGATCGACGGCGGCCGCATTACGCTCGACGGTGTGGATACGAGCCGCATGGATCGCGGCGAGCTGCGGCAGCAGTTTGGCATGGTGCTGCAGGACGCCTGGCTGTTCGATGGCACGATTGCCGAAAACATCGCCTACGGCTGCCCCGAGGCGACGCGCGACGAGATCGTGGCTGCCGCCCGCGCCGCGCAGGTCGACTTCTTTGTGCGCACCATGCCGCAGGGCTACGACACGCGCGTGGCCAACGATGCCGAAAGCATCAGCCAGGGCCAGCGTCAGCTGCTGACCATCGCACGCGTGCTGCTCAACAACCCGGCGATTCTCATCCTGGACGAGGCGACCTCAAGCGTGGATACGCGTACCGAGCTTACCATCGGTCGTGCCATGGACGCGCTCATGCGCGGGCGTACGAGTTTTGTGATCGCGCACCGCCTGTCGACGATTGTGGATGCCGACCTGATCTTGGTCATGGATCACGGCAACATTATCGAGCAGGGCACGCATAAGGAGCTGCTGGCTGCCGAGGGTGCCTATGCCGACCTCTACTTGAGTCAGTTCGCATAATGTGACAAAGGGACAGTCCCGCATGTCACATCGAAAAGAAGGCGCGCCGGGGATGGATTCCCTGGCGCGCCTTTTGCGTTGGCGTTTATGTCGTGGCGGTTGCCTGCGGCCTTAGCGCTCGTCCACGAGCTTGGCGACGAGGGCCTTGAGTTCGGCCACCTCCTGCTCGAGCTCTTTGACGCGACGAGCGTTCTCGGTGATGCCCTGGCGGTTGAGGGCGCTCTGCTCGGCGGCATCGTCGGGCATGTACTCACGATGCTGTTTGGCGTCGAAACTCTCCTCGAACACGCGGCAGCCGTTGCGCTTGATGATGCGTCCCGGCACGCCCACGACGGTGCAGTTATCGGGCACGTCTTTGACGACGACCGAGTTGCCGCCGATTTTGACGTTGTCGCCGATGCGGATGTTGCCGAGCACCTTGGCGCCTGTGCCCACGGTGACGTTGTTGCCTAGGGTGGGGTGGCGCTTGCCGGTCTCGTTGCCGGTACCGCCGAGCGTGACGCCCTGGTAGAGCACGCAGTTGTCACCCACAATGGTGGTCTCGCCGATGACGACGCCCATGGCGTGGTCGATAAAGAAGTGCTTGCCGATCTGCGCGGCGGGGTGAATCTCGACGCCGGTGATGTGGCGGGTGATTTGCGAGAGCACGCGGGCGAGTGAGCGGTGGCCGTGTTCCCACAGCCAATGCTCGGGCACGTGGTTCCACTTGGCGTGCAGGCCGGGATAGGAAAGGAAGATGACCAAGCCGCTCTGCGCGGCGGGGTCCTGTGCCTGGACGGTCTTGATGTCCTCGCGAATGGTATTGATGAAGCTCACCGGCCGCCCTCCCTTAGCGCCGCGACAATGCAATTCAATAAAGTATAGCGATTCGCTAGGGATTAGGAAGAGCAATCTTGGATGGTTTTGGGCGACAATTGTCAGTTATGCAAACTTGCTGCTAATGGAGTAGTGCTTTTGAGGGATTGGGCATGCGGGCACGGCATAACCGTATACTGGTCAACTTGGACGTGTCCGCGCCCACAACTGAGAGGTTTTACTTCATGGGTTTCATCAACTTTATCGCCGAGCTGCTTAAGGATCCGCGTACCGCGATCGCCAGCTGGATCGCCGCCGGCCCGCTTATGGCCTACGGCTGCGTGTTCCTGATCATCTTTATTGAGACGGGCGTGGTGTTCTTCCCATTCCTTCCCGGCGATTCACTGCTGTTCGCCTCGGGCTTCTTTGCCCACAACGGCGGCTTTAACATCGTGGCGCTTCTGGCCACTGCATGGGCCGCAGCCATCCTGGGCGACCAGTGCAACTTTATGATCGGTCACTTCTTTGGCAAAAAGATCATCGCTTCGGGCAAGGTCAAGGCCATGACGCCCGAGCGCATTAAAAAGTCCGAGGACTTCTTGGACAAGTGGGGCCACCTGGCTATTTTCCTGGGCCGTTTCTTCCCGTTTATCCGCACTTTTGTGCCCTTTATCGCCGGCATGGGCGGTATGCACTGGCGCAATTTTGTCATCTTTAACGTGCTGGGCGGCATTACCTGGTCGACGCTCTTTACACTGCTGGGCTACTTCTTTGGAGGCATCCCCTTTGTGCAGGAGCACTTTGAGCTGCTAATCGTTGGCATCGTTGCCGTGTCGATCATCCCGACCGTGGTCGGTCTGGTTAAGGCTAAGCTGGGCAAAAAGAACGCGTAGCTCGAGCCAGCGCGCAAACCGTGCAGTCAAGGCCCGTCACCGCTTGCGGTGGCGGGCCTCTTTGCTTCGGTCAAATGAAAATACTTTAGTTAGTTAAAGAAAAACGTTTTATCCGACGCGCGTGCGGAGTACAATCTCGTGCATGCGAATCGACGTGCCATCGGCTTTGATGCTGTTTGCGTGTCCCGTCCGGCTTTACGCTCCGGGCGTGCGACGTTGCGACGCGGCCGGCCTCGGTCCTTGCGTGCGGGTTCGCGAGTTTGCAACTGTGTATGTAAGGAGCGACATATGACTGTCGAGAAGAAGGATATCGATTGGGGTAGCCTCGGCTTTGGCTACATGAAGACCGATTACAGCTACGAGGCTCATTGGAAGGACGGCGAGTGGGACGAGGGCGGCCTGACCACCGACCACACCCTGCATGTCTCCGAGTGCGGCGGCATCTTCCATTACTGCCAGGAGGTCTTTGAGGGCCTGAAGGCTTACACCGCCGAGGACGGCAGCATTGTCTGCTTCCGTCCCGACATGAATGCCGAGCGTATGTACAACTCTGCCCAGCGCCTCGAGATGCCCCCGTTCCCCAAGGACAAGTTCGTCGAGGCTGTCAAGCAGGTCGTTTCTGCAAACGCCGCCTGGGTTCCGCCCTTCGGTTCCGGTGCGACCCTGTACGTGCGTCCGTTTATGATCGGCTCCGGTGACGTGATTGGCGTGGCTCCCGCTCCTGAGTACACGTTCCGCATTCTCGTGACCCCGGTCGGTCCGTACTTTAAGGGTGGCCTTAAGCCCGTTAAGCTGCGCGTTTCCGAGTACGACCGTGCCGCACCGCACGGCACCGGCAATATCAAGGCCGGCCTGAACTACGCCATGTCCCTCAAGCCCACGATGGAGGCCCATCGCGAGGGCTATGCCGAGAACCTGTATCTCGACTCCGAGTCCCGCACCTATGTCGAGGAGACCGGTGGCGCTAACGTCCTGTTCGTGAAGGAGGACGGCACGCTCGTCGTTCCGCAGTCGCACACCGACTCCATCCTGCCCTCCATCACCCGTCGTTCGCTTGTTCAGGTTGCTCAGGACCTGGGCATGACCGTTGACCAGCGTCCCGTCGAGTGGGCCGAGGTCAAGGCCGGTACCTTTGTGGAGTGCGGCCTGTGCGGCACCGCTGCCGTCATCTCCCCGGTTGGCGAGATCGACAACAAGGTCTATGGTGCCGATGAGACCGTGACCTTCCCGGCTGGCTACACCGAGATCGGCCCTGTGATGAAGAAGCTCCGCGAGACCCTGACCGGTATCCAGTCCGGAGCTGTCGAGGACAAGCACAACTGGGTTTACACCGTCGCGTAAGCTGTCTTAGCTGTCCGGCCCGAGGGCGACCTTCCTTTCCGGCGCGTCCTCGGACATGAAAGAACCTCCGCTGCGCACTTCGCGCGGCGGAGGTTTTTTCGTCCCGCGGAGTGCGCCGGAAAGGAAGGCCGCGCTTTTGTTTTGGTTCGCGCCATGTGGGGGTGGTGGCGACGTGCATTTTTGCGAGTATTCTGCAATCGAAGGCCCCTGCATACCGACCTCGGGCAAAAAATCGGGATTTCTCGATGTTTTCTACGGATGATGGGCGGGGTTATGGGCTGGCAGCGTTTGATTTGCAGGGATATTCGCGGTCATTGGCATTTATCGTGGCGCCCGAAGCTGTCGGGCATGCTGAATACTCCCAAAAATGCACGGCGCCTTGAGGGGGACCTTTGCGACAAAGGAAACCGCCCCGTCGAAGTATGCATTCGACGGGGCGGTTTATGCATATACCCGATTAAAGATACGCTGCGAATCTGTTAGAACTTGACGGTCGGGGCCTGGCGGGCTGCTTCGGCGGCCTCGAAGCCCTGGCGCTCCTTAAACTGGAAGATGCCGGCAAAGATGACAGCCGGGAACGTCTGAATGGCGTTGTTGTAGCTGAGCACGCAGTCGTTGTAGCTCTGGCGTGCATAGCTAATCTTGTTCTCGGTATCCTCGAGCGATGCCTGCAGCTGCGTAAAGTTGGTGTTTGCCTTAAGATCGGGATAGGCCTCGGCTACGGCGAAGAGCTGGCGTAGCGCACCGGTCAGCACGTTGTCGGCTTCCATCTTGGCCTCGGGCGTGGTGGCCTTGACGGCGGTGTTGCGCGCGCTGATCACGGCGGAGAGCGTCTCCTGCTCGTGCTTGGCGTAGCCCTTGACGGTCTCGACCAGGTTGGGGATCAGGTCGTTGCGGCGCTGCAGCTGCGTATCGATGTTCTGCCAGGCGTTATCGATGCGGTTACGCTTGGTGACCATGTTGTTGTAGATGCCGGCGATGGCGCAGACAATCACAATGACAACAACGATGCCGATGATGACGGTAATCATGATGTCTCCGTTTCGAATGGCCGCGGCGGCATGCGCCAGCTGCCGTTGGTATAACGCTACTAGTATACCCGCAACGTTTTGCCGTGCCGAACTTTCCGGCAAGCGTTATGTTTTCGGCGGGGTCGGTACCGGGGCAAAGCGCGCGAGGTACAGGTGTAAGATATGCGACAGATTGACGAGTGTTGTCTTTGCCCTGAGGATGGCGATACCAGTGGACCTTCGCATTAAGAAAACCTACCGCGCCCTGTTCGATGCCTTCACCGAACTTCTCGAGGAGCATCGTTTTGAGGACCTGACGGTTGCCATGCTGTGCGACCGCGCCATGATTCGCCGCACGACGTTCTACAAGCACTTTCGCGACAAGAACGATTACTTTGCCTTTTATATCGATGAGCTCATGTCGGGCTTGCCGCAAAAACAGTCCGATGAGGTCGGCGCGGTATCAGCCGAGGACGTGCGCGCGCTTCGGCACGCGATTTTGGACGATGCCATGGATTTGATTCTGGCGCACGAGCAGCTCATGGATAACATTTTGGCAAGCAGCATGTCGGGCATGTTGACCAACGTTATTTGCGACCGCATTGCTCGCTCCATCCGCGAGCGTGTGATGAACGTGCTTGCCGAGGATGCCCTGGCCCCCGTGTCACTTGAGACGACGTCTGAGTTTGTCGCCGGCGGTATCATTCGACTTTTCACGATATGGTGGGAATCGGGCCACGATCTTGAGCGTCGACCCGAGATGGCCGACGTTGTCGATGCGCTGTTCGAGCGAACCATGACGCCGGTGCATCACTAGAAGTGGCGGAGAGAGGGGGATTCGAACCCCCGGAACGCTCTCGCGCTCAACGGTTTTCAAGACCGCCGCATTCAACCGCTCTGCCATCTCTCCGTGAGTCGTAATGATAGCATCGTTTTGAATTTGCAGCAGGGAAGGCGAACGATGACGATCACCGAAATCGACGAGAAGTTCATGCGCGAGGCGCTGGCGGAGGCTTGCGCCGCTGCTGCGGTGGGCGAGGTGCCCATCGGAGCCGTAGTGGTGCGCGACGGCGAGATTGTCGCGAGGGCGCATAATCGACGCGAGCTCGATCAGGATCCTTCGGCGCACGCAGAATTTGCGGCCCTGTGCGCTGCCGCTCGGTCGCTCGGTCGCTGGCGCCTTTCCGACTGTACGGTCTATGTGACGTTGGAACCCTGCTGCATGTGCGCAGGCCTTATGGTTAACGCGCGCGTGGGGCGCTGCGTGTATGGCGCGAGCGACGCCAAGGCGGGCGCGTTGGGATCCCTATACGATTTGAATGCCGACTCGCGCCTGAATCATCGGTTTAACGTGACGGCTGGGGTCCTGGCGGATGAATGCCGCGAGCTGCTGAGTAGCTATTTTGGCGGTCTGCGCGGAGCGGGCGGCGCTGATTGCGGTTGTGGGGCCGATCTTGAAGCACACGCCGCTCACGCCGCAGCGCTTGCGGGTGCCGGTGAGGATGCTGGCACGGCGGTTGACTTTGGTCCTGCGTGCCGCCGACCCCGCCGTGTGCTGTTGGCGATCGACTCCTTTAAGGGCAGCGTGTCGAGTGTGCAGGCGGAGGCGGCGGTTGCCGAAGGCGTGCGCCGCGGTTGGCCCGATGCCGAGGTGTGCACATTGCTGCTGGCAGATGGTGGAGAGGGAACGCTCGACGCCATCGCCGCACGCGGTGGTGAGATTGTGACCTGCGAGGTGGCAGGTCCCTTGGGCAAGCGCACGTCTGCCCGGATGCTGGTTGATATCGAGCACGAGTCGGCTGTTATTGAGATGGCCGAGGCGGTGGGTATTGGGTATTCACCCTGCACGGAATCGGCGGCGCTCGCGGCTTCGACCTATGGCGTGGGCGAGCTGATGCTCCGTGCGGTTCGCGCCGGGGCAAAGACTATCTATATTGGTCTGGGCGGCAGTGCCACCAACGACGGTGGCGCCGGCATGCTGCAGGCGCTGGGCGCGCGTGTGGTCGATGATCAGGGATGCGATGTCGCCCCCGGTCTTGCCGGCCTTGAGCAGGTGGCGAGCGTTGATTTGGCGCCAGCTCTGCAGGCTTTGGATGATGCTCGTATCGTTGTGCTTTCCGATGTCGAGAATCCGCTCGTGGGGCGTCGAGGCGCACTGGCGGTGTTTGGCGGGCAGAAGGGCCTGCCGGCGGATGATGTCGAGGTGCTGCGCAGATACGACGGCTGGATGGTCGGCTACGGTCGCCTGCTCGATGCGGCAATTTTCGAGGCGCGAGCCCAGGGGTTGTTGCGCACACCCGAGGGCGCACGGACATTTGGCTCGGTGCTCGGCGTGCCCGGCGCGGGCGCTGCCGGTGGCTTGGGCGCGGCGTTACTGGCGCTCGGTGCGGAGTTACGCTCGGGTGTAGAGACGGTGCTCGATCTCGTGGGGTTTGACGAGCGCGTGCGCGATATCGACTTGGTCATAACGGGCGAGGGCAATATGGATGAGCAGTCCGCCGCCGGTAAGGCGCCGGTGGGCGTGGCACGCCGTGCCAAGCGGTGTGGCAAGCCGGTTGTTGCCGTCGTGGGCGGTCGTGCCGACAACCTGGATGCGGTGTACGAGCAGGGCATCGACTTGGTGCTTCCGATCTGCCGCAAGCCCATGCCCCTCGACCAGGCGCTCGGTGTGCAAGAAGCCACAACCAACCTCATCTGTGCCGGTGAAGCGGCTGCTCGATCCTACGACCTCGGCCGCATCTAGAAAAGCAGTCTTTTTGCACTTCAAGTGTTGACGCCGTCATTCATGTGCCATTAATAAATTGCTCTTCGTTCAGTTGTTCGCCGATTAATCCTGCCAATTTATTACCATTTTGGGCGAAGACGTGGATTATCTCCATGATGGGCCTCTTTGGGCATAATGTTGTCTTTGAACTGTCCTAATCAATAGATCGCTCTTGGGAAGAGAAGGCGACACCAGAGGGGGAGAAGGGAATTGGAGAGGAAAGTTTTCGGCGGGGGGCGGAGAGCCGCTGCTCTCTGCCTTGCGCTGGTTCTCGGCTTCGGATGTTTATCCGTCGGCGCGACGGCCGGTGTCGCATATGCGGCCACGGCATCGCGGGCTGCGTATACTGCGGATGATTTTGAGATCACCCAGGACGGCGTGACCTATTCGTGCGAGACCACGGATAAGGGCACGGCGGAAATCACATGTATTGTTGCCGACGACAGCGTGACCGCGGTGAGTGTGCCCAGCTCCATCGAGCATGATGGCCAGACCTACAAAGTCACCGAACTTTATTTCTCGTCTGGTATCGTGGCCGAGAACGTTGAGCAGCTGACGCTTCCCGACACGCTCGAAAACGTGCGCGGATGGTATTTCCGGAAGTTCGTAAAGGTCAAGGAGCTCCATATCCCTGGCTCCATCAAGGACTTCAGTTGCACGCTGCAAAACGCCGGCTCGCTCGAAAAGCTCTATTTCGATGAGGGCGTCGAGGAGATTAGCGCCAACTCGATGGTCAATGGCTGCAGCAGCCTTTCGGAGATCGATCTCCCCTCCACCCTCAAAATGATTTCGGGCCCGAGCGCCTTCGGGGGGGGCTACGGCCCTCACAAGCATCGAGTTTCCAAAAGATGTCGCCTTCGCCGATACCATAACGGGCGTGCTCAAAGGCTGCACGTCTCTGACAAGCGTGTCGTTGCCCGCTTCGGTTACGAAGATCCCCTCGCACATGTTTGACGGATGCACCTCTCTAACGTCCGTCACCGCGCTGAGCGAAATCGAGTCCATCGGGGATGGGGCGTTTCAGAATTGCTCGAGTTTGACCGGCATCGATTTCCAAGGCACATTGACGAGCATCGGATCCTCTGCTTTCAAGGGGTGTGCCAGCCTGGTGAGTGTGTCCAATCTAAGCAAGGTAACAACGATGGGCAGCGGAGCTTTTCGCGAGTGCAAAAATCTGCGGGCGTCCGTGGACCTGTCCTCGCTTCAGAGCATTCCGGGCTATGCGTTCTGCTACACGCCGGTTAAGATCGTGGGGCTTTGCGACAGCCTGAAGAGTATCGGTGACTGGGCCTTTATCTGGAGCAACGTCGCCGTCCAGCTTCCCGAGACACTTGAGAAAATTGGCAACTACGCCTTCTATGGCGGCACGTTGCCGGAACAGCTTTCCATTCCGGATTCCGTGACTTCCGTTGGCACGTCAGCCTTCTCGCGCGTAGATGGCGTGAAGGATGTGACGATCGGGCGCGGCCTCACCAAAATACCCTCGGGTATGTTTGACAAGAGCACGGTTCAAAAGATCACAATCGAAAACAGCATGGACGATATCACCGGCTCGGAGAACCTCCCGAGCTCCGGCGTCGATATCGTCTACACGCGCGAGTCCATCGATGACGGCGTCGGCGATAGCGTGAGCGGCGACAGCACCGAGACCCTTCAGGACCTGGTCGACGCGGCCCCCGTTGGCGAGGAGACCGTCATCAAACTGGAAAAGCACGTGAAGCTCGGCTCCACGCTCATGATTCCTGCCGGGAAGATGATTAAGATTACGTCGGATGAGCCCCATACCATCTTGGCAACAAAGAATAGCGACGTCTCTGTACTGGTCAGTGTTGCCGAGAGGGCATCCCTCGAGCTGTCGGGGAAAGTGTCTCTGAGGGGTCGCTACAACAAGGGCGCCATTATTTCTAGCAAGGGAGCGGTTGTGCTCTCTGACGAGGCCGTTGTGTACGACGGCGCCGCGACCAGTGTTAACGTGGGCGTCATCGATGTGTCGGGAGACAAGGCCTCGCTTACCATGACGGGCGGCGTTATCGAGCAGTGCGAGCTGCGCAATTCGTATTGCGGTGCCGTTCACGCGTCCAGCGGCGCTCATGTAGTTATGAGTGGCGGCGTTATCCGTAACAACGGAGTCGTTGTTACCAGGGATACCGATTGCTATTGGCTTACGTCTTCTGGCGTCATTTTGATGGGCAACGCTCGCTTTGACATGAGCGGAGGCAGCATCGAGGGCAACAACGGTTATCGAGGCAGCGCGGTGCTTGCGTACGGCCAGGATAAGGGCGAAAACCAAAGAGCCAAGTTCACGATGACTGGTGGCCAGATTTCCGGCAACAGAAGCAGCAAGCTGGAGGCGGGTCCCTACGATCCCTCTGGAGCAGTTCATATTGAGGGCAACGCCGAGTTCGCCATGAAGGGTGGAGAGATTAAGAACAACGTTGCGTCTGGCAACGGCAAAGGCGGCGGAGTGTGCGTGGTCGACCTGGGCTGTCAGCGTGGCGAAAGCGAAATGGGGAATACTGCTTTCACCATGAAGGGCGGGTCCATATCTGGCAACTCCGCTTCCGCCGGCGGAGGCGTCTATACCTATTCGAATGACGTCACGCTCAGCGCGGGCGAGATCAAGGACAATACTGCTTGGAATATGGGTGGCGGCGTATATAGCGAAGGCAACGAGTATCTTGTCTATAGCACGCTCCACATCGAAAACGCTCTCGTTGTTGATAACCATGCGGATAAGCAGGGCGGCGGCATGTGGTTCTGCCCGACCGGAGATGCTAAGGTCTACGTCCAGGACGGCGGCCTGATCGCCAGGAACTCGGCTGGTGAGGCGGGAGACGACTTTGTCTTCACCGGCTCCAAAGACGCTAAATACAAACTGACCTTGGCCAACCGCGCCCCGGGGGGCGGAAAGGTCAGTTGGTACAAAGACGGTGGGCTGTTTAACCCCGAAGGCACTTATGCGGAAACAAACCCCGATGTCCCGCGATTCACGCCCGATGGTGACAACGGCGAGCCCCTGTCCTTTACCGACGCCACGCCGAACGTCGCGCTTAAATCTGTGATGAGCGAGGATGTGTATAACCTCGGCGTCGACCAGACGTCGCTGACGATCTCCGGCAATACGGCCAGGCGGGGAGGCGGCATCGGCGCCAACGGCGGTGTCATCATCGGCAAGTCCGAGAACATCAACATTCCCATCAAAAAGGTCTGGGAGAACCCCAGGATTCCTCATCCTAATAAGGTAAAAGTAAATCTCAAGAACGGTAATACCGTCATCGATTCGATCACCCTGAGCGAGTCCAACGGCTGGAAGGGTGTCTTCTCCAACTTGCCGCAGCGTGATGCTTCCGGCGCCGTGATCAAGTACGAGGTGGCCGAGGACCCCGTCGATGGCTACAGCTCGAAGGTCACCGGCGACGCCGAGCACGGCTTCACCGTGACCAACACCGTGAAGACCGGCGAGCTCGACGTCTCCAAGAGCGTCGTGGCGCGCGAGGGCCTGGCGGTCGACGCGGACAAGATATTTAAGTTTGTGGTTGAGGCCGCCGATGCCACGGGCCGCAAAGTATCCGGTATCTACGGTGACACGACGTTCGAGGACGGCAAGGCAACCCTCAAGCTCAAAGATGGCCAGACAGTGAAGATCACCGGCCTGCCTGCGGGGACTACCTACACGGTGACCGAGCGTGCCGCCGGCGGCTACAAGACCGCGGTGAATGGCATCGAGGGCTCCAAGGCCGAGGGCGTCATCGCGGCAGACCAGGTCTCCGCCGCCGCCTTCACCAACACCTTCGACCCAGCCCCCGCCAAGGTGTCCGTCCCCGAGCTCGCCAAGGTGCTCGAGGGCGGCCGCAAGCCCGGCCTCCAGGAGGGGGAGTTCACCTTCGAGCTCTCCCTCACCGACGATGCGGGCAATGCGCCCGAGGGCTACCCGATCGAGGCGAAGAATGGCAAGGACGGCAAGGTTTCCTTTGGCGAGCTCAGCTTCACCAATCCGGGTGCCTACCACGCGACCGTGACCGAGAAGGCAAGCGGCGATGTCCTGGTCGAGGACGATACGCATGACTACACCTTCGACATCACGGTGACTCAGACCGGCGCCGGCCTTAAGGCCGAGGTCTCCAATGAGCAGGGTAAGAAGACCTTCATCAACACCTTCACGCCGCATGACAACACGAAGACCGTAACCAAGGCGGATGCCTCGGGCGCCAAGATCGATGTGGATGGCAAACTGGTGGGCGTGGGCGACACCCTCACCTACACCATCGGCTGGGCCAACAACAGCGTCGACGACAGGGGTGCCGCGCAGGCGGCCGACGTGACGGTGACCGATGCGCTGCCCAAGGGCGTTAACTATGTTGAGGGCTCTGCAGACGGCGCCGCCTACGATGCCGCGACGCGCACCCTTACCTGGTCGCTCGGCGAGCAGGCCGCGGGCGCCACGGGCACGCTCAGCTTCGACGTGAAGGTCTCCGCCGATGCCGCCACGGTCGACGACATCGCCAACACCGCAACGGTCAAGGTGGGCGAGAACGAGTCGCAGACCAACACGACCCACAACAGCGTGTCCCGCGAGGGCAGCCTCACCGTCAAGAAGACGGTCGTCGGCGGCGACGGCCAGCGCGAGTTCGGCTTCACGGTCGCGCTGACCGACGGGGACGGCGAGCCCGTCTCCGGCACCTTCGGCGAGGGCGAGGACGCCGTGACGTTCACGGACGGCAAGGCGACCTTCACGCTCAAGGACGGCGGGGAGAAGACCGTCGCCGGCCTGCCCGTGGGCGCAAGCTACACCGTGACCGAGGATGCGGCCGAGGGCTACACGACCACGGCCGAGGGGGCCGAGGGCACCGTGACCGAGGCCGGCGCGACCGTCGCGTTCACCAACACGTACGGAACGGCCGCCGAGGGCAGGGACGTCTCCACGGCGGGACTCTTCACCAAGACGCTCAAGGGCCGCGACTGGGCGGAGGGCGATAGCTTCCAGTTCACGCTCACGGGCGAGGACAGCGCTCCCATGCCCGAGGGCTCTGTCGACGGCTCCAAGACCGTCAGCGTGACGGCCGCCGCCGGCACCAAGGCGAGCACTAAAGTCGCCTTCGACTTCGGAGCCATCCGCTACACGCTCGACGACATCAAGGATGCCGGGTTCGCGGAGGTCGGCGGCAAGCGCGTGCGCGCCAAGACCTTCACCTACACGGTGCGCGAGGACAGGCCCGATGACGGCTCTGCCATCGCCGGCGTGGCCTACGACGGCCGCGTCGCCACGATGACGGTGACCGTGACCGACGACGGTTTCGGCAACCTCACGGCCACGACGCCCGCGATCGCGCAGGCGAGCGGCGGCGACTTCGTCAACACCTACACGACCGGGCTCGACTACTCGGCCCGCGCGGGCGTGCGCCTGTCCAAGACGCTCTCCGGCCGCGACATGGAGGCGGGCCAGTTCGCCTTTACCGTGACCGCCGATGCCGAGACGGCCGCCAGGCTCGGCCTCAAGACCGACAAGGACGCCTATGCCGTGGCCGCGGCCGATGACGGAGAGGCCGCCGTGGTCGACCTCGTCGGCGGTGCTGCTGGCAACGGCGTGAAGTTCACCGACGCCGACGCGGGCAGGACCTACACCTTCACCGTCGCCGAGACCAAGCTCGGCGGCGAGGGCTACACCAACGACGCCGCGCCGCGCACGGTTACCGTCGCGCCCGGCTACGACGCGGCGACGGGCAAGCTCACGGTCACGACCACGGTTGCCAAGGACGGCGTCGAGGTCGCCCGCAGCGAGGTCTCGACGGCCGATGACGCCACGGCGGCGCCTGCGCCCGTGACGGTCGCGTTCCAGAACTCCTATGAGGCCACCGGCACGCTCGGTGGCGAGGGCGGCGTGGCCATCGACGCCACCAAGACGCTGACGGGCCGCGCCGCGGCGGCGGGCGAGTTCAAGTTCTCCGTCCGCGATGCCCGCGGCAGCGAGGTCGCGACCGCGTCCAACCGGGCCTCCGGCGACGGCGAGGCCGCGGAGCTCGCGTTCTCGCCCATCGCCTACACCACCGGCTCGCTCGAGCAGATGGTGGCGGACGGTACCGCCACCGGGGCCGACGACGGCTCCTGGACCATCCCCTATACCGTTTCCGAGGACACGGCGGCGCTGCCCGCCGGCGTGACGGCGAGTACGTCGAGCTTCGGCATTACGGTCAAGGTGACCGATAACGGCAAGGGCGGGCTGGACGCTGCCGTGGTCTATCCCGAG
>ENA-OUQH01001713-OUQH01001713.1-human-gut-metagenome-genome-assembly--contig:-NODE-1713-length-14368-cov-4.023056_pt1 | contig 14368 bp, 9 predicted proteins | sample MGYA00237948_ERZ548828 | MGnify/ENA primary metagenome ERZ548828 (study PRJEB26490, sample SAMN05194711) | human gut metagenome | biome: terrestrial biome; feature: human-associated habitat; material...
GAGCACACGCCTCCTAAGCGTGGGGTCGGAGGTTCAAATCCTCTCTGGGACGCCATTTGCACCGCTTTTGCGGTGCTTTTTCTTTGTGCTAAAAATTTTCGATTTCTGTTTATCTGTTCCGTTTTTTTGCTAATAGGAAACGAACTCGTTTTTGAAATTTGCTAATATTTTTTTTGCTAATAGCTTAATTAGCATCACTTGTTCCGAACATATTCAAATGATAATCTTTATCTTCGGCAACCGCTTCTATAAATTTCTTCAGTCCGTTAATATCGGCAGGCACGCTTGGATCAACAGGGTTTTTTATATCAAGGTAGATTCCTCCTTTGTAAATCCCCTGTTTTTCGTCAGCTTCATTTTTTGCGCTTGTAAAGACCTTCATATCTTCTCTTTGGTTTCTTTTGTTTTCCGGTCTTATCCACCCCCATTTTTTATAACCTCCGAAGCTATGGTAGGTTGTGTAATACATCCTTCTCGGCGTTCCGTCATTGTTTACAACCTTACTTGATTCCCTCGGCTGAAAATTTTTGTCTAAACGCTTGACAGCTGCAAACAGTTGTGATATATTATTGATATAAGCAGTTGCATTGATAGAGCTAAGGGCTTGCCCTGAACTCCGAACTTTCAACTGCTTATTTTCTATATTCTGCAGTTGATAAGCTCTTTTAATTGTACCGTCTTGGTTTACATCGTTAATCTCTTCAACGTACAGTTTTAAAAGTTCTCTGCCGTTCCCCATGTCAGCAATAGCATATAGGCTGTGCATCATAGCCGACTGATTCGATTTTGTTGCTCCCGTAGGTATCGTGGAGCTGTCAAGCAGCACCGCATTTTCAACAATGCTGTTTATGTAATCAAGATAAGGCAATGCACTCACCGCGCTTTTTGAAGCGTGACTTTTAGTTTCATTGAAAAGTTTCCCCGAAATATTGATATCCCAGCCTGTGTCAATATTTTTTGTAATACCCCTGCTGCTGTCCTTTTGGTCTGCAATCTTTAAAGGCGTTGTGTCGTTTTCTCTCCAGTCGCCGAACCACGCTCTGAAAAACGGAGATTTGTTTCCCATCTCATTGTAATACTTTCTCGCAAACGCTTCCGTCTTTTCAATGTCGGCGCTCGTAAAATCATTGACGCTCTTTCTCGGTATGCTCTGTATGTTTCTTATGTCTTCTTCCGTTATTACGGCTTCTTCCCTTGTTTCAAACAGCATTGCCCCGCCTTTCGCTTCATAATCTTCCAAAATGCGGTTCTTAACCGTCGCCAATCCCTTGTCATTTGAAACTCTCTCAAGCTTATATGCATCTTCAGCCCGTCCCGTCTTTTTAACAGCCTTTTTGTAAAGCCCGTCTAAATCAAGATCATCGTTGGCATATCTCCGGAAAAGTGTGTTGGCGCTTTTGTAATTTGTAACTCCGGAATTATATATGAATTTTATTTTCTTATAAACTTCCTTTGCCTCTTCAAGCGCTTTTTCGTTCATTGCTTTTTCGGCTCTTTCCGCGTTGGTAAGCTGTCTTCTCGTCCTGCCCGATATAATTCTTTCTATATCCTCCCGGGTTGTCTCCGCTACCGCCGCTGCGCTGATTTCATAGAAATCGGTAGCGTTATAGAAACTGCCCGTGTGATGCCACGATGAATTTCTCAAAAACTTGCTTTTCAGTTCTTCTGTTGTAAGCTTTGAAAAGTCAATGCCTTCAATGTCTATGTCGTTGTCCCGCGCCGTCTCTTCTATCCCTGTCAGAATTTCGGATTTTGTCCATTTGGACATAGGCTTTTCTCCGCTGCTGTACGCTTCTGCGGCTCTCCTGCTCATGCTGTGCCCTTCATAGCCGCCTTTTGAGCCGTATTCTTTTCTTCTCTCTTCCTCTTCTCTCAGCAGACGCGCCTTCTCTTCGGCCGAAACCTCTCTTGTTGAATTTTTAACATTTTTGTCCTGATATTTTTGGTTAAAATTACTATTGTATTTTTCGCCGTTTTCGAGTATACTATTATTGAAGGCAGTGACTGCTGGCGTTCTGGTTGGTACGTTTTGCGTATTAACTTCCGCCCTTTCAGCACTGCTTTCATTTTTTTATAGACAAAAGAACTACCGTCAGGTAATAAGATTCTATGAGCCTTATAAACATTTTTTCCGGAATCTTGTTTTATAACAGCTGCCACATTTCCACGCACTTCGTTTATTACAACAGGCGCACCTATTGTTAATGTGCTGTATTCTCTGCCTTTATGATTATTTATCGCATCGATTATTGTTCCATTTTTTAACACTTCGGGCAAAGCCGTATATGCCGCAAGTTCGCCATCGCTCTTTAAGTACCTTAAACTGTTGCTTATTCTCTTGGAATCTAATATAATCTCTCCGATTTCTTCTCTTTGAACCCTTATATCCTTGGTCCCGAGTTCCTTAAGAATCCAATTAAGATTATCTCCTCTGTTTCCTTTTTGTGCAGAAATGTCGTTTCTGACAAACACAGGTTCCATACTGTTAAGCTTGTCTGCATTTTCCTCAAGCTGCTGCTTAACGGATTTTCCTTCCTCCGTTATCCTGTCCTCTTTTATCAGGCGCGCTTTTTCCTCGGCCGAAACCTCTCCTGTTGAATTTTTAACATTTTCGTCCCGGTATTCTTGGTTAAAATTACTATTGTATTTTCCGTCTGCATCGCGTATAATAGATGTAGAGGGAGATGTGTGCAGTTGCGTTTCGGACGTGACTTCAGGGCTTGTTACACTGAAGGGCTGCACCGCTCCTTTTTGATTTATATAAGCAGTAATAATATGCAGCGTTCTTGCTTTGCTTTCAGGCACAGCTTCCGTCACATAATAAGTGCCGTTTATTTTCTTTGTGTATACAACTGTATCAGCAAGTTTTGACCTTGCAGCAGTATTTGTTGTATAGCCTCTTGCCGGTTCTCCCTTTGTTATTGTGTCATAGTTCTTAAGTACATATTCTATACGCGCCAAATCCAGTGTATTCGCCATACTGCTGTCTGCAGCGCCGCTCACACCGTGACGTTTTTCAATATGCATAACGGCATTTCTATCCAGAGAAGTCTTGTATCCTCTCACATCAATCACAAGAAGATTTTGTATGTCTTCGGCAGCTCTTTCGCTCACTCCATCAAGATACAACTTTTCTTTGCTGTCTGCTTCTCCTCTTTGAACCCTCTCCGCGAAAGAAACTATATCCTTATTAACATTTTCAAGATAGCCTTCTATTATTTTTTGCATGTCATATGGATATTCATTAATTTTTTGCGAGAATTTTATTCCGCTTTCACCTCCCGTCTCTCTCTTTGCCAAAGCCTTCTCAAAGTTTCGCACGGCTCTCTCGTAAACCGACGAGGGCTCAACCCCGAAACGTATCTTCACGCTGTCTATAATGTTTTTCATAGTGTCCGTAATTTCTCTTGCCGCCGTGTAGTCCTTTGAAAGAAACCCGTTCATTTCCTCCGTGCCGCCGCGGAATATGTCCTTCACAAAGTCCGCCACAGCTTCACTCTCCGCTTCTTCTCGCGAAAGTCTCAAAGACTTCATTTTCTTCTCCGTCTCCGTTATAAACTCTTCGCCCTTTATTCCCTTTATGTAGTTTTTAAACTCGTCATAGTATTTCGTCCCCTCCGTACTGTGTGCAAGCTCGTGAAATAAAACCGTGTTTGCAATCTGCACGTCCGAAACCCTCGGGTCAATTACAATAGTGTTCGCGTTTCTGTAATACGCCCCCTGCCGCACCTTGTTGCCTTCAACCTCCGCCTGCGGTATGTCCTCGATTATAAGGTTAACTCTGCTTTTCTTCACCGCGTTGTCAAGCTGTGCAATTCGCTCAGACGTCCTTTGTTATTTTGGTTAAAATTACTATTGTATTTTCCCCCGTTTTCGCGTATACTATTGATAGAAGGTGTTCTACCCATAGCAACATTTGTTGCCGGCCTTTGAGCCACGTGTGGGAGTTGAGCACCTTTTAATTTACCCACATTGTAAATTGTGTTTATATCTCCATTTTTACCGACTGACATAGTAACTCTGTAATAGCTGCCGTCATTATCAAGGAAGTATGCCGTACGGTAATTGAAACCGTCCGTTGCAAACGCATGGTTTTTTGTATCGGGTACCGTTTTATTCCCTCGCTGTGAGACTTGCCCCAATTCGTCTATATGTGCTTCCCCGCGAAGCTTTGCGACAAATTCAGTATCTGTCATGGGTCTTTTCAGCCCGTTTGGCAATGTAACATAGTTTCGGAATCTTGCTTTCCCGGCTGTGTCCCCTGTTATTGTTAAAACGTCTCCGTCCAGCCCTATAACCGTTACATCTTATGGCGTCTGCCCTCAAAGAAGCCGCAGCTTTCCCTGTCTCTCCCATGTAGTTTTGGTTGAGCTCGCCTTTGAGGTATTCTCCTATTTTTTCCGCGTCCGCATATTTACCCGCTTCAAACACGTTTGATGTGTTAACCATCGCGCCCGACAGTGCGCCCATCACAAAACCCGAAAAACCTGCTTCCAAAGGCGCCCTGCCGTAGAGCTCCCACAAGGCTTTCATGTTTGCGTCTTCTTCTCCGTAGCCCTGTTTTTTAAGCGCGTCAACATATACGTTGTAATTTGACAAGTTGCACCATAAAAAATGCAGCAAAAAAATTTTGCTGCTTTTTTTATGATTATCTATTTGTGTTTAGAAGTTTTAACAAAATTCTTTACAGAAAATTCCGACAAACAAACTCTGTCATATAGAAAAACTTCTTCCCAAAAATCCGGTTCTTAATTTATTTATAGATTCTCCTCCAGTGAAAAAAACATGTTTCCCATTATTATTTCCATGCGGTATATTCGGAAGGTAACATTAATTTAAATCATCATCGTAATCATCACATTCAATGCAATACCCATCTTCAATATCGTGTTTCTCACCTTCATGCTCAAACCAGCTGTCGTTTTCCGTAAAACAATCTGTTCGCTTATCCGAATTGTCAGAACCCAATATATCAAGTAAAAAGCTCAAAAATTCAAGTCAATATTATTTTATTCTTCATATGATTTAAAAATAAAATTTTTCTAATAATTTTATTTGCATTTTTAGGAGAAATATGTTATAATAATATAGATTTTTTAACGGAAGGAATTGGTTGAATGGAAATTTTGGCATTTGCAATTTATTTTGTACTTATGCTCGGAATAGGTGTATGGTTTTTCTTTAAAGGGAAAAACGAAACCGGAGAGCAGGAGTATTTTCTCGGCGGACGCTCAATGGGTCCCTGGGTTACGGCAATGAGCGCGCAGGCTTCAGATATGAGCGCATGGCTGCTTATGGGATTACCCGGAAGCATGCTTGCATTCGGTCTCGGAAAAGCATGGATAGGAATAGGTCTCGGAATCGGAACAATATTAAACTGGCTTATCACCGCAAAAAGGCTGCGCAAGCTCTCAAAAGCCGCAAATGATTCTATAACACTGCCGCAATATCTCACAAACAGATTTGCCGCAAAGAATCCGGCTCTGAAAATAGTGTGTGCAATTGTGTTTCTTATAAGTTTCACAATATATGTAGCATCGGCATTTTCGGCAGGAACAAAAGTATTTACTTCACTGTTCCCTGCTCTCGAACCAACTTTTGCAATGATAATATTTGCCGCAATAATACTTATTTACACATTTCTCGGCGGATACAAAGCTGTTTGCTGGACAGATTTCTTTCAGGGACTTCTAATGCTTGTGGCACTTTTGTCTATTCCGCTTTTCTCGGTTGTTATAATAACAAGAGTTTCGGCAGTGCTTGACTCTTCAATGATTACGCAAACCGTAATCGGCGCTGACGGAACTGCGTACAACTTTGTAACAAGCTTCTTCTCCGCAGACCCCAAAGATATTATCTCCGGTCTTGCGTGGGGACTCGGTTATTTCGGCATGCCTCACATTCTTGTCAGATTTATGTCTATCGAAAAACCGAGCATGGTAAAAAAATCTTCTATTGTTGCCATAATATGGGTAATTTTATCACTTGTATCGGTAGTCCTTGTTGCTTATTTCGGAAGGATTCTTGTTCTTCGCAACGGGCAGAGCTTTGCTGAAATGCTTCTTTCAGAAGGTAAACAAGAGCTTGTATTTGTATGTTTGGCAAGATATCTCTTCCCTGCATTCATCGCCGGAATACTTCTTGCTGCAATAATAGCCGCGTCAATGTCAACAGCGGATTCTCAGCTGCTTGTTGCATCATCGTCTTTTACAAGTGACATATACAAAGCTATTTTCAGAAAAAATGCAGATGATGAAGAACTCTTGTGGGTCGGCAGACTGGTGGTTATCATTGTTTCTCTTGTTGCATTCTTCATTGCTTCAAACAAAGGAAGCGGAGCTGCCGCAATTATGGATATGGTGGAAAATGCATGGGGACTTTTCGGCGCTTCGTTCGGTCCTGTCATAATACTTTCACTGTTTTGGAAAAGATATACATACGCAGGTGCACTTGCGGGAATTATTTCGGGTGCCGCCGTGGATATTCTTTGGCTTAACTTCATGTCTTCAACGGGTATATACGAAATATTGCCCGGCTTTATAGCAGGACTTATTATATCTGTTATCGTAACGCTTATTTCAAAAGCGCCGTCATATGAGGTTATTAAAATTTTCGAAAAAGGAACAGATGACTCTGTAGATGACTAATTTATCGGCGGCGCACTATTAAGTGCGCCGTTTTTTAATGAAACGGAGATTTATTATGAAAAAGAAAATATACGAAAATTTAGATACAATGATGCAGAACACAATGCCGCCGCGTGCGCACTACATACCGTATCAGACATTGGAAGATGCACTTGAATTTTGCCCTCAAAAAAGCAAATACCGAAAATCTCTGAACGGCACCTGGGATTTCACATATTACGAATATGATTCACTTGAAGGCACCGGGGGCGGCATATGTTCGAAAATAGAAGTGCCCGGCTGCTGGCAAACTCAGGGTTTTAACACTCCGTGGTATACGAATGTGAATTATCCTTTTCCGGTTGATCCGCCTTTTGTACCGGACGATAATCCGATGGGAGTGTACTCGCTCAATTTTGAAATTCCCCAGGAATGGCTTCAAAGAAGAACATTTATAGTCTTTGAGGGTATTTCCTCATGCGCGGAAGTATATATTAACGGCAATTACGCAGGGTACGGCTCCGGCTCACATATGCCACTGGAGTTTGAATTGACGAATTTTGTTGTTCCTCAGAAAAACACTTTAACGGTTAAAGTCCGCAAATGGTGTGCGGGAAGCTACCTTGAGGATCAGGACTTTTTCAGGTTTTCGGGAATTTTCAGAGACGTATACTTGCTTTCACGTGACAAAGACTGTCTTTGGGATATTAAAATTGACTCAAACGAGCATTCAATAACTTATGACGGTGACGGAGAATTTACAGTTTATGATAATGATGGCAATGAAGCAGATCTTTCCGATCCGGTTTTATGGAATGCCGAAAAACCTTATCTTTATACCGCTGTGATAAAACACGGCAACGAATATATTCCGCAGAAAATCGGCATGCGCAGCATATGTGTTTCCGAAAAGGGTGAGCTTCTTATAAACGGCACACCCGTTCTTCTTAAAGGAATAAATCACCATGACACACATCCAGAAAAAGGCTATACGATGTCTTATGATGATTTAAAAACCGATTTGTTTTTAATGAAAAAACTAAATATAAACTGTGTAAGAACATCACACTATCCGCCGTCACCCGCTTTTTTGGAACTTTGTGATGAGCTCGGTTTTTACGTTGTTGATGAAACGGATATTGAAATACACGGCTTCGTATCACGCAAACCGCTCTATGTAGAAAAAAGTTCGGAATATGACATGGAAAGTGATGACTGGCTTTGCCGCCGTCCCGAATGGCGAAACGAGTTTGTAAGCCGTGCACTGCGCATGGCTGAACGCGACAAAAATCATGCTTGCGTAATTATGTGGTCACTCGGAAACGAAAGCGGATACGGTGAAAATCATATTGAAATGTACAACGCTTTAAAGTCACAAAACGATATGCGCCTTATCCACTATGAGGGCGGAAGCCGAATTCTAAACGGTATGAAAATCTTTCCCAAAGAAGGTTCTGACGTTGTAAGTTATATGTATATGCCCGTTAATGAACTTGAAGAACATGCAAAAGACGATGATATGAGACCCGTTTTTCTCTGTGAATACTCACATGCAATGGGAAACGGCCCGGGCGATATTGCAGATTACATGCAAGTATTCAGAAAATATCCAAAGCTTATCGGCGGATGCATTTGGGAATGGGCTGACCATACGGTGAAAAATTCGGACGGAACATGCCTTTACGGCGGTGATTTCGGCGAAAAAACCGATGACGGAAATTTCTGCTGCGACGGATTGGTTTTTGCGGACAGAAGTTTAAAAGCAGGTTCACTGGAAGCCAAAGCCGTGTATTCGCCCATAGATGTTATATACCAAAACGAAACTCTGACATTGTATAATTTATTTGATTTTACAAATTTAAACGAATATAAAATATGCTGCACTGTTGAAACAGACGGAAGATGTACACACTCCGCATGCTTTGAGGCGGATCTTCCTCCCCACACTTCAGCTTCATATCCGTTCAAACCCAATGTACCGGAATACTGCGCGTATGCATGCTGTCTCAATATTTCGCTTATCAACAAAGACGGTTTTGAAACAGCTTCAAAACAAATTATGCTTGATGTACCGGTTAAAAAAGCAATTAAAAATACTGACAGCGGAAATGTAGTTATAACCAAAGACCACGATTCAATAATTATCACAGGCAGTGAATTTGAGCACATAATAAATGCGCACACAGGCATGCTTTCCGATATAGACGGTCATCTTGACGGAGAAACAAAACTTTCCGTTTGGCGCGCACCGACAGATAATGACAGAAGAATCAAGAAAAAATGGGGATATATTGACGGCGATAATATGAGCGGAGAAAATCTCAACAGATTATGCAGTAAAATATACGGTTACAGCATATCTGATAATTCCGTAACTTTTTCAGGCTCTCTTGCGGGAATCTCAAGAATGCCGTTTTTCAGATACAATTTGGAATACACATTTTTTGATGACGGTTCAATACATGTTTCCCTGTCCGGAAAAGTACGCAAAGACTGCGTTGAGCTTCCGCGGCTCGGTTTTGAGTTTTCAGTCCCGGGTGAATACAAAAAGTTCAGATATTTCGGAATGGGACCTGAAGAATGTTACGCCGATATGCACCATTTTGCACAACTCGGCATGTATGAAAGTTCTGCCGAAAAAGAGTATGTTCCGTATGTAATGCCCCAGGAACACGGAAATCACTATAAAACACTTTGTCTCGAAACAGAAAACGGTCTTTGCTTTACAGCGGACAAAGCTTTTGAAATAAACGTTTCGGAATACTCCTCTGAAGACCTTACAGCAGCACGCCATACAGACGAACTTCATAAATCAGGCAATGTCTTGGTAAGAATAGATTATAAAAATGCCGGAATCGGTTCTAACAGCTGCGGTCCGGAACTACTTCCTCAGTACAGATTTTCAGATAAACAAATAGATTTTGGATTTACGGTAGAAATATAAGTATACTTATCCGTAATGAATATACTGTCAAAGTTCTTTGAAAAAAATTTTGAGCACATTACGCCTTAAAGCTACGTAATGTGCTCTCTTTCAAATAATTTAATAAGAAATATTAATTATGCCGTTACAATATTTTCCGCATCCTGAAGTCCCAAAAGCTCAACGGCATTTTCGCGCATTTTATATTTTAATATTTTTCCTGCCGCATTCATCGGGAATTCGTCAATAAACACAATGTAACGCGGAACTTTATGTTTTGCCATATTTGCGGCAATGTAATCATGCAGTTCTTCTTCCGTGAGCGAATCATCTTTTTTAATGACGCATGCCATAATTTCTTCGCCGTACTGCTTGTCCGGAACGCCGATAACCTGAACATCGGAAACTTTTTCATTTGTATAAATAAAATCTTCTATTTCCTTAGGATAAATATTCTCGCCGCCGCGGATAATCATGTCTTTTATTCTGCCGGTGATCTTATAATAACCTTTTTCGTTTCTGCGCGCCAAGTCACCGGTATGGAGCCATCCGTCTTTATCTATTGCAGCAGCCGTTGCCTGAGGCATTTTATAATAACCCTTCATTATATTGTAGCCGCGTGCAACAAATTCACCGTCTGTATTGTCAGGCAAATCTTCACCTGTTTCAGGATCTACGATTTTACACTCAACTCCGTACATTGCTCCGCCTACAGTATTTACGCGGTCTTCAATGGAGTCTGTTGTTTTGCTCATCGTGCATCCGGGAGAAGCCTCCGTCTGACCGTATGTAATACATATTTCGTCCATATGCATTTTATTTATAACTTCTTCCATAACCTTAATCGGGCAAGGACTTCCTGCCATGATACCCGTTCTCATGCTGGAAAAATCAGTTTTTTCAAAATCAGGATGAGAAAGCATTGCTATAAACATAGTGGGAACGCCGTGAAAAGCCGTAATCTTTTCACGGTTTATGCAATCAAGTCCCTTGCGCGGAGAAAACGCAGGAATAGGCGACATTGTAACGCCGTGAGTCATTGAAGCGGTCATTGCAAGTACCATTCCGAAACAATGGAACATAGGAACCTGTATCATCATTCTGTCCGCTGTTGAAAGATCCATGCAGTCCCCTATTGCTTTGCCGTTGTTTACAACATTGTAATGAGTAAGCATAACCCCTTTTGGAAATCCTGTGGTTCCCGATGTATACTGCATATTGCAGACATCATGTTTATTTACGGAAGCAGCACGGCTCAGCACTTCATAAAGCGGCACAGAATCTGCAAGCTTTAACGCTTCGTCCCATGTCTTGCATCCTGGCTGTTTTGAATCTATTGTTATTATATTTCTCAAAAACGGAAGTTTTTTGGCATAAAGCGGCTTTGAAGAATCATGTTCCACAAGTTCGGGGCAAAGTGTATTCATAATTTCAACGTAATTTGAATCCTTATATCCGTCTATCATAACAAGTGTATGTGTGTCGGACTGTCTTAAAAGATATTCCGCTTCATAAACCTTATAAGCCGTGTTCACCGTAACAAGTACTGCGCCGATTTTGGTTGTTGCCCAGAACGTTATATACCACTGGGGAACATTTGTTGCCCAAATTGCAACATGGTCCCCCCTCTTAACTCCCATCGCTATAAGTGCTCTTGCAAATTCATCTACATCATCGCGAAATTCCGAATAAGTTCTTGTATAGTCAAGCGTTGTATAGCGGAATGCAAACTGGTCCGGAAATTCTTCAACCATGCGGTCAAGCACCTGCGGGAAAGTAAGGTCAATAAGAGTGTTTTTCTCCCAAACATATTTCCCCGTTCCTCTTAAATTATCTATAAGTCTTCCGCTGCCGAATCCGTTTACAAAAAATGATTGGATATAGTTTATAAACTGTGGGAAAACAATACCTGCATCGGACAAATCCGGAGCCCATCTCTTAACCCATTCAAGAGAAAGATATCCTTCGTAGTTTATGGATTTTAAAGCGTCTATGGTTTCGGCTATCGGGATATCACCTTCCCCTGTCATCTTATATACGGGTTTTCCGTTTTCCATAACAGAGTCTTTTAAATGAACATGTTTTATATACGCACCAAGATTCTGCAGTGTTTTTTCAGGTTTTTCGTCTGCAAATCTGTAAGTATGGTGAACATCCCACAAAGCGGCAACCGCATCGCTTTGGATACTGTTTAAAAGATTTCGGAGTCTTTCGGTATCACTGTAAACACCGTTTGTTTCAATTAGTAAAGTCACACCGTTTTCTTCTGCATAAGGAATTATTTCAGCAAGTTCATCGGCAATGAGTGCATCGTCAACTTCGCCGTCAGGAGCAGGCTCAAGATCTGCAAGTATTCTTATATATTTTGCACCTACATTCTTCGCAACATTTATGTACTGTATAAGCTCTCTGTAATTCTCCTCTCGTCTGTCCGCAAATTTCAGGCAGCAGCCTGTGGAAAGACAGGGAATTTCGATTTTAAGTTCACTTAAAAGCTTTTTGGTGCTTTCGTACTTTTCCGGTGAAAAAGGTGAGCGTGCATTTTCACTCTCAATTTCACGGATTTCTATACCGTCAAACCCCAAATCCTTTGCCATAGAATAAATATCGGTCCATGAATAATTCGGACATCCGAGTGTTGAAAAAGAAATTTTCATTGATATAACCTCCTTAATTAAAACAAAAAACGCCCCTTGCAAAGCAAGAGACGAAATAAACATTCCGCGGTACCACTCTTATTGGTATATAAATATACCCACTTACCGGCATCCTACAATGCCTTCTTCAGTAACGTGAAGAACACGGTCTGGGCTACTTGCTGAGCTTTCACCTGACTGCTCCGAGGCGAGCTATAAAATACAGCGTATACTGTTTTGCAGCACCAACAGCTCTCTTGGATACGCTTTTGTATTTCTTTTTTCCTCTTCATCGCATTTATTGGTTAATATAATACCACATTTTTATTGTTTTGTCAACAACTTTTTTCAAAATGTTTATTTTTGAAAAAAATTATGCTTTTAAATACAGTAAAATCATATCGGAAACCATATTGCAATAGCTTTCAATACTTTCTTTATCGTATAGATTTACTCCCAAGAGTTTCGGCATTGTATATCTGTTCGAAAAATATGAAAAACAAAACATATTGACGGCCATAACTATTTCGTCAACCGAAGCCGACTCTTTAAAAACATTATATTTTTTACCAATGCGGACTATTGCACGAATTGCCTCTACCGCCGGATGTTTTATTTTTACGGCTTCTGACAAATCAATAAATTCCGCTTTATTCAGATTTTCCCATAATACGAGAGATACAAAATTAGGGTTGTCATTCAAAAATTTAAAATAACCTTGTATGAATTTTCGAACAGCATCTTCAGGCGAAGCAAGTGAATCTATTGTTTTTTCAAGTTCGGCAAGACGGCTGTATACAATTTTCAAAACGGTTACATATAAGTTTTCCTTACTTTCGAAATATGCATAAATCATTCGTTTATTGACTCCCGCCATCTTAGCAATCTCATCAACTCTGGCTCCCGCCAGTCCCTTATTGGCAAAAATCTCTTCCGCTGCCTCAAGAATTTTCTTTCTTGTTATATCGCCTTTTGTCATTACATAATTCCTCTCAAGTATTAAAATCTGATGCTTACTTCACCGCTTGACAGGGCAAATATCTCCCCGTTTTCATCTTTTACTATGAGTCTGAACTCATCATCTATGCCAACAACCTCAACAGCACTTCTGTTGTCACCTTTAACGGCATAAACTTTTTTACCGATTATAAAAGAATGTTTTCTGTATTCATCGGCAAAATCTGCCGTTTCAAGTGTAGAATATATATCGGCAAATTCTTCCAAAATTGCATAGAGAAGCTTTTTTCTGAAATCTTCCGAAGGTTTTTCTTTCAAAATGCACCCCGCAATATCGCGAAGTTCATCGGGAAACTCACTGCTGTATATATTTACTCCAATACCCAAGACCACAAAAGAAAGTTCACTCTCATTTTTGGACGCACCTTCGGCAAGAATTCCGCACACCTTTTTCCCGTCCGAAAAAATGTCATTAACCCATTTTATATCCGCCGATATCCCGGCTGTTTTTTGAATTGCCCGACATACGGCAACCGCTGCCGCAGCTGTAATATAAAGCGTTTTTGAAGGAGAAATATCCGGCTTTAAAAGCAGCGAAAAATAAAGTCCGCTGTCAGGTGAATAAAAACTCCTTCCGAGTCTTCCCCTGCCTTCACTCTGACTGTCTGCCCAAATGACCAGCCCCTCATTTTCGCCGTGTTTCGCGCGGCTTTTGAGAAGCGTATTTGTTGAATCAACATTATCATAATGTTCTATTCTGTAAATAAGCTTTTCCATAAAAATCTTCGCTCCGTTCGAAAATTATATACATCTGTCTATATTACGCATTTTATCAAGCTTCAAAAGAAGCTTGTCGATTTTGTCTATGGGCTACGAAAAAGATATTTTCGGCAGTTTTGCGTATGACTTCGAACTCTCGCAAAAACTTATATTCGGTTAATCATATATGCGACTTTTATTTTATTATTCGGGAATAAGAACATCCCCGCCGGAGATTACCACGTCAGATGCGGAAATGGCACTGTCAATGGTATTCGATTTGTCAATTTCGCCTTCGTATGTTATCTGAACATTTTCTCCCACTCGGATAGCTCCGCTTTCTGCATAACGGGAGATGCGCAGATCATTCAGAAGGATTTTGTACGTGATTCCGTCATCGGGATTGGCGCAGAGAATGGAATCGTCTAACAGAATATACTCATCGGTTATCTCCGTAATCTTACCGA
>ENA-OUQH01001723-OUQH01001723.1-human-gut-metagenome-genome-assembly--contig:-NODE-1723-length-14338-cov-4.378212_pt1 | contig 14338 bp, 8 predicted proteins | sample MGYA00237948_ERZ548828 | MGnify/ENA primary metagenome ERZ548828 (study PRJEB26490, sample SAMN05194711) | human gut metagenome | biome: terrestrial biome; feature: human-associated habitat; material...
ACTCCGATGTCACCATGATCTCTGCTTTTACCATTGGCTCTTCCATATATTCGATCTCTGAAGGATCCGGAAGGTTCGATGGATTCGTAAGCTCTATCACATCTCCATTTGTCTTGTGTACTTTATAGATAACCCCCGGCGCAGTTGTTACCAGATCCAGATTATATTCTCTTTCCAGACGTTCCTGAATGATCTCCAGATGCAGAAGTCCAAGGAATCCACAGCGGAATCCGAATCCCAGTGCAATTGAAGTCTCAGGTTCGAACTGCAGTGATGCATCATTTAACTGTAATTTCTCCAACGCATCCCTGAGATCCGGGTATTTTGCGCCATCTGCCGGATATAATCCACAGTAAACCATTGGATTTACTTTCTTATATCCCGGAAGCGGTTCTGCACATGGATGTGCCGCATTGGTTACCGTATCACCCACGCGGGTATCCTTTACGTTCTTAAGACTTGCCGTAATATAGCCTACCATTCCGGCACTCAGTTCCTCACACGGAATAAACTGTCCGGCCCCAAAATAACCAACTTCTACTACTTCTGCCTTAGCTCCTGTCGCCATCATAAGGATCGGTGTTCCTTTTTTTACAGTTCCTTCTTTGATTCTGCAAAATACGATAACACCTTTATACGCATCATATAAAGAATCAAAGATCAACGCCTGAAGCGGTGCTTTCGGATCTCCGGTTGGTGCCGGTATCTTTGCCACGATTTCTTCCAGCACCTGATCTACATTCAGTCCGGTCTTTGCAGAAATCTGCGGCGCATCCTCTGCCTCTATTCCGATCACATCCTCAATCTCTTCAATCACACGTTCCGGATCGGCACTTGGAAGATCGATCTTATTTAATACCGGTACTACATCCAGATCATGATCCAGCGCAAGGTATACATTGGCAAGCGTCTGTGCTTCTACCCCCTGTGCGGCATCCACTACCAGAATTGCCCCGTCACAAGCTGCAAGGCTTCGGGATACTTCATAGTTAAAGTCTACATGCCCCGGCGTATCGATCAGGTTAAAGATATACTCTTCTCCATCCTTTGCCTTATATACCGTTCTGACTGTCTGGGCTTTGATCGTGATTCCTCGTTCTCTTTCCAGCTCCATATTGTCTAACACCTGGGACTGCATCTCACGACTGGTAAGAAGTCCCGTCATCTCAATGATACGATCCGCCAGTGTTGATTTACCATGGTCAATATGTGCTATAATACAAAAATTTCGAATTTTACTCTGATCTATTCCTGACAAGTTTTTTCCTCCTGCTTTTTCACGGGTTAAATATCAATTTTATCTCATGTCTATTTTGTATGATACGAAATTCCACTCAAAAAAGCAAGATAAATTTATCCGCCTGATGCCGGACTTTTGCCCGACAGAACCTTATGCAGGATATCCGCAAACGGCCCCATTGCATTTTTCACCTCCTCGACCGTATTCGTCTGCGCACCAACCTCGAGAAGAACAGATCTCGGGCGGAGATGGAGGTTGTAGCGGTAGCCTTTTAAATAGATGCAGCGCGAAAATCCGGGATAATACTGTTTTGCCTCATACTCCATCTGAAAGGAAAATGCAAGGTTTTCCGCCTGATACGGATTGGGCAGGCTTGTCAGTTCGCCGCTTTCTTTCGTGCGGGAAAGGCCGTTGAAAAACATGATCTGCGCGGTCGGCTTTCCGTTGATTTCTGTCACAAGACGTTTTGAACCATTGACCCCGTCCCGGTGCAGGTCGATCACGACCTGAATGGACGGGTGTTCTTCCAGCGCCGCTGCGATGACCGGCTCCGCGTAGTTGTAGGCGCGGCTCCGATCGAGACAGCCTTCTTTCATGTCAAATGCCTCTGTAATATGAAGCACTTCGTATCCGTACTGCTTTTCCAGAAGCTCCTGCAGATCATCTCCTAGGCCGATTACTGTGTCCGCTCTTTCTCCTGGGCGGGAATCGGCGAAGCTTTCCTGCGAATGGGTATGATAGATCAGAATCTGCGGGCCTTCGGCATTTTCCGGCAGGGTCAGGTCTTTTCCGAGCAGGGTGCTGCCATCGATCTCGCCCGGCAGGACCGAAGTGTTGGGATCGACAACGAAGAAGCGGTTCAGGAGCGCCTGCGGGTCAGCAAGAAGGTCAGGGGAAATTGTCTCCTGAATCGTGTCGGCCTCCGGGTAGAGAATCTCACGCGGTGCGCCGCCGGTTTCGATGGTCTCCTCCGGGACAGACTGCGGCGCTTCGGGTTCTGCCGTTGATGCCGACTCTCCGGCTGCCGGTTCTGTGATTCCTGTTTCCGTCTGCTCCGGCTCCGTGATTTCCATTCCATCCTTTTGAGTTTCATCTTTTTGAGTTTCATCTTTTTGAGTTCCATCCTTTTGATCTTCCTCAGTTCCCTGCTCCTTTGATTCTGTCTGCCCTCTTTCTGCTCCCGGTCCCGGATTCGAATCCTGCTTCGCCGTATCCGTTTCCGCTGCTTCTGTCCCGGCAGACAGCGTATTTTCTGCTGTGCTTCCCTCCCGAAGCGCCGGTATCTGATCCCGCACTGCCGCGAGGAGATTTTCCATCCATCCCCTTCCGTCCTCTTTTCCGTCATAAAAAAGAAGCGGCATCATCACATCCACGGATAACTGCTCCGCCTGTGCTGCCGCCCGCTGCAGCAGAACTTTCCCCTCTGAGAAATGATTTTTCCGGAGAACCGCTGCACTGCGGAACAGCAGTATACTGCAGGACAGGAAAAGACATCCCCATCCGAACCATCGTCCATTTCGCCTGGCATTCCACATATTATCACCATATTCATGATATGTTACAGTTCCCCGGAAAATGCCTGATTCATACCTGCCGCAAGAACCCCGGCCAGGCGGCGGACCATCTCGTCGATCTCTTTTGTCGTCACGTAAAGGCTTTCGAGCGCCGGTGAAATGACTTCTCCCAGAAATTCATCCATCTCGGACTCCTCCAGCGATTCCAGAACGCCTGCGACGGCATCGTGGACGATCGTTCCTGCCCCTACAACGGTCGGCACACCGATTCCGATGACCGGCACGCCGAGCGTCTCCTGATTTAAGGCATTGCGGTGGTTTCCGACGCCCGAGCCCGGCCAGATTCCGGTGTCGGCAAGCTGGATCGTACAGTTCAGCCGGTGAATACTGCATGCGGCAAGGGCATCCACGGCGAGAATCACATCTGGATGGGTCTGTTCTGCCGTTCCGCGCAGGATTTCCACTGCCTCCATGCCCGTCTGTGCCATGACACCGGGAGCAAGGGCACTCACTTCCCTTCCCTCCTTTCCGTAGGTGCGCACGAGATGGCGCGTAACGTTGAGCTGCTCCACTGTCTCCGGCCCGAGCGCATCCGGCGTGATGCCGCGGTTGCCGAGGCCGGCCACAAGAACGGATCCGCACGCTTCCGGCAGCATTTCCATCAGACAGTGGGAAAACTCCTCCGCCGCTTTCCGGCTCTCCTCCTCGTCTGCCGTCAAAAGCAGCGGCGCTTCGATCGTCACATACGTCCCTTTCGGCTTTCCCATCATTTTTGCACCATGCTCCGATGTGATTTTTACAATGGTTGTCTGAATTTCCGCCTTTCTTTTCTTCTTCTCAATCTCGACCCCGGAGATCTCCACATGGTCCCGCTCAAATTTTTCCTGATTCTCCATCGCCAGGTCTGTCCGCATCCTATACTTTCCTATCATACTTTTCTCCTTCTCCTGTATTTTTGTTGTAGTTTTTGCAATTTTTTCAAAAATATGTATTGACAAACCATGCGAAATATTATAGGATAATAAAGCATGTTTCAGTGGAGCGCCCGTGTCTGTTCCATTGAATAACATCCCTTAAATCACATTAATTTTAAAAATATTGGAGGTGTACAGTTTGGCTAACATTAAATCCGCAAAGAAAAGAATCCTGGTAAATCAGACAAAGGCAGACCGCAACAAAGCAATCCGTTCTGCAGTTAAGACTTCTATGAAAAAAGTAGATGCTGCTGTTGCTGCAAACGATAAAGAGGCTGCTGCTGCTGCATTAGTAAATGCGATCTCTACCATCGACAAGGCTGCTTCTAAAGGCCTTCAAATCTGTTCCTTGCAATTCGCGCTCAGCAGCACTGCCTTTTTTGCATTATTTTCGGGTCTTGCTATAGAAAACTCTGCTCTTACGCCGCCCTGCTGTATTTCGTAATCAGCAGCTCCACGCTCAGCAGATCGGAAATTTTTCCCGTCTTCACGTCCTCTTCCATCTGCACGCAGTCATTGACCGCCGCTTTTAATTCCTCCGCCGCATACTGGCGCGACATGGGAATATAGTTCCGCACAACGAAGCTCTGCAGTCCCGTCCGTTTTGCGATCGTCGCCTGATCGCAGTGCTCTGCCAGCAGCTCTTTGACCTGCAGCAGCAGATTGAACTGGCGTGCCAGCAGAAAGAGAATCCGCATCGGCGGCTCCTTTAAAGCCAGCAGATCCTGATACAGATCGAGCGCTTTCCGCTGCTTCTTCTCCGTTACCGCGCGGATCATCTCGAAAATCCGGTTCGTAATCTGCGTTGTGCAGACTGCCTCGATATCCGCCCGCGTGATCACATCTCTTCCCATCGTATAGCTGAGCAGTTTTTCCAGCTCCTGCGAGATATTTCCCATATCCGTGCCCGTCTTTTCCAGAAAATCTTCCATATCCTGGCGCGTGATCTTTTTTCCCTCTTTTTTCATCATGCCGAGTACCCAGGTCATCAGCGTCTTTTCGTCCTGACGAGCAAATTCCACTGCTCTTCCCTGCTTCTGCACCGCCTTGTACATACGGTTCCGCTTATCGACTTCCTCCTCCACGAAGATCAGCACCAGATAATCCGGCAGGGATCCCATATAGTCTGCCAGCGCGTCGGCTTTGTTTTTGAAAAATCCTGTATTTTCCAGCAGAATCACACGGCGGTCCGCAAAAAACGGCATCGTCTCCGCAAGGTCAATCACTTTGGGAATCTCGGTTCCTTTTCCCTCAAAGCGGGAGAAATTCATCGTGTCGTCCTCCGGCAGCAGTGCGTTTTTCAGCTTGTTTTTATACTGATGCTTCAGATAGGCTTCTTCTCCGTAGAGCAGGTAGGCCTGCTTAAAATTCTGCGTTTTGATATCTTCTAAAATGCTTTTCATTTCATCCTCTTTCTTTCGTTCCGGCAGAAGCACGTTCGCGCAGTGCCGCAGCAGCCGGAGCTTTTGACCATTCAGGAGACGGGAAATTCCACATCCGACCGGTATCCGTGAACCGCCAGGCGGTCACGCTTCAGCTGTACTGTCACGGCTCCATCCACCGGTGTTCCGTAGATATGGCTTTTGCAGGCACGAAGCCGCTCCAGCAGCTCCCGGTGCGGATGGCCGTACCGTCCCGGCCACGCGCAGGAAATCAGGCTGATCTGCGGCTGTATGCGGTTCAGAAATGCCTCGCTCGTTGAATTTCTCGAGCCGTGGTGCGCCACCTTTAAAATCTGGCACCGCTCTGCCGCCCCCAGGACCTCTTCTTCTCCGCTTCCCTCCAGATCTCCCGTCAGAAGTGCGCGGCAGGCACCGCAGGAAAGCTGTAATACAACACTTCCGGCGTTTTCCTCTCCCGTATAGTCTTCGCCCGCTCCCGGATGAAGCACCGATACGGTGAGTTCTCCTGCACGGATCTCGTCTCCCTTTTTTAGATATTCTACCATAATTCCCGCTTTTTGTGCGGCTAAAATAAAAGGATTTTCTTTTTCGCTTCCTTTCATCCACACAGGCAGGAACAGATGGCGGATGCGAAGCGCCGTTTTCTGCTCCCCGATCAGCTCCAGCAGTTCGAGGATTCCGTTCGTGTGATCTGCGTCCGGGTGCGTGACAACAACGGCATCAAGAGCGGCAATGCCGCGCTGTTTCAGATACGGGAGAATCCTTTTTTCCCCGATCGCAGACGCACTGCTGCTCCCGCCGTCATTCAGCATCAGAAAACGGCCGCTCTCCACCACCAGCGCATCGCCCTGGCCGACGTCCAGCGCTGTAATGGAAAACGTTTCCCGGGGACGGTAAAAAAGCAGAACACAGGCAAAAAACATGGTAATACCAAAGAGCATCCGCTCCCGCCTTCGTGCCTGCGCACCTTTTCGTTTTGCCCCATCCGGATTCATCTCCCGTTTTCGTTTTCGCACATACAGTATCACCAGCAGACCGGTCAGAATGATTCCATATCCTGCCATCTGCCATTTTTCCGGCTGACCGCAGATCCACACATTTCCCGGAATCTGTGCGACCGCCGCTGTCATCTGCCGCAGAAGTGTGAGCAGGAACCGCGCCGGAAGCAGAACAACACTTCCCGCTTTCACGCTTGCCAGTCCCGCCAGAAGCCCCGCAGCACCCGGCAGCAGCACCGCCGTCATGACAGCTCCTGCAAACAGATTCGGCAGAAACGCAAAGAGCGGAATCTCATAAAAATACCACGCCTGCAGCGGGATCATGACAAGCTGCAGGGAAAGGTACACCATCGCAGCCTCTTTTCCTTTCGCCGCAAGCTTTTCCAGCCCCGTTTTTTCCCCGCGTCTCTTCCGTTCCGCCTTCTCCCCCGCCAGAACCGGATAAACCCCGGAAATGGCTGTTACTGCTCCAAACGAAAGCCAGAACCCGCTCTGCTCCAGATACGAGGGGTTTTCTGCCAGCATCAGAATTGCCGCAAGAGAGAGCGCACTTAAGGAATCATACGTCCTTCCCACTGCGACAGCTCCCATCCGCACCGCAAACATCACCACTGCACGCACGGTCGCCGTTCCGCTGCCGGTAAACATGCCATACAGCACCATACCGGCGGCCGCTGCCAGAGACGCGGGAGTTTTCGGCAGATGCAGCGCCATCAGCAGCCGTCGGAGTGCCATGCCGAGCAGCATCAGATGCATGCCGGAAACGGAAATCAGGTGCAGCAGACCGCTCTGCTGATACGCCAGATACGTCTCCTCCGTGAGTTCCGACCGTTCCCCGAGCAGCATCGCAGAAAGCACACCTGCCTCCTCCTCCGGCATCATTTCTTTTAAAACGGCACAGCACCGCTCCCGCTCCAGCCGGAGCGCTTCGCCGAGATTCCACCGCCCGACATCCACAACTTCCTCCCGCTCCGAAATCATGTAGAACGCACAGCCTTTTCCCTCATAATATGTTTTCTCATCAAACATCCCCGGATTGCGCGGGCTTTCCGGCTTTTTTACAGTTCCGTACACCCGCACAGCGGCTCCGACCGGCAGATCTCCCCGCTTTGCGAGCAGATAAATTTTCCCTTTGCTTCCCTCCCCGCGCAGCACATACCCGTTGTTGCTGCTCTTTTTCTCATACGTTTCAATTGTCCCTGCAATCCACACCTTCCTGCCCTGCTGCGCTTTGTTTTCGTATTTGGGGTCAGAAAAAGGCGTGCCAAGAGGCACGCCCGCAATCCGCAGCAGCACAAGCACCAGCATGAATCCAAGACACGCCAGGCACATGGGCCGTTTTCTCATGTATCTTTTTCCTCCAGATAAGACAGGTCTTCCTCGTAGAACTGATTGAGTTTCATCGTTTCACGGAAGGTTACATCGCTCTCTCCGTTGATGGAAAACTGCACCTTATCCACCTTACAGTTCGCCGTGATGGAATCCACCACCGCGTAAATCGGAATCTGCTCCGCCACACTCGAAAGCGCAGAATCCTTAAAAGATTTGTCAAAATTCACATAGGCAATCCGATCGGATGTCGTGACACTTAAGACATTCATCGTATCCGGCAGCACTGCATAGTGGCCGTCTTCTTTCGGTCCCTTCATCAGCTGCTCCACCACGACACGTTCCAGCGGAATGTTCGTGCTGTACGGCACCCGCCGCGTCTCTTTCACAAGATGATCGCCTGCTTCATTTGCAAAATACAGTGTCAGCGTCGCATACTGATACTGATAAATTTCCCTTCCGGAATTTTCCAGAAAGCTGTCCGCCGTCATCGTTCCGATCTCGCGTCCTTTGGAATCCTTTAACGGATCCCCGTCGATCAGAAGCGTCACGCGCTCCACCTCCGGAACCTGCACAAAGGTACGCACCAGTCCTGCACGCACCAAAACCTCCTGCGGCCGCGCAAGCTCTCCGTACTCTCCACTTAAGTTCAGCGTAAGGAGCCCGTTCTCCAGCGTATACGTCTTGATGGAAATCCCATTGGAAAGAAGTGCCTGGTTTCCGTCCCTGGCAGGTTTCTCCTGCAGCGCGTCAACCAGCTCCTTGATCAGTTTCTGATCCGTTCCTTCTTTTGGTTCATACGGCTCCTGCACCAGTGTTGTGCCGGTTTTGTCCAGGCAGTACAGGTGATACGCCGACTCCTTCTGGCTCTTCTGCCACTGCCCGCAGCCGCTAAGAAGCAGCACGCCGGCCAGCAGTACGCCAAGTATCCGTTTCATGTGCGCCACCTCCTACATCACGTAATTCAGAGGAATCCGCACGGAAAATGTCGTTCCCTCGTTTTCTTTGCTGTATACACGGATCGCTCCCCGGTGCATGACAATCGCGCTCCGCGCAATCGCAAGGCCAAGGCCGGTTCCGCCGATTTCCCGCGAGTGGGACTTGTCCACGCGGTAGAAACGCTCGAAGATATGCGCAATCGACTCCTCCGGGATGCCGATGCCGGAGTCTGCCACCGTCACGTAGAAATATTTGTGATCCGCATTTAAGGATACACGCACCCATCCATTCTCGTTGTTGTATTTGATGCCGTTTTCGATCAGGTTCGAGAACGCCAGCGAGAGCTTCGTCGCATCCACCTCCGCATTGACCGGGCGGAAGCTGTCGAGAATGAGCTCCACATTTTTCTGTGCGGCAATCGGATGAAGCCGCTTCAGCAGCTGCTCTAACAGCTCGTTGATATTGACCTGGGTGATATTGAGGTCTGCCACCTTTTTATCCATCTTGACCAGCGACAAAAGGTCGGTAATAATCTGGTTTTCGCGGTCGATCTCCGAGGTAATATCCTGCATGAACTCCTGATAAAGTTCCACCGGAACGCCCTCCTGCCCGTTCAGCGAATCCGCCAGAACCTTCATGGACGCAAGCGGCGTCTTTAACTCATGCGAGACGTTCGAAACAAATTCCTGGCGGGAATCGTCGAGCGTGCGGACGCGGGTCAGCATCTTGTTGAATGCGTCCGTGATCAGCTCTGTCTCGAGGTAATCCGGAACAGAAATGCTTTCGTCGAGATAGCCGTCGGTGATGTCCTCGATGGAACGGGTGACCTTCTGGAACGGCTTCATCAGAATGCCCGCGAGCAGATAGCCAAAAACCAGCACGAGAAGCGCAATGATCGAAAGAATCGTCATTCCCTTCGTCTCCAGAATTTTCATATTCGCACGGATCTCATCCGTCGAAATGCTGACGAGCATAACGCCGAGCGTCTCCTTCGTCTCGGTATTCTGAATCCGCACCGTCATTTCCAGATAGCTGTTTTTCCGGTCGTACTGGCTCGTCTCCTTGCCCTGAAAGCTCTGGATGACCTCCTGCGAGATAATCGTCTTTCCGCGGTCCATATCGTACGTATCTTTGATGACGCGGAAATCCTGGTCGATAATCAGGATTCTGCCGCCGTAGATATTTGTCAGCATACTGAGCTGTCCGTTGATGACATCCGATCCAGGATCTTCCATGTAATTCTGCTGGATGAGCTGGTTGCAGATAATATCGCACTGATTTTTTACGGTAATGCTGCGCACCGATACCGCACGGTCCTCATAGCTGTTTACGATGCTCTTCTCAAGGATCACACACGGTACAATGCCGATGATCACAAGAATCACCGTGATGCGGAAGCGCAGACTCCGCAGAAACTTCCATTTTTCTTTGTTTTTAAGCCTGGAAATAGTAACCAACTCCCCACTTTGTGTGAACGTACTTCGGTTCACTTGGATTTTTCTCAATCTTTTCGCGCAGACGGCGGATATGTACATCTACGGTGCGCACGTCGCCCGGGTACTCATAGCCCCAGACAATATTCAGCAGGTTCTCTCTGCTGTACACCTTGTTCGGATTGAAGACGAGAAGCTCGAGCACATCGAACTCCTTCGCAGTCAGATTGATCTCGCGGTCTCCGATGAAGACTCTTCTGCTCTCGCAGTCGATCCGCAGGTCTTTCACCTGTACGACTTTTGCTTTCTCTTCTTTTGGCTCCTGGCGGGCCGCACGGCGCATGATGGCCTTGATGCGTGCTTTTACTTCCAGAATGTTGAACGGCTTTGTGATGTAATCATCTGCGCCGTATTCCAGTCCCAGGATTTTGTCCATGTCCTCGCCCTTTGCGGTCAGCATGACGATCGGAACGTTGGAAAATTCACGGATCTGCTGGCAGACGGACAATCCGTCCAGCTTTGGCAGCATCAGATCCAGAAGGATCATATCGTATTCTTTTTCTTTTGCCATGGAGAGTGCTTCCTCGCCGTCGTATGCGCAGTCAACCTCCATGCCGTCCTGCTCCAGGCTGAAGCGGATTCCTTTTACGATCAGTTTTTCATCATCAACTACAAGAACTTTCTTTGCCATTTCTTCTCCTTCTTGTTCTAAACCTCGATAGAACCCCTTATCTTTTCAAACATCTTTCCCTTGATGCCCTCAATGTTCATAATCTCCTCAATCGAACCAAACGGGCCGTTTGCTTCGCGGTAGGCGATGATGGCATCCGCACGGCTCTCTCCGATGCCGGAGAGTGTCATCAGTTCTTCTTTTCCGGCCGTGTTCAGGTTGACTTTGCCGGAACCGGAAGCCTGCTCCGTGCCGCCCGTATTCTGCTGCGGCGTTTCCGTGATTTCCATGTTTTCTGCCTCCTCGCGCGTCCAGACGGTGATCTGCTCTCCGTCTTCGATTTTCCGTGCAAGATTGAGGATTTTTTCTTCAGCATCCGGCAGAAATCCGCCTGCCGCTTCCACAGCCTGCACTACGCGGCTTCCGCCCGGCAGCGTGTAGACACCGGGGGAAGCGACCGCACCGCAGATATAAACCTGCACCGTTTCTTCCGGTGCTGCCTCCTGTGCCTCACGTTTTTCCGGAATGCCTGTGGTTTCTCCGGCGCTTTTTTCGGAAACCGTCTGCTCCTCATCCACTTCCTTCTGATTCCCGAAAACGTTTTCCGCCGTGCTCCCGCCTGTGCTATCTGACAGTTTGTATTCTGTATCCCTGTGGTTGCATCCGCAGAGCAAAAAAACCAGCATCGCCGCCAGTATTTTTGCATGTTTTCTGCCTCTGTCCTGCTGTTTTTTCAATTTCATGCTGTGTACTCCCTTCCGCTTCGCATCTGACGCGCAAGGGTCCCTTGTGTACGCATAACTACGTTTCTATTGTATCGAAGAAACCATAAAAATACAAGTAGAAATCTTAATCGTTATTCCCACTGAAACACTACAATTCCCACAACTGCCACTGCCATGCCGAGCAGCTTGCGCACGGTGAAATCCGTTTTTTCCATACCGAAAAGGCCGAACAGTTCAATCAGCCACGCCGCTGCGAGCTGGGAAATGACGATCAGCATCGCCGCCTTCGCCGGGCCGAGCCCTGCCATACTCCAGATAACCGTGATCGTGATAAACGCGCCAATTGCCCCGCCGAGCAGCAGATACCACGGCTTTACGCGGAACAGATCCCCGATCGGCTCCCTCCCGGTGATGCACCATGCCGCAAGACAGACGGCAAACGCACTAATCTGCACCCAGCCGGCCGCCAGCCATGTACTCGTCTGTTTCGTCACCTCTGTGTTGAAAACGCCCTGAATACTCATCAGTGCGCCGGAAAGCAGCGCTGTTAAAATTCCCGCCATTGATTTTTCCTCCTGCTGTTTTTTTATGTACTCTCGGAGTCTTTCTGCGCTTGATTTTACGAGAAGATTTTTTGTCAGCTGCACCCAAATTTCTGAGGCGTACGCGGTGCGTACGTTGATGAAATTTGGGTGCAGCTGGCGGAAAATCGGCCGTAAAAGCAAGTGCAGAAAGGCCCCGAGAGTACATTTTATACTATTCCTTTTTTCCCCGTTTTTATACAGAACTCAGGGACAGCAGGAAAACAGCCGCCCGGTCTCCTGCATAGGAAACCAGACGGCTGTCTATTTCACATTACTGTAATGCTTTCTCCAGTTTTTCAATCATCTCATCGATGTCATCTTTCGTAATCACAAGCGGCGGTACCATACGAAGAACGTCGCTTCCGGCGGAAATCACAAGAAGTCCGTTCTCAATCGCGCGGTTGATGACTTCTCCGACCGGACGGCCCGTTACGACAAGGCCCTGCATAAAGCCTTTTCCACGGCGTGCTGCGAGGCAGTCATATTTTTCCACCAGTTCGTCCAGCTTTTTCTCCAGATACGGAGCCGTCTCTGCTACATGCTCTACGACATGCTGTTTCTCATAGCATTCAAATACAGCATTGACAGCCGCGCAGGCCAGCGGGTTTCCGCCGTATGTCGTTCCGTGGTCTCCCGGAACGAGCGAATGCTCTGCCGTCTTTTTATTCAGCACGAAGGCGCCGACCGGAACGCCGCAGCCAAGTGCTTTTGCACACGTCATGACATCCGGCTGTACGCCGTAATCCTGCCATGCGAACAGCTTTCCTGTTCTTCCCATGCCGCACTGGATCTCATCGAGGATCAGCAGAATGTCGTGCTCGTCACACAGATCGCGCACGCCCTGTAAAAATTCTTTCGTTGCCGGATAGATACCGCCCTCGCCCTGTACAGTCTCCATGATGATCGCACATGTCTTGTCGGTAATCTGTGCCTTTACGCTCTCCAGATCATTAAAATCCGCAAATTTAATGCCGCCGATCAGCGGTTTGAACGGATCCTGATAATGCGTATTTCCTGTTACAGAAAGCGCTCCAAGGCTTCTTCCATGGAAGGAATGGTTCATCGCGATGATCTCGTGATCGTTGCTGCCGTCTTTTAAGTAAGCGTATTTTCTCGCTACTTTGATGGCTCCCTCGATCGACTCCGTACCGCTGTTCGTAAAGAATACTTTATCCATGCCGGATGCCTTCGCCAGCTTTTCTGCCGCGGAGCCCATCGGAACATTGTAGAACAGGTTGGAAACATGGATGACTTTGTCCACCTGGTCTTTCACTGCTTTTTTGTAATCGTCATTGCTGTAGCCGAGCGCATATACCGCGATACCTGCCGCAAAGTCCAGATATGCTTTTCCGTCGGTGTCATACAGATGAACGCCCTCGCCGTGGTCGATCACAAGCGGGAACCGGTTATAGGTGTGGAGCACGTACTGCTCGGTCTGTTCCATATACTCATTCGTCTTCATGATTGAATTTCTCCTTGTTTTCCCCTAAAATAGCCGTACCAATTCCTTTGTTCGTAAAAATCTCAAGCAGCAGGCAGTGCGGGATTCTTCCGTCCATGATGTGGACTCTCGATACGCCGTTCTCGATCGCATCGATGCAGCCCTGCAGTTTTGGAATCATGCCGCCGCCGACATTTCCGTTTGTGATGAGATCTCTTGCTTCCTGTACGTGGAGCTCGGAAATCAGGCTCTCCGGATCCTTCGGATCTTTGTAGACACCCTCGATATCGGTCAGGAATGCCAGTTTTTCTGCATTTAACGCCTCAGCGATGGCGCATGCCGCGTCGTCTGCGTTGATATTGTAAGTATTGAAATCATCATCCATGCCGACCGGGCAGACAACCGGAAGGAAGTCGTTCTCCAGAAGATCGTACAGCACCTTCGGGTTTACGTTCTTGATATTTCCAACGAAGCCGATATCCTCGCCCTTGGACAGCTTCTTCTCTACATTTAAGAGTCCGCCGTCTTTTCCGCTGATGCCGACCGCGTTGACACCGAGTGACTGAATCATGGTGACAAGCTCTTTGTTGACCTTATTCAGCACCATCTCTGCCACTTCCATCGTATCGGCATCCGTTACACGAAGACCGTTGACGAATTTCGGTTCCATGCCGACTTTTCCGACCCAGCGGCTGATTTCCTTTCCGCCGCCGTGTACGATGATCGGTTTGAAGCCGACCAGTTTCAGAAGAACTACGTCCTGGATGACGTTTCTCTTTAACTCTTCATCCACCATTGCGCTTCCGCCGTATTTGATGACAATGATTTTGCGGTTGAACCGCTGAATATAAGGAAGTGCCTCGATCAGCACATTTGCTTTGTCCAGATACATCTGATTTACCATGATTTTTTCTCCTCTTATGCTCTTTTCCCGTGCCTGTTCCGGATCCGATCAGGAACGATAATCTGCGTTGATTTTTACGTAATCGTAGGTCAGGTCGCAGCCCCATGCCGTTGCTGTCGCCTCTCCCATGTGGATGTCGGCGGTCGCAGTTACTTCTGTCTCTTATACACATCTGACGCTGCCG
>ENA-OUQH01001731-OUQH01001731.1-human-gut-metagenome-genome-assembly--contig:-NODE-1731-length-14281-cov-6.796640_pt1 | contig 14281 bp, 14 predicted proteins | sample MGYA00237948_ERZ548828 | MGnify/ENA primary metagenome ERZ548828 (study PRJEB26490, sample SAMN05194711) | human gut metagenome | biome: terrestrial biome; feature: human-associated habitat; material...
GGGGGGCCGCCCCTACGGCGTCGGGACAAGCTGCGCTCCGTTCCGATTTTGAATACAAAATCAGTCGCACACTCCGCTGTCCCTCCTTTTCCGCAAAAAGTCACGTTTGCGAATGCTATGTGTTTATAAATGCACACATATACGCATTCGCGGCACTACCAACTTTTCACGGTATTTATGGAAAGCGGTTAAAATCATAAAAAGCCGCGGAGCGCCGAATGGAAAACTCGAAGGGCATACTTGTAGCCCTTCGAAGAGCGAACAAGCGTGAGCGTTTTAATTCAGCTTTTCGAGTCTTGTTCTCACAGCAGTTCCGGCAACGGACGCCAAAACGATTTTAACCGCGTCAAGCGGCAGAAACGGCAGCACGCAAACACCCATGGCATATGCCACATCACTGCCCGAAAGCTTAACAAACCACGCTGTGCCGAAAAGGTAGCAAACAACTGTTCCCAAAACGCATCCCAAAACTGCAATAAGAACATTTTTCATTTCGGAATTACATCTTTTTCTGCACACAAGGCTTATAACAAGCGCATAAAAAACGTACGACATAATATATCCGCCGGTGCTCGAAAACAGAATCTGAACACCGCCGCGCGCACCCGAAAATACCGGAAGTCCGAAACAGCCCAAAAGTATGTATATAAGCACCGCTGCCGCCGCCTGCACGGGCGGCAGTATAACGCCGGCAAGCATTATAACGAATGTTGCAAGCGAAATCGGAACAGGTCCTATCTGAATCGCCATCGGTGCGGCAATACATAAAATCGCGGCAAGAACCGCACATTCAGCCTGTTTTTTCAAATTAAATTTTTTCATTGGTTTTCTCCTTAGTTTTTACTCTTAAAAAATTGATATCTGCGGATCGTCTCCGCCTTTTGGGTAATACCCTCCCGAGGGGAGCGACTTTGCCCTGTATGCTTCAAACTCCGAAAGACCGGCATTTTGCGCCGCCGTCATTTTTGAAAGCACGCAGCCTTTTTTCATTCTCATAACCTGAACGCCCTGTGTTGAGCGCGTTGTTTTAAGCGGTATTTCCGAGGTGTTTATAACCATAAGCTTCCCCGAATCCGAGAAAAGAGCAATATCTCCGTCCTCCGGCAAAAAGAGCGCCGATATAAGCGGCGATGCGGAGCCGTATGCGTTTTGCAGCTTTTTCCTGTTTGTTTTTGTGGCATAAGATGCAAGCGGAACTTTGGCAACCTTTCCGTTTTCAAACGCGAAAAGCATATTCCCCGAATAGTCCTGCGTCGGAACGCAATAAAGTATTTTTTCGTCCTCAGGCATATTTAAAACATTCGGCAAAAACTCGCCCCATGCGCTCGCCTTGCAGTCGGCAATATCGGAAAGGCGCGCCTTATAGGCATTTTGCCTGTCGCTTATAAAAACCACATCGGCGCGGTTTACGCTTTCAAATTCGGCAATTATCTCATCGTCTTCTTTAAGCTTTTGCTCCGAGGCGCTGCGCAGCGATACAAGCGAGATTTTTTTGAAGTAGTTTGCGCGCGTTAAGAATATGCGCAGGTTGTAGTCCTCTATATATTCCTCCTCGGCATACACGGGCGCCTCGTTTTCTTCTATAATCTCCGTTTTTCTGGGGCAGCCGTATTTTTTTGCAATTTCTTTAAGATTTTCGCGTATAAGTTTTTTAACTTCTTTTTCGGAACCGAGAATTTCTTTAAGGTGTGCGATTTCTTTTTGCAGATCCTCCGTTTCCTCAAGACGTTTTAAAATATATTGCTTGTTTAAATTTCTGAGTTTGATTTCCGCAACGTATTCCGCCTGAATCTCGTCTATTCCGAAGCCCTCCATGAGATTGGGCACAACGCGGTCGTCTTCCTCCGTGTCACGCACGATTTTGATTGCCTTGTCAATGTCAAGCAGAATTTCGCGCAGACCGAGCAGCAGATGCAGCTTTTCGGACTTCTTTTTTATATCAAACGAAAGCCTTCTTTTTATGCAGTTTGTGCGGAATTTTATCCATTCGCCGAGTATCTCGTAAACGCCCATAACGCGCGGCGCACCGTCTATAAGAATATTGAAGTTGCACGCAAAGCTGTCCTGCAGAGGCGTCATTTTGTAAAGCTTTGTCATGAGCTTGTCGGGATCCGTTCCGCGCTTTAAATCTATTGTAATTTTAAGACCCTTTAAGTCCGTCTCGTCTCTTATATCGGCAATTTCTCTTATTTTGTTGTCTTTAATAAGGTCAACAATTTTGTCTATAATCGCTTCGCTTGTGGTCGTGTACGGAATTTCGGTAATTTCTATGCAGTTATTTTTCTTGTCAAAACCGTATTTTGAGCGAACGCGGAAGCTGCCGCGCCCGGTTTTGTAAATTTCCTGCATTGCGGCGCGGTCGTAAAGCAATATGCCGCCGCCCGGGAAATCGGGCGCAAGCAGAATATCTCCTATATCCGCTCCGGGATTTTTTAAAAGGGCAATCGTGCTTTCGCAGAGTTCTTTTAAGTTAAACGAGCATATGTTGCTTGCCATGCCCACGGCAATTCCCTGGTTTGCGTTTAAAAGAATTGTGGGAAGGCTCACGGGCAGCAGCACGGGCTCTTTCATTGTGCCGTCGTAATTATCGGTAAAATCCACGGTGTCGCGGTCTATATCCCCGAAAATTTCGGAACAGAAACTGTCAAGCTTCGCCTCGGTATAACGCGGTGCGGCGCATGACATGTCACGGCTGTACTGCTTTCCGAAGTTTCCCTTCGAATCCACAAGCGGATGCAGCAGAGCGGCATTGCCGCGCGTCAGCCTTACCATTGTGTCATATATAGCCATATCGCCGTGGGGGTTTAATTTCATCGTTTCTCCGACAATGTTTGCCGATTTTGTTCTGTTGCCGCGCAGAAGCCCCATCTTATACATGGTGTAAAGAAGCTTCCTGTGCGACGGCTTGAAGCCGTCTATCTCCGGAATTGCACGCGAAATAATTACGCTCATGGCGTACGGCATATAGTTTTCTTCAAGTGTATCTGTGATTTTTTGCAAAATCGGAGGATTGTTCATCGTTTATCTCCCTGTCCTGAATTTAAATAAAATCTATTGATTTAAGCCATTCTTCGCAGCTTTCGGTCCATTTTTCTATGCGGAACGTATTCTCGCCTTTAAGATTTTGCGCAAGACCCATTCCGTGTCTGCCGCCGGCATAAATGTGAATTTCGTACGGAATTTTATTTTTTTGCAGACCTTTCGCAAACTCCAGGCTGTTTTCGGGCGGAACTCCGTCATCCCCTCCCGTGTGCCACAAAAAGCAGGGCGGTGTGTCGGGTTTCACCGCTTTTTCGTTGGAATAATAATTCATCAGTTTTTCGTCTCCGAACTTTTCGCCCAAAAGATTTTTAAAAGAGCCTTCGTGCCATATGGCGCTGTCCGACGATATTACGGGGTAGCAAAGTATTGCCGCATCGGGGCGCGGGCTTTCGTTATCGGTGTCATCTGTTTTCGGGAAAACAAAATCCGAAAAATGCACCGCCGCGGAAGACGCCAAATGTCCGCCTGCGGAAAAGCCCAGAACGCCGATTTTGTTTTTTTCAATGCCGAAGTTTTCCGCATTGCTGCGCACCACGCGCACGGCTCTCAAAATATCGCCCGTTATGGCTTTCTCCGTGTACGGAGCGAGGCGGTATGTAAGCACAAACGCCGTAATGCCTATGGAATTGAGCCACAGCGCAACGGGATGGCCCTCATGTTCGGCAAGGTCGCGGTATGCGCCGCCCGGGCACACAATAACCGCGGATTTTGCGCCGTCTTTTATATACGGCTTTAAAAACGGCTCCGGCTGATTGATATTTTCGTCAAAAAATGGAGTTTTATCCCAAAGTTTAATATTGTTCATCTATGTACTCCTCCAGTTTTTCCAGCAGAAATTCAACCGTCTGCCGTCTTATCTCGTCGCGGCTTCCGCTTAGATTCAGCTTATAAACGCGCGTTTCTTTTTCGGATGATATCGCGCAGTACACAAGTCCCACGGGTTTTTCGGGTGTGCCGCCGCCCGGACCTGCGATTCCGGTGGTGGAAAGACCTATGTCGCTTTTTGCGCGTTTTCTTATGCATTCCGCCATCTCGAGCGCGGTATTTTCGCTCACCGCTCCGAAGTTTTGCAGCGTTTCCGCCTTTACCCCGAGGCGCTCTTTAGCCTCATTTGCATATGTGACGGCACCTTCGAAAAACACCGCGGAAATCCCCGGCGCATCCGTAAAAGCCGCCGCCAAAAGACCTCCCGTGCAGGATTCCGCACAGGAGACCGTAATATGTTTGTTTATAAGTTTTTCAAATATATCAGACATCCACAACCTCTGTTCCCTCGACAGCGTCGCGCACCAGCGTCTCAACGTCCAGAAGCGCTTCGGAGGCGAGAATTTTTTCAAGTTTCGGTCTTGTTGTGGGGTGCTTGGGCACAAAAATCGTGCAGCAATCCTCATAAGGCAGTATAGACGTTTCAAATGTGCCTATATCGCGTGCTATGGCTACAATATCTTCTTTGTCCATGCCTATTACGGGACGGAAACACGGAAGAGAAGCCGCATCATCCGTCACGGCAAGCGCCTCCATGGTCTGGCTTGCAACCTGACCCAGGCTTTCGCCCGTAACAAGGCACAAAGCACCCTGTTTTTTCGCAATTTCCGAGGCTATCATCATCATCATTCTGCGCATAATAAGCGTTAAGTGCTCCGCCGGGCATTTTTCGCGCATCTGAAGCTGCGGCTGCGTAAACGGCACAATATGCACACGCAGAGAACCCGTAAAGCCTTTAAGCTCCCTTGCCAGGTCAAGCACCTTCTGTTTTGCAAGCTCGCTTGTGAAAGGGTGCGAGAAAAAGTGTATTCCCTCAAGTGTTGCGCCGCGCTTTGCTATCATGTAGCCTGCAACGGGGCTGTCTATTCCGCCGGAGAGCAGCAGCATGGCTTTGCCTGCCGTACCCGTTGGCATGCCGCCTCTGCCGCGGATTCTTCCGCCGTATACATACGCCGCGCTTTCGCGCACCTCAACGTTTACGATAAGATCGGGATTTTTCACGTCGACGCTTAAATTTTTGAAAGCATCCAAAAGTGCGCCGCCCACTTCCGCGCTGATTTGCGGAGATTTGAGCGGATATTTCTTGTCCGCGCGCTTTGTCTCAACCTTGAAAGTTTTAACCAGGGAAAGCTCGTCCTTTAAATATTCCGCCGCAGCGGCACAGATATCGGAAAGTTCCTTTTCGCACACCGCGGCGCGCGCTATTGAAACTATTCCGAAAACGTTTCGTATTTTCGCTATGAGCTCGTCTATGTCGGCGCCTTCCCGGGGCTCGGCATAAATCGTTGCAAGCGACTTATAAACATGCGCACTGTCTCCCACCGCTTTTTTGATGTTTCCTACAAGTTTATCTTCGAATATATGTCTGTTTAAGCCTTTAAGTATTATTTCTCCGTATTTAATAAGTATAATTTCTTTCATATTAATTTGATCTCCCTTCCGCCGCCCTGCACCGGCACAGTTTTACCTCCCTGCAATTTCCGTAAGCAGGGGAACGGTTTTATTAAGAAAATCCATTGTTTTTTCCGCTTCTTCAAGCGTATTGAAACGCGAAAAGCTGAAACGTATTGCACTTTTCGGGCTTCTGCCCATGGCGCGCAGAACGTAGCTTTCGCCCGAACGGTTTGCCGCGCACGCGCTCCCTGCCGAGGCGCATATTCCCTCCGCCGCCATGGCATTTAGCATAACTTCCGAGGGGATTTTTCCGAACGACACATTGAGGACATACGGCGATGCGTCTTCGGGGCTGTTAATCTCCGCTCCGTCAAGCTTTGAAATTCCGCGGCGCATGTACGCGTTTATCTCTGAAACGGTTTTACACGGAATGTCAAACTCGCGCACAGCCGCGGCAAGACCCATAATTCCCGGGAGATTTTCCGTTCCAGAATGAATATTTTTCTCCTGTCCTCCGCCGAAAATATGCGGCAGAAGCGAAACGCCGCGTCTTATATAAAGCGCGCCCACGCCCTTGGGTGCGTGAACTTTGTGGCCCGAAACGCTCAGAAGGTCAACACCCCACTTATCGGGGTAAAGCTCCGTTTTGCCGAACGCCTGAACCGCGTCCGTGTGAAAAAGCGCACGCGGACAGATTCTGTTTATCAAAGCTTTCACACCGTCAACGGGCAGCATTGCGCCCGTTTCGTTGTTTACGGTCATTATGCTCACAAGCGAGGTCTCGGGCGTAAGCGCCTTTTCTATCTGCGAAAGCGAAATATTTCCGTCGCTTTCCGGCGTTAAATACGTCACGTCAAAACCGCGCTTTTCAAGCTCTTCAAAGCAGAGCAGAACCGCTTCATGTTCAATTTTTGTTGTAACCGCGTGATTGCCGACGCCTTTTTTCGCACCGCCGAAAACGGCGATATTGTCAGACATTGTTCCGCCCGAAGTAAAATAAATCTCATCGGGGGTAACATGCAGGGAAGAAGCCACTTCTTCTCTTGCCGCCTTAAGCTCCGCACGCGCCGCAATCCCGGCGCCGTGAGACGACGAGGGATTCCCAAACACGTCTTCCATGGCGCGCGCCGCAGCCTGCACCGCGGCGCGGCACGGCTTTGTGGTTGCGCTGTTGTCAAAATAAATCATACATTCTTTTCCTTTAATAAGAGCTGAACTCTGCCGCTTATTATATGCGCTTTGTTCACAAACTCCATTGTTTTATGACCTCTGCCGTTTAATCCGTCAAGAAAAAAACCGCTTTTTGTAACCTGAATGACTTTGCCCTCCGTAATTCTGTAAAGCGTGTCGTTTTCATCGGACGAAGCATGTTTCTTTCTTCCCATGTATTCAAAAAGAAGCACCGTATCGCCGAGCTTCAAATTGCCGAGGCGCTTTTTCCGGCGGCGCAGATTATCGAGCAGTATTGCGCGTTTGTCCGCCATAACAATGCTGTGTATTTCGTTTTCTATAAGCTGTCTTTTGAGTTCGTGATTCTGTTTCATAAAGCATTCCTACCTTTCGACGGCTTTTCAATACTATATTTTAAAGCTTTTTTCCCGATTTGTCAAGGGAATTGACATTAAAGCCGATTTAAGTTATACTTATTATATAAAATACACGCAAAGGACATGAATAATCATTATGTTAAATGACGATATCAATAAATTTTTAAAAGACAGATTTATTTCGGACTCGGGCTTTGCCGAATGTTCCGAAGATACGCCCTTTGAGGGGCTGCCTTCCGCTATATCATGCGTGCTGCACCTTTCGGACGCCGTGGCAGAGCAGATAGACGTCTCCCCCACGCACACGTATTTTCACCATTACAGAACCGTCAACGCGTATCTTGACAGCGTCACGCTGCAGCTTGTTTTATATCTTCAGAGCATGGGTTACAGAGCCGCCGCAGTGCCGGCAAGCCAGTCCGTAAACGGCATGCAGGGCATTTTTCCGCACAAAACGGCTGCCGTGCGCGCAGGGCTCGGATATATAGGAAAAAGCGCGCTTTTCATATCGCACAAATTCGGTCCGCGCGTAAGGCTTGCCACGGTTTTCACAAATGCTCCTTTGAAAACGCTTTGCCGCGTGCAGGAGGATTTGTGCGGCAGCTGCTCGCTCTGCTCCAAGGCATGCGGCGCGCTTGCCATAAAAAATGTTGCGTATCAAAGCGGCATGACAAGAGACGATATTTTTGACGCCAAGGCGTGCAGCGACTACATGAAAGAGAAATTTAAAAGTATAGGGCGCGGCGCCGTATGCGGGGTATGTATGAGCGTCTGCCCCAAAGGGGGCAGGGGATGTTAAAAAGCTCCGGAACGCAAGAAAAAATATATATAATATATATTATGTAATATAAATCCTTCCGTTTTATTTCCTATAATACATCAAAAACAAAAATTCTTTTACTGCACTCTGAAAAGATTTGACGTATTCGGGTTATACGAATGAGCATGGCACACCGCGACGGCAAGTGCATCGGCGGTATCGTCGGGTTTGGGCACCTTCTGAAGAGACAAAAGCGTTTTAACCATCTGCTGAACCTGGTTTTTATCCGCTCTGCCGTAGCCGGTGACTGCCTGTTTTATCTGAAGCGGAGTGTATTCGTATATCGGCACTCCGAGGTTCTGCGCTGCCAGAAGCAGCACTCCGCGCGCATGCCCCACGGCAATGGCGGTTTTGACATTCGTGTTGAAGAACAGTTCTTCTATAGATAAAAATTCAGGTTTATGCATATTTATTATATCAGTCGTTCTGTCATATATGTATTTCAGCCTTTCGGGAAACGGCATTTCGTTGTCCGTTGTGATTGCTCCGTACTCTATCGGAGTGAACTTATTGCCCTTATATTCGACTATTCCGAAGCCTACTATAGCGTAACCCGGGTCTATGCCTAAAATTTTCATGTCTTTACTCCTTATTTTATTTATATTGCATAAAAATGCATAAATATCAAAAAAACTCTTTACTTTTTTCTATTATAGCATTAAAATAGTATTAAAGCAAATAATTTTTTTGGCGAAAGGATGTTTTTAAAATGGCAAAAGAAAAAGTTGTTCTTGCATACTCGGGCGGTCTTGACACGTCAATAATCATTCCGTGGCTTAAGGAAAATTATGACTGCGAAGTTATAGCCGTATGCGGTGACGTAGGTCAGGGCAAAGAGACGGACGGTCTCGAAGAAAAGGCTCTTAAGACAGGCGCTTCAAAACTTTATATAGAAAATCTTCAGGAGGACTACGTAAGAAATTACATCTGGCCGACGCTGAAAGCCGGCGCGGTTTACGAAGGCAAATACATGCTCGGCACATCTCACGCACGTCCCTGCATCGCAAAGCGTCTTATTGAAATAGCCGAAGCGGAAGGTGCCACGGCAATATGCCACGGCTGCACGGGCAAAGGAAACGACCAGGTTCGTTTCGAGCTCACAATAAAAGCTCTCGCACCGCAGATGAAAATAATCGCTCCCTGGAGAATATGGGATATTAAATCGCGTGAAGAAGAAATCGAATACGCAGAAAAGCGCGGCATTCCCGTACCCGTTACAAAAGAAGACAACTATTCCATGGACAGAAATATATGGCACTTAAGCCATGAGGGCATGGACCTTGAAGACCCGGCAAACGAGCCGCAGTACGACAAGCTCCTGAAACTCATGGTTTCCCCCGAACAGGCACCCGACAAACCCACATATGTTGAAATTGAATTTGAAAAGGGTATTCCGGTTGCAATTGACGGAGTTAAGTATGACAGCGCGGCAGAGCTTCTCAAGAAAGCAAACGAGCTTGCTGCGGCAAACGGCGTCGGAATTGAAGATATCGTGGAGAACAGACTTGTGGGCATGAAGAGCCGCGGCGTTTACGAAACACCGGGCGGCACACTTTTGTATGCGGCTCACAAAGAGCTTGAATATCTATGTCTCGACAAGCAGACGCTTCATTACAAAGCCGACCTTTCAAACAAATTTGCAGATCTTGTATATGACGGACTTTGGTTTACGCCGCTGCGCGAAGCTATGAGTGCATTTGTGGATTCCACGCAGGAAACCGTTACGGGTAAAGTTAAAATGAAACTTTACAAAGGCAACTGCATGCCTGCCGGAACAACATCGCCCTATTCACTTTATGACGAAGATATCGCAACATTCTCGGAAGACGAAGTTTACGACCAGAAGGACGCTGCAGGATTTATAAATCTGTTCGGACTGCCGCTTAAGGTTCGCGCCCAGATGCTTAAAAAAGTTAAAGATAATAAGTAATGCGCCGCGTAAGGTGCGGAAAACAAAACGGGCGACCACATGGGGCCGCCCCTACGGCGTCGGGACAAGCTGCGCTTTGTTCCGATTTTGAATACAATATTGAGCGCAAAGCGACAAAAAAGGAGAAATTACATGAAGCTTTGGGGAGGAAGATTCCAAAAAAGCACAGACAAGGCGGTGGACGATTTCAACTCGTCCATCCGCTTTGACAAAAGAATGTACAGGGAAGACATTGAAGGCAGCATAGCGCATGCAAAAATGCTCGGCAAGCAGGGAATTATCCCGGCGGAGGACTCCGAACTTATTGTAAAAACGCTGCGCGAAATTCTTGCCGATATTGAAGCCGGCAAGGTTGAGTTTTTAATAGACGCTGAAGACATTCACATGAATATTGAAAAAATCCTGACGGACAGGATAGGCGAAGCCGGCAAAAGACTTCACACGGGCAGAAGCAGAAACGACCAGGTGGCGCTTGACCTGCGCATGTACATGCTTTCCGCTCTGCACGAAATTTCAAAAGAGACAATAAAGCTCATAAAATCGCTTATAACTCTTGCGAAAGAAAACACAGAAACCATCATGCCCGGTTACACGCATTTGCAGAAGGCGCAGCCGATAACACTTGCGCACCATTTCATGGCATATGTTGAAATGCTTCTGCGCGATGCGGACAGGCTGCGCGGCTGCGCGGCGCGCACATCCGTTATGCCTCTGGGCAGCGGTGCGCTTGCCGGCACAACATACCCTCTTGACAGAGAATATGTCTGCCGCGAGCTCGGCTTTTCAAAGATAAGCGACAATTCATTGGACGGTGTGAGCGACAGGGATTTTGCGCTTGAAGCGGTGTTTGACATGTCGGTTCTTATGATGCATTTGAGCCGCTTCTGCGAGGAACTTATTCTCTGGAGCAGCAACGAATTTTCATTTGTTGAGATGGACGATGCGTATTCCACCGGAAGCAGCATAATGCCGCAGAAGAAAAACCCCGACGTTGCCGAACTTATCCGCGGAAAAACCGGCAGAGTATACGGCAGCCTTATGGGTCTTCTCACAATGATGAAGGGTATTCCGCTTGCATACAACAAAGATATGCAGGAAGACAAGGAACAGGTGTTTGACGCGGTTGACACGGTGCTTTTGTGCGTGCCTGTGTTCCGCAAAATGGTTGAAACAATGAAAATAAACGCCGAAAACATGTACAAAGGCGCAAAAGGCGGCTTCACAAACGCCACGGACGCTGCGGATTATCTTGTTAAACACGGAATGCCGTTTCGGGACGCGCATGCGGTTATAGGCAAGCTGGTATTTTATGCGATAAGCCGCGACAAGGCTCTTGATGACCTTACTCTTGAGGAATTCAAAAGCTTCTCGGATGTTTTTGATGAGGACATCTATGACGCGATAAGCATGGAAACGTGCGTAAGCCAGAGAAAGGTTTACGGCGCACCGGCAAAAGAAGCGGTTTTGAAATCTATTGAAGCCGCGGAAAAAGAAATCGAAAGATTAGAAGAAGGACAAAACTTATAATATTGAAATCAACAACATAGGGGATTATTCGGGCGACCACATAGGGTCGCCCCTACTCCGGAACGCAAAAAGGGGCGGCCGCATAGGGTCGCCCTTACTTTTCTCATTTTAAAGGATTATTTAATATATATTCCTTCGTTTCAATATAATCACTTTCATCGCGAATAATATGTTCGTAATAATTGCGTTGCCATATTTTTTTATCAAACGGCGGGAACATATTATTTTTTACATTTTCTATATATTCATTTGTTGTCATTGTTTTAAACCAACCCACAATATCCCGTAGGGGCGACCCTGCGTGGTCGCCCGTTTTCGATATTATAAAATGCAAATGATTCGGCATTATAATATATTCGCATATTTTGACACCATCAAACTTGTTTTCCAATTCCAATAACCATTTTTCAATCATTTTATCGGGATTATTCGGGCGACCACATAGGGTCGCCCCTACGATTTCACCGAATAAATTTTGTCTGTTATGGGTACATATTGTTATGAAATAATATCCGTTTTGCGAATAATCATAATCCTTCAGCCTGGTTTGTTTTCTTTTTGGCAACTCGTTCATTTTATTGTTCCTTTATTTCGTGCGGCCGCATAGGGTCGCCCTTACGATTGTTCGGATATTGTTTTTACAGTGTATGTTTTCTTTCCGCCGTGTCCGCCGAAAATCTGCCACGTACCCACGCCGAGACGCGCAAAAAGCGCCTGTCTTTCGCGCGCGCAAAGCACGGGATCGGTGTCAACAGACGTCATCAGAATTGGCGCATAACGGTTATACTGCGCCTGCTGCTCGGTCATATCCTTAAGATTTACAAAAATATCTCCGCTGAAAACCACACGGTTTGCATAATCTATCAAAACCGATTCGCCCGGAAGGTGTCCGCCGCCGCCGCAGTATATCTCAAAATTCAGATCGCCGAAATTCAAAAATCCCGTTCTCTCAAGAACGCCGTCCCCCGTTTTTTCCGAATCGGCAATTTTGATTTTTTCGGGATTTACAGGTTCGTAAGACGTGAGAATTTTGCACATGCGGATATAAGGCTTATGCAAAGTATTCTGCTCTCTGTAGCCGTTTCCGTTTTCATATTCAAGCTTTAAACATTCCGCGGTGCCGCAGCTTGCCAAAACCTCGTCAAACATCGGGAGCAGTCCGCAATGGTCAACATCGGCATGCGTCACGAAAATTCTTTTCTTCATGCCGTCAAAACCCGGAATAAGCTCGCGGAAAAGCGCACGCATCTCATCTGCGCAGTAAGCATAGCCGCTGTCCGCAAAAAGATATTCGTCTCCGCTTTTTATTATCGCCGTATTGCTTCCGCACGGCGGTTCTATTAAAATTATATCGGTTTTATCGGTTATTTTGTGTTTTGAAATTCTCGGAGCAAAGTCCGCGCCGCGCGCCTTTGAAAGCAGCTCGCAGAAGCGGCTTATACTGTCAAAGGTTCTGTAAGGCGACACGCCCGAGTCATCAAGCTGCTGCATCGCAAGATTCACGTTTACAAGCAGCGCTTCGCGCGAATCGTCCGAAATCCGCATAAGTGACGAAAGCTCGTTTACAAAGTGCATGTAAAAAAGGCTGTTATCATAAATCTTGTCCGCGTGGTTATAGTCAATCACCCTGACATCGCAGATGTTTTTTGCCGCGTCAAGAAATTTTTTGATTTTTTCGGAATCGTCAATAACAATCCCCATTTTAAACTCCTGATAGTCCGAACCGTTTTCCTGTGAGCTGATATAGGATATGTTAAAGCTGAACTCGCTTATAAGCTCCAGAACAGCCGTTACGCTGCCCGGAATGTCACGGAGCTTAAATTCCATCAGAATAACGCTTCTGCCGTCATCATCGCACTGCAGATAACCGATGCCGCGCAGCCCTTCGGCAGCTTTGTCAAGTTGAGCCGCGGTTCCCTCCGCGTCAATAAAAAGCATGTGGGAATCCACAGCCTTGTTGTAGCTTACACGCGTTATATTTACGCCGTATTCCGCAAAGCAGCGGCTCGCTTTTAAAAATGCGCCGATGTGGTTCGGCATAACCGTTACAAAAGTTTTTTTCATGTGTATCTCCTTTATATTGTGCCCGGCGGGCTCTCAAAATGACTGCAAGCAGCCGTTTTAGTTTCCGCAACACAAAGCGGACAATTCATGAATTGCCCTTGCAAACAACCCCTCACGCAGTCGGAAAAATTTAAGTCCTTCCGCGGAGCGCAGCTTGTCCCGACGCCGCAGGGGCAACCCTGTGCGACCACCCGTTTTGTTTTTTTACAAAAAAATCGGAACGAAGCAAAGTCCGTTCCGATGCGGACGATGTGAACCTTTTAGATATCTTAATTTTGATTTTTCTTTGCTGTATTGACTGACGCAATCAGCATTCTCTTTACTTCAGTACATTTGGCAAGAATTGTCCTGTCTTCATAATATCCGCTTTCTATAAGCAATTCCAGCCAATACTCGCTTTCTGAGCACTCCTTTAATGCTATTTGCAATTTTGCGATAAAATCATTTCTTCCATGTCCGTAAAAGGCTTCTCTTACATTCGCACCTATGCTCGTTCCGCTGCGAATAAGTTGATTCGTTAATATGCTTTCCTTTTTCTCTCTTTTCACAGAATTACAAACCTTAATGATATCTAATGCAAATTGCTTTGACTTTAAAATTAAGGGACTGTCCATAACTTCTCCTCTTTATTAATGCAAACTTCTTCACTTTTCACTATTACTTATTACTTTCCAAAAATCGGCATATTTTAGTGAAGAGTGAATAGATAATAAGTAAAATCGACAAGTACTTTCGTACTTGCCGATTTTTGGAGGCACCATCCGGATTCGAACCGGAGAATCAGGGTGTTGCAGACCCATGCCTTACCACTTGGCTATGGTGCCATACTGTATTATATTAAAAAATTAAAATTCCGTGAATACTTAGTTGAAAAAAGCACTTTTATGTAAAGTGCTTTTCCTACGGTTGGAGCGAATGACGAGGCTCGAACTCGCTACCTCCACCTTGGCAAGGTGGCGCTCTACCAGATGA
>ENA-OUQH01001739-OUQH01001739.1-human-gut-metagenome-genome-assembly--contig:-NODE-1739-length-14253-cov-5.533103_pt1 | contig 14253 bp, 9 predicted proteins | sample MGYA00237948_ERZ548828 | MGnify/ENA primary metagenome ERZ548828 (study PRJEB26490, sample SAMN05194711) | human gut metagenome | biome: terrestrial biome; feature: human-associated habitat; material...
TTGTAATTTTGCAGCCAAATAACAAAAATATATTAGCTAATATGGAACAAAAGAATTTTAAACGTACCACCGTGACGGCAGCCTTACCTTATGCTAATGGTGGTGTACATATTGGACACTTGGCTGGAGTTTACGTACCTGCCGACATCTATGTACGCTATCTCAGGCTCAAGAAGCAAGACGTGGTCTTCATCGGCGGAAGTGATGAGCACGGAGTTCCCGTAACCATCCGAGCTAAAAAAGAAGGCATCACCGTACAGGAGGTGGTTGACCGTTACCACAACCTTATCAAGAAGAGCTTCGAGGATTTCGGAATCTCTTTTGATGTGTACAGCCGTACCACTTCACCTACTCACAATAAGTTTGCTTCCGATTTCTTCCGCACACTCTATGACAAGGGCGTCTTAGAGGAAAAGGTAGAGGAGCAGTTCTGCGACGAGGTTACCGGCGAGTTCCTTACCGACCGTAATATCGTGGGCACATGTCCTCGATGCGGTGCAGAGGGAGCTTATGGCGACCAGTGCGAGAAGTGTGGCGCAACCCTCTCACCAGAGGAACTCATCAACCCTACCAACAAGAACAACCCAGGCCACGGTCTGATAAAGAAGCCTACCAAGAACTGGTATCTGCCTTTAGGAAAATATCAGGACTGGCTGAAGAAATGGATTCTGGAAGGACACAAAGAATGGCGCTCCAATGTTTACGGTCAATGCAAGAGCTGGCTCGACATGGACCTTCAGCCACGTGCGATGACACGCGACCTCGACTGGGGTATTCCTGTTCCTGTAGAGGGAGCTGAAGGCAAGGTGCTCTACGTATGGTTCGACGCACCTATCGGATATATCTCCAACACCAAGGAACTTTGTGATGCACATCCCGAGAAATGGGGCACATGGCAGAAGTGGTGGCAGGATCCAGAGACTCGCCTCATACACTTCATCGGTAAGGACAACATCGTATTCCACTGCATCATATTCCCTACCATGCTGAAGGCTCACGGCGACTATATTCTGCCAGACAATGTGCCAGCCAATGAGTTCCTGAACCTCGAGGATAACAAGATTTCCACCTCGCGCAACTGGGCTGTATGGTTGCATGAATATCTCGTAGACTTGCCAGGCAAGCAGGATGTATTGCGCTATGTCCTGACAGCCAATGCACCTGAGACCAAGGACAACAACTTTACATGGAAAGACTTCCAGGAGCGCAACAACTCTGAGTTGGTAGCCGTATATGGCAACTTCGTCAACCGCGCCCTGCAACTTACCAAGAAATACTGGAATGGCGTGGTTCCTGCCTGTGGCGAACTTCAGGAAGTGGACAAGAAAGCCATTGCAGAATTCAAGGACGTAAAGGAGAAGGTAGAGCAGTTCCTCGACGTGTTCAAGTTCCGCGAGGCACAGAAGGAAGCCATGAACCTGGCACGCATCGGCAACAAGTATATCACCGAATGCGAGCCTTGGAAGGTATGGAAGACCGACCCTAAACGAGTAGAGACTATTCTGAACATCTCGCTCCAGTTGGTTGCCAACCTCGCCATCGCTTTTGAGCCATTCCTGCCATTCTCTTCTGAGAAACTCCGCAAGATGATCAATATGCCAAACTTCGAATGGACACAACTCGGAAGCACCGACCTGCTGAAGGCTGGCGACCAGTTGGGCGAGCCAGAGCTCCTCTTCGAGAAGATAGAAGACGAGGTGATAGAGAAGCAGCTCCAGAAACTTGCCGACACAAAGAAGGCCAACGAGGAAGCTTCCTATAAGGCTGAGCCTGTCAAGCCAGAAGTAAGTTTCGAAGACTTCGAGAAACTCGACATACGCGTAGGACACATCCTGAACTGCGAAAAGGTAAAGAAGTCGAAGAAGCTCCTCAAGTTCACCATCGATGACGGTACAGGCACCGAGCGCACCATCTGCTCAGGCATCGCTGCTTATTATGAGCCAGAAGACCTCATCGGAAAGGACGTGCTCTTCGTTGCCAACTTCGCTCCACGCAAGATGATGGGCATAGAGAGTCAGGGCATGATTCTCTCGGCTGTCAACTTCGACGGAAGCCTCAACGTCACCTCTCTCCTGGGCAAGGTGAAGCCAGGAAGCCAAGTGGGATAAAGACAAACATAAAAGTACTTTCGCCCCTATATTGCAAAGGCTCTATATCTATATTTTTAATATAAGGTATAGAGCCTTTACCATATCATCGGCGTACCGCTCTATATTAGCTAAAAGCGGAAAAATCACAAAAATATCAAATCGTATGGAAATAAAGCGTAATATACATTTAAATAGAATCATCTCTACAATCGCCATGCTGCTCTGCATCTGTCGGATGCCAGTATGTGCACAGATAAGAATCGTGGACGAACAAGACGGGAAGCCCGTTGCTGGCGCTTACATCTTCAGCAGCGACAACCACCTGCTGTGCATCAGCGACTCAAAGGGGAACATAGAACCACAGAGCGGAATGATCACCATCAGCAACGTGGCGTATGAGTCGAAAACGATAGACGCTTCGACCATCAAAGGGGATGTTCTGCTGAAGCAAAAGGTTTATGCGCTGCCCGAAGTGACAGCAAACAAGACCGACTACATAAAACTTACCGGAGTCTTTCGGGACATCTGCCGCAACAATGGCAAGACCATCCTATACCGGGAGGGCATCATGGACTTCTACATCAACCTGGAAAACGGGAAGACAAAACGCAGAGTGCGTGCCTGCCGGCAATACGAGCGAAGCGGACTCAGAAAGCTCATCAACTTCAATATTTCCATCCTCAGCGAAGCCAGATCGTTCGACATGTCACGCATCAAATATGTGAAGCGCGATACCATAAACAGCATAAAGGGGGACACAACATTCTATAGCTCACACTTCAAAGGTACGCAGAGCGACAAAGCCATCATGTACATAGACACACACCAGAAGAACCTGTACAGGCACATCATAGACAACACACAATACAGAAAAATCACCAATCCGCTGCTCAAAATAAAGACCGATGTATGCGACTGGACCTTCTCTGATAAAAAGGAGGCCTGGAGCTCGCTCGTATCATTCAGAAAGATATGGAACTACGACAATACACCATTGCCTGGCAAGAGCGCAATAGAAACAGAGGAGATGAACGACTTTGTGGTAACCGGCGTGAAAGCCTTGACCAAGGAGCAAGCACAGACAGAAATGAAAGACAGAACAGAAACCGACAACTTCACTCTGCCCGACTGTCTGCCAGCCATCCCCTACGACGTAGCCAAAGAGACGGAAGGCCTCTTGATAAAAAGATTTTGGGAAATGTAAAGAACTGAGCTTTCGCAAGTTCAGAAGTTATAGAAGGCAGAGAAGGGAATACTGAAGAAAGCCGTGAGGACAAACAACAAAAACAGGAAGAACCCTTCATACATCTCGCTTTTTGGGCCAAAAACATGCACAGTTTGATAGGGTTTGTGCACAAACGGCTATCTTTTTCATCAAAAAGTTTGCTCATATAAAAAAAAAAGCGTTCCTTTGCACCCGATTTCAACGGCAAAGATGGTAAGCGAGAGAAGTTTACACCTTATTATATATATAAGATATCGTGCCGTTATTATAAACAAAAGTATTAAGATAACAATGACTCACAATTTGTTAAAAGGCAAGCGTGGCATCATCTTCGGTGCCCTCAATGAGGAATCAATCGCTTGGAAAGTAGCCGTTAAGGCTGCTGAAGAAGGTGCCACCATCGCACTGAGTAACACAGCAATGGCCCTGAGAATGGGTACACTCGACAAACTCGCTGAACAAATCAACGCTCCTATCATCGCAGCTGATGCGACAAGCGTAGAAGACTTGGAAAAGGTTTTCACAGAAGCACAGGAGAAATTGGGTGGCAAGATTGACTTCGTTCTCCACTCTGTAGCCATGAGCCCTAACGTGCGCAAGCATCGCACTTACGATGATCTCGACTACAACTTCCTGAACAAGACTCTCGATATTTCTGCCATCTCTTTCCACAAGATGCTGCAGGTAGCCAAGAAGTTGGACGCCATCAATGAGTGGGGTTCTGTAGTTGCCCTTACTTATGTGGCTTCTCAGCGCACATTCTTCGGTTACAACGACATGGCTGATGCCAAGAGTATGCTGGAGAGCATCGCACGTAGCTTCGGATACATCTACGGTCGCGAGAAGCACGTGCGCATCAACACCATCTCACAGAGTCCTACAGCCACTACCGCTGGTAAGGGTATCAAGGATATTGACAACATGATGGACTTTGCCGACAAGATGTCGCCACTGGGCAATGCCGTTGCAGAGGATTGCGCAAACTACTGCGTAATGATGTTCTCTGACTTCACACGCAAGGTAACCATGCAGAACCTCTTCCACGATGGTGGTTTCTCGTCTATGGGTATGAGCCTTCGCGCCATGAACCAGTATGCAAAGGACCTGACTCCTTACGAGGACGAGAACGGAAAGGTGATCTACGGATAATACAACCCGCAATATCTGCTTCAAGAAGATAGCGATACTGCATCAAATAAGAAATCCGCATTCGAAGAGAGATCGAAAACTCTTCTGAATGCGGATTTTGCTATGTTATCAAAGTGCAAAACGATAACCCACCGAGAATGTAAACACACGATTCTTACAACTGTCATCATGACCTGGAGAATCGTCAACATTGGTAAGTCCCAAGTTGTAACGGGCATCAAGCACTACCCCCATATACTCATAAGACAAGCCTATAGGCAGAGAGACATCCACCTTTTTGGCAGGCCAGAAATCTGACACCTTCTGTGAATTGTCATAGGTAGCACCACCATATTGGTCCCTCTCTATATCAATGGAGGTAAACTCATACTTAGGATCGTTGAGCAGGAAACCTGCCTGTACGCCAACCATAAATGCCAACTGACGGGTAACATAACCCTTCACCATCAAAGGCACATTGAGATAATGCAGATTGGTGTGATAGTCGGAAATGCCCTGATACTTCCTTCTTTCAGCATCAATAGTAGCCTCATAACTGGAGAAGCGGAAGCCCTGCTTGGCATAATAAGCTCCTAAACTGACGCCAATCTCCTTGGTAGCACGATACTCCACATCGACACCACCCATAAAACCAGCCTGGAAACTTGACTTCAAAGAAGCCTTATCTTCACCTGAAGCATAATAAATGCGGTTATTGCTCCAGTTGGCAAGCGCCACTCCTACACGAGGGATGACAGAAAACCTGCCGACCTCACTCTCTACGGTCTGCGCCATTGCCCCTAAAGAAAGAGCCAACAAGCAGACAAGTGATAAAATATTTCTTCTCATAAACACTTATATATTCCATTAATAAATCATGAATACTCCTTATATATATTATCTAAAACGCAAACACACTCATAATATTGCACCCACATCATAAGGAATCAACTAAAAGAGTCAAAAAGCTATTAAAGCCACCATAAATAAAGGCATTTACTGGCTAAATGGAGCAACTAAACAATTATTACGCCTACAAAAACTGTTTTTACTCCATCTAAAGATAACTATTTCATATCTTTGCATCAGAAAACAAAAACGACGTTGTGAAACGCATTTCATCATCTTTTACTTATACATATATAATATTAAGAAATTATTCTTAGGAGAAACAAGGAAGTTATCTGAATTTTCAGGTAACTTTCTTCGTTTATATACAACCCACACAAATCAATCTTCCTATTAAAGCAGTACACTTTACAACACCCACGGCACTCCATTAGAAAGATTGAGTTTCATCATAGTCTATACACATTTTTATATAGCATCAAAGACTAAGCTATTTACAAATACACAGAACCATGAAGCCTTCAAGATTCCAATCGCTCTCAATCATCTTTACGCTCAAAGCGAAAGACAAGTGGCAGATGGTCACTATAGCCTCCCAGGTAACGAGGTCCCAAGTAAGTACGTTTAGGATGATAGCCACCATAACGCTCATCCTCTTCCATCAAGAAGGGCAAATCACCCACATAACACTCAACAGAGCATCTTGCCACAGGAGGACTGCAAAGTATATGATCGAGGCTGCGCCATTCACCATGCCAACGATATGTGGCCTTTGCACCATGTCTGCCCGTTGCTTGCTGCGAAACCTCTGTTAGACGGGAGCCTGCACACAAAGACAACAATGCAGGTGAGTCGGAATAGTCATTAAAATCTCCTGCCACGATGATACTTGCCTCCTTACTCAAGGTATAGATAGAATCCACCGCCTCGTTCAACTGCTTGGCAACCTGCATACGAAAAGGACGAGAAACCGTCTCTCCTCCCCTACGACTGGGAGCATGTACAACAAACACATGCAGGGTATCACCACCCAGAAGAAGCCCACTGACGTACAAAATATCGCGTGTAGGGCGCATTCCAGCCAAAGACTTGATACGTATGGGATAAGAACGCAAAGGGCAGAAAGAAGAAGGAAGATACATCAGAGCCACATCTATACCTCTCTCATCGGGCGAAGAAGTCATCAGATATTCATAACCGGCAAGACGAAGAAGCGAGCGCTTGGTGAGGTCGGTCATCACCGTATCGTTCTCCACCTCGCACAGAGCCACCAAATCTGGGATTTCCCATTCCTTATTTCCCTTCTCGCCCAAAGCTACCAGTTCCTTTGCCAGATTGTTCAGTTTACGCCAATACCGAATACGAGTCCAATGATAGCTGCCTTCAGGGGTAAACTCCATGTCATTCTTGAGGGAATCGTGACGTGTATCAAACAGATTCTCGCAATTCAGCTCTACAAAAGTGAGTAAACTGGATAAAAGTAAGGCTAAAAACATAGACAACACATTATTATAATAGGGTAAAACGGAGGGAGTGATAAAAAATAAGCGCTTTTATTTCGGAAAGTCATTTTTTTGATGTATCTTTGCAGAAGCAAAGTTGCACGCAGTACTACAGAGAACATTCTTTGCGTACTCTGCCAATGGCTTTGCAAAATATATTCTACAGGGGTTCCATAGTTTAATGGATAGAACGGAGGTTTCCTAAACCTTTGATCCGAGTTCGATTCTCGGTGGAATCACTGACAAACAATAAAAGGTCGCTCCTTGATGGATGCGACCTTTTGTTGTTTTATATCTTTCCCCCGTCCGAAGAACTCGGACAGGGAATCAGATTCATTGATTATTTAGCCTCAACAGCTGCAACTTCCTCAGCAGGCTCAGCCTTGATCTTACGACCCAAAACGAGGTAAGCCAAAGGTGAAGCGATGAAGATAGAAGACAATGTACCGAATACAACACCCAGAATCATTGCGAATGAGAAGCTGCGGATGCTGTCACCACCGAGGATGAAGATACAGAGCAACACGAGCAATGTAGATGTAGATGTATTGATGGTACGAGCCAATGTCTCATTGATAGATGCATTGAAGAGCTGCTGACGGTCGCCCTTAGGATGCAACTTCAGGTTCTCACGGATACGGTCGAACACAACCACCTTATCGTTGATAGAGTAACCTACCACGGTCAGGATAGCACCGATGAAGGTCTGGTCAATCTCCAATGAGAATGGAACGAGACCCCACAAGAGAGAATAGAAACCAACAACTGTCAAGGCGTCGAATGCCAAAGCGATGGTAGAACCCAAAGAGAAGGCTACGTTGCGGAAACGAAGCAGGATGTAAAGGAAGATGGCAATCAAAGCGAAGAGCACACTATAGATAGCGCCCATAGTGATATCCTTAGCTACTGAAGGACCGACCTTAGTACTACTGATAATAGAACCACCCTGACGAACATCTGGATTCTTGAATGCATCAACATTTTCCTGAGAAACCAAACCAGCCTTCTTCAAAGAGTTGTAGAGAATAGTCTCTGCCTGATCGTCGACTGCTGGGTTGTTGCTCTCGATCATATAGTTGGTAGACACACGGATAGTCTTACCATCTGTTCCGATAGCAATGGCACTTGTATTAGCCTTAGTTCCATCGGCATTGACGAAAGCATCACCAAGTACTGTACGGATCTCCTCTGGCTCAACTGGGCTCTCGAACTGAACCACATAGTTGCGACCACCTGTGAAGTCGATACTCTTGCTCAATCCACGTACAAAGAAGCTGCCGATAAATACAACTGCAGCAATGATAGCTACGGTAAAGGTAGTCTTGTACATAGACATGAACTTGTACTTCTTGCCCTGCATCAGGTTGTGAGAAACGGCAGTGTCAAACTTGCAGTGCATCCACTTGTCGTGGTTCAACTTGTAATCGTAAACCAGACGAGTCAAGAACACAGCAGTGAAGAAAGATACGATGATACCGATAATCCAGGTAGTGGCGAAACCACGGATAGGACCTGTACCTGTAACCAACAGGATAACACCTGTGATCAAAGAAGTCAAGTTAGAGTCGAAGATGGCAGAGAAAGCGTTACCATAACCTGCGGCAACAGCCTGCTTCATACCCTTGCCAGAACGAAGCTCTTCCTTGATACGTTCATAAATAAGCACGTTGGCATCCACCGCAGTACCCAAAGAAAGCACCATACCGGCGAGACCTGGCAACGTCAAGGCTGCCTGGAACGACGTCAGAATACCAAGCGTGAAGAATACATTGACGAGCAATGCCAAGTTAGCCATCATACCAGGTACAATGTTGTACATAACAACCATGTAAACCATCAAGAGTACGAAAGCCACAACGAATGAGATGATACCCATCTGGATAGACTGAGCACCAAGAGTAGGACCAACTACCTCTTCCTGAACGATACGTGCAGGAGCTGGCATACGACCAGACTTCAATGTGTTGGCCAAGTCCTTGGTATCCTCGATAGTGAAGTTACCAGAGATCTGTGAGCTACCACCATCAATCTCGCCATTAACACGAGGAGCAGAATAAACTACACCATCCAACACAATGGCAATAGCCTTGCCCACGTTGGCCTTGGTCATCTGAGCCCACTTGCGTGCACCCTCAGTATTCATCTTCATGCTGACAACAGGAGAACCCATCTGGTCGAACTCGTCCTTGGCATCTGTGATTACATCACCCTCCAATGGAGCACGACCTGTAGTGGTAGTCACCTTCAAGGCATGAAGCTCATAGATATTCTTTACATTCAGATGATCAGCTGGCTTAGCACTCCAAAGCAGACGCAAGTCAGATGGCAAAACACGCTTAGCTACGGCTGAGTAGATAATCTTGTTGATAGCAGCAGTATCGCGGACACTGGCATAACCTACAGTACTCAAACCGCCAGCGAGTTGCAGACGAGCCAGCAATGGATGAGCCTTGATGGCAGCTGCATTCTGTGCATCCTCGCCTACCTTAGCAGCAGCATCGTCCTTCTTCTTGATAGAGAACTTGCCTTCTGCCTTCTTAGGCTCTGCCTTGGCTACGGCTTTCTTGGCTGCAGCAGAATCTGCTGCTACTGTATCAGTCTTCTCCTCACCATTATCGCCATTAGCGATACGAGTGTCGAGCTGCTGCAGATAAGGAGCGATCTCATCAGAATTGTATGTCTCCCAGAACTCGAGGTTGGCACTACCCTGAAGCATCTTACGCATACGCTCTGGCTGGCTGATACCAGGCATCTCTACCATGATACGGCCCTGCTGACCTTCCAGTTTCTGAATATTAGGCTGAACAACACCAAACTTGTCGATACGAGTGCGTACAACATTGAAAGAGTTGTCGATAGCATCCTGTACAGAAGCGCGGATAGCCTTTTCTACCTCCGCATCGCTGCTCTGAGGAGAAACCTTACCCTGCAACTGCTGGGTAGCGAACACTTCTGCAAGTTTATGACCTGGTGCGCTCTTGTGATAAGCGTTAATAAAAAGTGACACAAAGTCACCACCGTTAGCTTCTTCCTGAGCTCTGGCTTCCTTCATGGCATTTGTAAAGCCTGCATCGGTCTTATGATCGGCAAGGTTTTCAAGTACATCAGGTACAGAAATCTCAAGGATTACATTCATACCGCCCTTAAGGTCAAGTCCGAGACCAATCTGAGTTTCCAAGCAGTTCTGATAAGAGTAGACACCAAGATACTTCACAGAATCTTTATAATTCTGCTGTGCAATGGGGTCTTTCAACTCTGCAGCCTTACTGTCATAATATCTCGTAGCAAACGAGAATGACAGATAGAAGATGCTTGCAAGCGTCAACAAGACGGCAACACAAATTACAATTCCTTTGTTTTGCATTTCTATTTTTATTGTTATTAATTATTAATTTACATATAATGACGTGCAAAAATAATCATTTTTTTTCTTTTTAAGAAATTATTTCTGCGATATTATTCTTTTTTTAGTGTTTAGACTGCATTTTTAGGTAACAAAGCATGGGATAATGGTCTGAAACTGCTATTTTACTATCCACTTTACAGCCATAAGGCTTCCAGTCTTCAGAGCACATGATATTGTCTATACGTACATAGAATCCACTCCTGTGATAACTTATCCCCAATCCATTCCCGCTCTCTATAAAACAATCAGTCAGGTCTTGTGCTATCGTACGATGCGCATACGAGATAGGACTGTCATTGAAGTCACCACAAAGTATGATGCTCTTTCCTTTATACCGACTCAGATAGTTTGCCACGGCGTCTGCCTCAGGAGCACGTTTCTTAGTGGCTTCCGCCAGTTTTACAATCAACAGTTTAGATGTCTGTTCGGCTGTATCGGTCTCCAATTTACCTTTCACTAAATTCTTGAACTTACGACGCTCTTCTAAAGACAAGCCTGTAGTCTCCAAATGATTATTGACCATCAACACTTCCTTACCCTTTACCGACAGACGGAAAGCCGCACTCAAGTTGCCTTTAGAGGCATAGGGAATCAGTTCCTTGCCCAGTATAGGGAACTTGCTCAGCACCATCAGGCCGTTACCGCCATTAGGGTGATTGATGGTTTCGATATAAGGATAAACAGGACGCAACAGCGTGTCTATCTGTTCCCACTCGTAAGCGGTAGGGACAGCTTCCTGAAGACACACAATATCTGCATTCTGCCTGCGCACATACTTCACTATAGGATTGACACCGTCCTCATCCGTCATGCCTTCTGCAAGGCTCAACGTATTATAAGACAGTACTTTGATAGAACCAGCAGGCGGTTCGCTACAGATATTCAAGGGCATGTATTTCCTTACCGGCACATAACACAGCAAAAAGCCCAAAAACGGAATAAGAGCATATCGCGCCTTGACAATCAGCCAGAAGAACAAAAAGCAGAAATTGACGAAAAGGAAAAGGGGAAAGAACAATCCGGCAGTAGACAGCAATGCAAAATGCTCTGGCGACAAATGGTCAGAGTATCCTACAGCCATCATCAGAATGACAGAAGCGACATTGGCGCCTGCTATCATCCGTATGGTGAAATTCTTGATTCCGTCAAACATTTCCCTAACTTATTTCTGACTTAGCAAGTAATGTTGTTAGTACTTTATCATTGATAGCCTTATTTATTGCTCTGATCGAAAAGAATCTGCTTTTCTTCCTTGGTCAAACTATCATAACCATTCTTGCGTATCTTGTCAAGGATACGGTCTATCTCTTCTTGTGTAGCTTGCTTTTTCTTATTAAAATCCCAGTCTTGCTGACGCTCATCGTCTGTAAAGTTCTCATTTCGGGTATAAGTAAACTGCTGTTTACGATGTTTACCCGCAAAGGTGTCACGCATCTTCGCAAAAGCATCCTTTGCCCTGCTGCCACCATAACCTCCATCAATCTGCTTGCGCCAATAACGAATCATGAAGAAGCCAAAGACCATACCTCCGAGGTGAGCAATATGAGCCACACCATCACCCGTGGTCGCTATGGCAGAAAACAGTTCGATGGCAGCATAACCTATCACGAAATACTTGGCCTTGATAGGCACTGGGATAGGGAAGATGAAGATGCGGTCTTCGGGGAATATCATACCAAAAGCCAACAGAATGGCATAGATGGCACCCGAGGCTCCTACTGTAGTCCAACTGTTCAATGCACCCGACAAATTTTGAGATACCGAGAATATATTGCCAATCGTGATGCCAGGCATAATGTCAGACATCTTCACATAAAACTGCACAAACTGAGCTGCCTCTTGAAACAGGCCAGCTCCCACGCCACATGCAATGTAATAAAAAAGGAATTTCTTTGCTCCCCACACTCTTTCTACCACACAGCCAAACATCCAGAGGGCAAACATATTGAAGAGAATGTGTTCGAAACCTCCATGCATAAACATGTAAGTAAAGAGCTGATAAATTTGAAAGTCGGAAGCCAAAAAGAAATGGAGTCCGAAAATATCATTCAGAGCATAGCCACCACTGGCATCCTTACCCATCAGGAAAGTAAGCAGGAAGGCTACGACATTCACTATCAACAAGTTCTTTGTAACTATAGGTATATTGCGCATCTTTAAAATCTGATTAATTACTAAATATTTGCGGCAAAATTACTAAAAATATCCGTGAAAACGCCAAAAAAAAGGCATAATACACTTAATTTTCAATAAATTCATCACTTTTCTGCATTTTTTGTTTGACTTTTAAAAGAATAATTCTATATTTGTAAGCAAAATCGATGAAAAAACATTAGTATTAATCATTTAATAAAGTAAAATTATGAACAAGACAGAATTGATTGACAAGATTGCAGCAGGTGCTGGCATCAGCAAGGCTGATTCTAAGAAGGCTCTCGACGCCACAGTTAACGCACTTAAGGAAGCCCTCATCGCTGGCGACAAGATACAGTTGGTAGGTTTCGGTACATTCAGTATTAACGAGCGTCCTGCTCGCGAGGGTATCAACCCTGCAACAAAGGAGAAAATCCAGATTGCTGCCAAGAAGGTTGCTAAATTCAAGGCTGGCGCTGAGCTTGCAGATGCTTTGAACAAGTAATTGTAAAAATTCTTGCAGATAAATAAAGGGCAGTCATTTTTGACTGCCCTTATTTTATAGTCTATGTCCTACCTGTTTATTTTGGCTGCTTGCCGATATAAGCCAAGATACCACCATCCACATAGAGAATGTGTCCGTTTACTGCATTAGATGCCTCTGAAGCGAGGAACACCGCTGGACCCATCAACTCCTCTGGCTCCAACCAGCGGCCGGCAGGAGTCTTAGCACAAATAAAACTGTCAAAAGGATGACGGCTGCCATCTGGCTGATGCTCACGAAGAGGTGCAGTCTGAGGAGTGGCAATATAACCAGGACCTAAGCCATTGCACTGAATGTTGTGCTCACCAAACTCTGAACAGATATTACGTGTCAGCATCTTTAAGCCACCCTTGGCTGCGGCATAGGCAGAAACTGTCTCACGACCCAACTCACTCATCATAGAGCAGATGTTAATAATCTTGCCATGTCCCTTCTTTATCATACCAGGAAGTACTGCCTTTGAAACGATGAAAGGCGCAGTCAGGTCGATATCTACCACCTGCTTGAAGTCCTCTACCGACATTTCCGTCATAGGAATACGCTTGATGATACCGGCATTATTCACCAAAATATCTATCACGCCGAGTTCCTTCTCGATATCGGCAACCATCTTCTTCACCTGCTCCTCGTCAGTAACATCACAGATGTATCCCTTGGCATCAATACCTTTTGCCTTGTAATCTGCCAAAGCCTGATCCATGTGATGCTGGCTACGACAGTTGAAAGCAATCTTTGCACCTGCCTTGGCATAAGCCTCAGCGATAGCGAAGCCGATTCCGTAAGCGGCTCCTGTTACAAGGGCTACCTTGCCCTCCAATGAAAATAATTTAGAAAAATCCATATCTCAATAGAATTATTGTTGTTATATCAAGTCTGTTATCTCAATTTTGTTTCTAAAGTCTGCTATTTCAATCAAGTCTGCTATTTCAAATCAGTTATCTCATAGAAATCCTGATCACCATAGTCAAGATTCTCGCCGCCCATTCCCCAAATGAATGTATAGTTGTGGGTAGCTGCCGCACTATGTATACTCCACTCTGGCGACAAGACTGCCTGATTGCCCTTCATCCAGATATGACGGGTTTCCTGTGGTTCTCCCATCAAGTGGCAAACTGCTTGCGACTCGGGAACTTCAAAATAGAAATAGGCTTCCATTCTTCTGCTGTGGGTATGTGCTGGCATGGTATTCCATACGGAGCCTGGTGCCAATTCTGTCATTCCCATCTGCAACTGGCAGGTAGGAAGCACCTGGTTTACCAACATTTTATTAATATTACGCTCATTGCTCATTTCGAGTGAACCCATGTGGGCACAGATGGCATCCTGCTTGGTCTGTCTCTTATACACATCTGACGCTGCCGACGATACTCCTTGTG
>ENA-OUQH01001740-OUQH01001740.1-human-gut-metagenome-genome-assembly--contig:-NODE-1740-length-14252-cov-3.728746_pt1 | contig 14252 bp, 16 predicted proteins | sample MGYA00237948_ERZ548828 | MGnify/ENA primary metagenome ERZ548828 (study PRJEB26490, sample SAMN05194711) | human gut metagenome | biome: terrestrial biome; feature: human-associated habitat; material...
CCGCTACGAGTACAGCGCGAATTTCTTCTACAAGCTGTGGAAGCGCATCCGCAAGCAGAACGGCTTTGCCACGGCCATCACGCAGAACGTGGAGGAGCTGCTCAAGTCCGACACCGCGCGTCTGATGCTGGCCAACTCCGAATACCTCGTGCTGCTCAATCAGGCGGACTCCGATCAGGAGGAGCTGGCGCGGCTGCTCAAGATCCCCGCCGAGCAGCTCTCCTATGTGGACAACGTGCCGCAGGGGCACGGCCTGCTCAAGTGCGGCAGCCATATCGTGCCCTTCGAAGATCACTTCCCGACCGATACCCAGCTCTACCGCATGATGACTACAAAGCCCAGCGACCTCTATGTCGCACAGAAGGGGGAAAACGACCATGACCGACCGGATGCGTGAGCGCGGACAGCATGTCCTCAAGACCCGGGAATACTGGCAGCAGCGCATGAAGAAGAAGCTCTCTGGTGCGATACCGGTTGCACCCAATGTGAGACACGTCGTGGATGATGAACAGAATGTGCGGGATGCAGAGGAGCAGTCGCCTGTGCAGTATGCCGAAGGGTGTGTGGAGGAAAACGAGCAGCGCACAGTTCGTGCGGCAGAACAGCGAACCGGGCAGGCGGTGCGATATGTTGCGAACAAGGTGCGTCTACAGAAGCAGCAGCGGGAGGATATTCCTCCCGCTGCTGCTTCGCATGCGCGGGATACGGAAACGGTGAAGCCTGAACGGCAGAGGGGCAAGCCGGTGAACATCGGGAGAAAGGCGAAGCCAGCCAAAGAGGTGAAAACGGCGAAAAAGGCGGGGCGTGCCGCGCAGAGCACGGTGCAGTCTGCGCAGACGGCCAAACGCAATCTGCAGAGAGCCGGGCGGGAAACTGTTAAGGCTGTGAAGACGGCGTGGAAGATGCTGAAGGAGGCGGCAAAGGCGATTGCGGCGGGGGTGACTGCGCTCGTGAAGCTGATCGTGGCGGGCGGATGGGTGTCTGTGGTCATCATACTGGTGATTTTGATCGTGGCGTTTATACTGTGCTCGCCGCTGGGCATCTTCTATGCCAACGACACGGCGGAGGGCATGCCCATGACGCAGGCCATCGCGCAGGTCAATACGGAGTTTTACGAGGAGATTCAGCATCAGATCGATTACGTCGCGCAGGTTTCCGACTATGACGCGATGCAGGTTGTCTATGAGGGCGTGGAGGACGGAGATAGCCCAATGGTCAACAACTGGATCGACGTGCTGGGCGTATACGCCGTGATGATGACCATGGACGAGCAGAGCGCGACCGATGTGGTGACCGTCACCCCGGACAAGGTGGATGCGCTTCGCAAGGTGTTCCGGACGATGAACGAGGTGGAATATGAAATAGAGACGGAGACCTCGCAGACCGAGGTCATTGTAGGGGCGGGAGAGGATGCGCATATTGAGATCATTGAGCACACGACGCTGACGCTGCGCATCACGCTGACCAGCCTGAACTACACGGAAGGCGCGGATCGGTACTGGTTCACCGCCGAGGAACGCGCCCTGCTGGACGAACTGATGGGCCCGGAATTCGTGCCCCTCTTTGCCAATCTTCTGGGTACCGATCCCCACGGCGGCATCCTGCCCAACACCATACTGCAGTCCCTTCCGCCCAACGAAAAGGGCTCCGCCATCGTGCAGGCAGCGCTGACCAAAGCGGGCTGCAAGTACGTCTGGGGAGCCAAGGGGCCGAACCAATTTGACTGCTCGGGGTTTGTCTACTGGTGTCTCAAGGAGGCAGGTGTTTCCTGCGCCAATTCCATGTGCACTACCGCAGCAGGGCAGGCGCAGTATTGCAACAACCGGGGCTGGGTGATTTCACAGAGCGATTTACAGCCAGGTGATCTGGTTTTCTGGCAGAACGCAACTTGTACCAAGGGCGACCGCTGGAATGAGATCCACCATGCCGGGATCTACATCGGGGAGGGAAAAGTGATCGAGGCGAGCTCATCGAAGGGGTGCGTGGTGGTGCGTAATTTGTGGTCGTCGCAGTCCTATATGCTGATATTATGTGGAAGAGTAACAGAAAGCAACCGCTGAATGGTCCTTGCTTATATTACTGGATGCTTGTTAGCTTGCTTACAAAGGCGCTCAGATTGACACTGAATTGTCACTGTTAAGGATACTGTTGCATGTGTATACTACTCTCATGAGATCTCATAAGTCCTTAAGCAAAAGCAAAGGAGAAAGAACAAAATGAGTTTCGGACGTTGTACTATTACTTCGGGCAATCTCAATGTCAGATCCGCTGCTAGCACCTCTAGTAGTATCCTTTTTACGATTAAGCGGGATGAAGTTGCAGCTATTCTTTCGTCTACCGGGAATTGGTATCGCATCAACCATCCCAATGGTACTGGCTATGTTTCCAAAGATTACTTTTCCCTTGTAAGTGCGCCGCTTACGACGATTACTGTATCAACGGCGTCCAGCTCGGGTAAGCTCAATATCCGTTCTGGTCCCGATACGATCTATCCTGTTGTATTTCAGGCAGTAAATGGTACTTCCCTGAATATGCATGAAGAAGGATCTTCCTGGACGCTTGTTAGTTATGGGGATCAGATCGGCTGGGGTTCTAATCAGTATCTTCAGTATCAGGGCGGTTCAACTCCGGGAGATGAGGCCTGGGATAATTCGCGATATACTTATGCTCAAGTGAAAAACGGAGATGGGGTGTTTAAGTCGGTTGATGATGGTGCTTCGAGGACATACAGTGAGGGTGTGTTCACGATGCAGCTGAGGTTGATTGCAATTGGTAGCCTGAATAGCATCCATAATGTTACCCAGGGAGTGTACGATCATGTGACTAAGAATGCAATTATGAACTTCCAGAAAACTGTTAACAATCTGCAAGAAGAGCCAACGGTTGGCCCACGCACCCTAACAGCGCTTGACTTCGCATACGATGTTAATAATCGGCCGTATTTCCTTTATGGTAATTATTTGGAGGCATCGGAATGGGGAAATGACTATATCCGCGCTAATTATGCGTTGAGCTGGAGCAATGGCAGAATTTTTGCGGTTGATGCTCTTGCACGGGTGATTCATGCTGAAGAGCATGCAAAGAACAAGGAGAATTCGCAGACAGCCGTAGCATTAACGATCAAAAAGCGATCTGTTGATGGGGGATCCAGTCAAAAACCTGGTCTGTGCCCCAATGCATTGATTGATGCTATTACGGCACCCGGCCAGTATGGTACTGTATCGAACAGTGGAGGTGAACGTGGAAGTGCGAGAGTGCCGCATCGGGCGACGTATAGTAGCACGTATACTTCTGCAGATCAGTTCTTGAATCCCATGTGGAAGAATGCTGTGGATTTGGCGAAGGCACTCTATAACAATTACAGCATTTCTGCCCCTAATGGTGCATATCAAATGAATGCGAAGAACCGTACTAGCACAGCCGGCTCGTATACGAACCAAATGTACCAGGTTGGATATTCTAAGTATTGTGACTGGCTTGACCGCGGAGAACCCATTCGGAATGCAATCTGTTTTTATTCGGCGAGTGATAGCGCACCGGATAAATACAATGTGTTCTTTGATTTGAATTAAGACATGAAAAGCCGATAGAGAAGCATAAGATTCTCTATCGGCTTCTGTCTGGTTGTGATTATGGCGTATCAAAGGTTCTAGCATGGTGGATAATTTCGTATTCCGTGCCATTCCAGTCCACAATCCAATAGTAGAGTGTATCGCTTATGCCGAGCTGAAGCAGGAGAGCTGTATTGTAGCTATCCACGATCACATCCGGTGGATTGGATACGAGGATGTCGATGCGGGATGAAGAAGAATCCGGACTATCCGACGCTGCGACACAGGAACCAGCCGTAAGAACTTCCACAATGGAGCCGTTTTCGTTTTTGATCACATGCACATCCCCGATTGCTCCCATCAAATCAACGAACAGCGCGACTTCGTCCACGCCGTCCTCGTCCAGGTCAGCGATGCTGGGTGTGTAGATTTCCGTTTCCTCCTCCATCTTCCAGTAATCACGCTCTCCGGTACCGTATTCAAAGCAAATCAGGTGTTCAGTGCAGTAAGCCTGTCTGCCGGTGGATGGGTCGATGGTTCTGCGGTTAAATACGATGATGGAATCGTCTGCGAGGCCAATGTCATCCAGCGTATAGTGGGTTCCGTACCAATCTTCGGTATATTCATTGTAAACATCGGTAGGAAGCGTCTCGTCCAATGTTATGGTCGCGGTGATGCGCAGGCCCTGCGGACAGAGGGTATTCTCGACCCAGAGGCGGATGGGCACGTCCTGGGTATTGCGCAGGGTCAGTGTCTGCCCGTCGTGAAGCGAGATGGGCGGAATGTCACTGCCGTCCTCCGCCAGAATACGGCTGCACCTTTCCGGATCGTATGCACAACTGGTGAGAAGGTCGCTATGAGACGCTTCGTGCGGCGAATAGGCGACGATGGAGTCTGGATCCATCTGCCGGAAACATTCGTAGATCGCTGTGCCTACTGCGCACGCACCGACGCCTGAAGCCGCCTGTGTGCAGAGGGTCTGATCCTCTTCCCCGATAAGCTGAACGGGCCTGTCTGTCATGCAGAATTCTTTCTCTTCGCCTGGGAGCAGCAGAAAGTCCCGGACGCAAAGAGTTTGAAGCGCCACATTGCGTTCGATCCAATCTAAACTCTTGTCAAAGGAATAGGTCACAGATGCCGTGTAGTTGTTTGTTTCAGTGAGTTGAGAACATCCACAGAACAGGATCAAAGAGAGGGTCAGGAGCAAGGGAAACGCCCTTTTGAGCATTGGAAGTCGTCACCATCTTTCCATGATGTAATTGGGTTATGGTCGGCTAAGCTGTAAATCTGTATGAACAGAGAGAATCTGTCAATCGTAGAATGTTAGCTCGGCCTTGGAGTTTTCGGGGAAACGGACTTCATAGACGCAGGATGCGCCGTCCTCCTGTGCAAACGCATAGAGCTGCTCGGGGACGTCCCGGTCGGCGCTCACCGAGCCGGAGGTCAGTGCCGTGATCTGTATGGATTCACGATCGGTCAGATGGATTTCCTCGTCCTCACCGGCAGCATGGATGTACAGCATCGTCTGATCGGGCGAGACACAGGCAATGCCTCCCCAATACAGACCAGTCCGTGCGCTGACCTCCTGCACAGTCAGATCGGGATAAAATTGAGAGGGCAGGTACCGGTACAGCCGGTTTTGATCTGTCCAGATAAAAAAGTAGTCAGAATCCCAATCACTGTACCACTGAACAAACTGCTTGATCTGCTCGCCCTCGGGCAGGCGGTAGGTGTACTGTTTCTCCAGCTCACAGGTGGTCAGGTCCCCGTCGACCGCGTACACCGAAAAACGATCCGGCTCAAAAGGAACGGCCTCCGCGCAGATGAACTGCCGCCTGCTGTAAGCCCAGACAGGCCTGTCCTGATGGAGTATGGGCTCCAGCGGCGCGGGCAGCGGAAGGTCGCCGCCCCGGAACAGGAAGCAGTCCATCTGCTGCGTGCTGAGCAATACACAGCACTCCGAAAGCCCGAAGGGTTCATGGTCATACGCCGGCAGGAAAGCCGAGCCCTGCGAAAGCGCCCCATCGCAATAGCAGTTGTCGTCGCCAAGCGGCGGAATCACTTCCTCACGGATCTCCGGGTTGAACAGCAGTCGCCAGTGATCGCCGTCCGTCTCGATCCAGCTGAACGCGGCGATTTCCGTGTAATGCTTTCGCTGCGCGTTCCGGGCCAGTGCCGTGATCTCAATGCCCTCTGCCGCCGTGTACAGCTTGCGGTTGATACCCGTCTCAGGCTCCAGCACGGCGATGTACTGACAGCCGTTTTCGTCCGTTCCCACATACAGCACGCACTGCATGCCTTCCAGCACATGCGCCAGCTGGATGGGCGTTGTGGAAGGCACGGTCAGCGCATGGCGGGTCTTGGGATCCAGAGGCACCACAGGCGCCTGTCGCGGTTCCGCCTGCGTAAAGTCGATGTCGACCGCAGGAAGCGGCGTCGGAGCTGTGTAAATCTGGTCCGTTGCAACAAGAGTCGGGATCGTAGCGCACGGCGTGGGGCTTAGTGTAACTGTCTGATGAGGGGCATAGCTGCAGCCAACGAGGGATATGCAGAGCGCGAACAGTAGGAGAGAATGTGCAATCGTCTTCATCGTTTTCTTTTTCATGGCTTTCCGTTCTGTAACCAATTCATATGGCACGGATGTGTCACTGTAAATACTGAGAATAAGGTAGTATGATGATAGCGAGCTCAAAAACACCCCCAAATACTGCAGTGTTTAGAAAAGGAGAAAAAATGCCAACTGGAACGCAGATCATGAACACGGTCAAAACCTGGCAGGAGAGCAACGAGTGGGGTTACCTCTTCGGTGCGCGCGGTCAGTATTTTGACGAAAGCCTCTATGAACAGTTCAAAGCCGATGCGCTCGCAGCCGGTGATACCACCAGATACAACAACGTCCTGAAAGCATGGGAGCTATGGAAGTACCGCAATGTAGCCGATTGTTCCGGCATCATCTATAAAGCGATGCGTGAAAACGGTATGACGCTGGATCGTTTCTATACCTCCTCGGTTCCGTGGGCGAATGGCACGAAGTATGCGATTACCTCTTTTGCCAACATTCCCAACATTCCTGGCATTGCGCTTTGGCGCAGTGGACACATTGCCCTGCTTGTTGACCGAACCGCGCAATATCCCACTGTCGAAGCCATGAGTACCGCAAGTGGCGTGCGTCGTGGTTCTTTCTACGACTCCGATGGCGACGCGCGCTTTACGCATTGGGGGTATCTGGAGGGCGTAACCTACTCCAGCGCTACGGATCCCACACCCGAAATCGACTGGATCAGTTTCCATCCTACCCGTACCTTGCAGTACAACGATGTTGGTGATGATGTCAAGCTCATGCAGCTTGCTCTGAATCACGCAAACAATGCTGGCCTTTCTGGCACTGGTAACTACCGTACTGCGACTAAGGCGGCTGTGCAGGCCTTCCAGCAGTCTCAGGGGTTAACGGTCGATGGCATTTGCGGCCCGAACACATGGCGAGCTCTGGACTTTACTCTTGCCACTAACTATGGCGCATCCAACGCTGCGCCCGTATTCAAGCCCTTTCGCAATGTTAAGAATGGCAACTCCGGCGATGATGTCCGTCTTCTGCAGCTAGCTTTGAACGAAGCGGTCAATGCTGGTCTGTCTGGTACTGGCAGTTTTGGCTCTTCCACAGAAAATGCAGTGCGCAACTTCCAGTCTGCGAACAATCTGACTGTCGATGGCATTGTCGGCAGAGCCACTTGGACTGCGCTTGGCTTCACTGTGAACTATTAGATGAAGTTACTCGGTATGGGCCTGCCCTTTCTGAGGGCAGGCCCATATTTTTATATCAATCAGAACGTAATCGAGCAGGCTGACAATTTCATCTCCTTTGAACACAGATACGCCACACAGAAGCTGATAATGGCTTTCCGAGACCGCGTCGATACTCAGCGAGTCTATTTGATAGCTGCAGCCACGATCGGCCTGCTCCTGCAGCTTGGATATAGCGATGTCATAGAGCTGGTTTTTCTTGACGCATTCGTCGAAGGTATACCGATCGGACAGAAAATATACGGGGTACGAGCGAGTGCCAATGATGATGTCCTTTTCTTCCGAAGATCGGGTCATGAAAAACTTGCCATTGGAAGCGGTATTGATCGCAAGCCAACTGGAGACGGACGTTTCGCCCAGTTTCGTCCCGGATAAATCATAGCAGGCGATGGGAAGACTGTCGACTTTGTCAGTGGGCCGCGCATAAAGAAACGTATTCGCGTTAATTGCAACGATGTTGTGGGGCATAAATTCTCCGGTATCCAGGATGCGTCCCGTTTGGGGATCAAATAATATGCTGTCATTGCGACTGGTATAGATGCAGAGATACTTTCCGATGGTTTTGGGCAAGAATAGACTGTTCTCTGTCATGTTCTCCGTGCAGGGAATTGCATATGTTCTATTGATTATACCATCCTTGGATATAAGGAACAGGAGATTGGCTAATTTGGCTTCTTTGGCACCAGAGATGAGCTCACAATCAGCTGGGATATCTTCGATGGGAATGGACGCCGAAAATGCCAGCCAGCCGGATTCGTAAGGATAGCACGTGTTTAGGTGGTATCCATGGATGGAATCACTTGCTAGATAGAAGCAGGCCTCGCGCTTAAATGAATCACTATACTTCGCATATATAGTACCTTGGGAATAGTGATAGGCTATAGAGTGCGGATCGAAGGCATCCGCGAAGTTGGCGGGATCATTTGAAAAATCGTATATTCCCAGGTCTGTGCACATCTCTTCAATTTCCCGCTCTACATTCAGAGAGGGAAACTTTAGTTTCGATGGATCTGGTTTTGTTGATGGGGTTGTACTGGCATCGGGCATCGGTGCCGGGGTGAGGGAAGGTTCGGGCGTCGTAATTTGCATCGAAGAAGATGTGGTTGATGTGATTGCCTGCGACGGTTGAGAAGATTGTGTGCCTGGGGTAGGCGTCTGTAGAGCTTCTGTTTGTGCTTGCGTGTGCTGCGGAGTTTGGGCAGGCGTTGGCGGGACATCAATACTGATGTGGATGTCGCAGGCGCACAGGAGGTTCGCACAAAGAATGCAGGCAAGGATAATTATATAGCATTGGATCTTTTGCATGGGTGGTCTCCCTCCAATCTTGTAACAAAGAATAGCGCACTTGCTTTCGGTAAAAAAATAGGAGCTCCCACTGTTTCTGGAGAGCTCTCTATTACAGTGGCATCTATAATGATTATAAACCACTTTTTAGTATTGTCAATTTGTTTATAGAAACTGTTGATAATGTTAACGTACAGCCAGGAGGTGTGCGTTATGCAAAATGAGGTTCATAGCCCTGATTTGCATGCACTTGGCAACAATTTGCATAGAAGAAGAATCGCGCTACGACTTACACAGCAGGATTTGGGTGATATGGTGAACTGTACTTCCAATCATATAGGTAAAATTGAGAGGGCTGAAACACAAGTCAGTGTCGAGATGCTTTACCGAATTTGTCAGGCGCTGAACTGTACTATGGATCAGCTATTCGCCGGACAGTTTTCGGTCGGGATGCATGCAGCTCTAGACGAAGTGAACAAGATATTTCAGCCTATGAGCGGCGAACAACGTGCTGCTATGCTCGAATTGATGAAGAAGATGGCTTCTTTTATCGTTGAGCAGTTTTGATTACGGATAGGTAACGCTTACAGAATCAGGATAGAGTATATCTGTTCCTGCTGTTGTCGTTACGCTGACCGTGGCGGTAACTTTGTAGGTGCCATTATCCACATACTTAACCTTGTTCAGATAAATCGAGTTTGCAGAGGCCGTATCATAGTTTTCACTCCAGGAAGCAATCTCTTCCCATCCAGAAGGGGTGTACTTCAACAGAGTCATATCAATACTTGCTGAGACAAGTGGTTTACGCAGATTGACCGTAACAGAGCTTTTTGCTTGTCCAAACCTGGAGATTGAAAGCATCGCTGAAGCTGAGGTTACGCCGAGATAGTAGGGTTCGACGCTGGTTGCACTAATTGCCGCTACGTTAAGGAGCAGTAAAGCAATAAGCAAGATGATAGAAATGAGACGTTTCATGTTATTCCTCCTTTTTGATCTGGATGCTGTTGGCAATATCGATGATTTCTTCATCTGATAAGTCGCCAACGATAAGGTATTGGAAGTCTGTTCCCGGGATGATGCCAAGCAGCTGTCGTTCGCTCTCTTTTTTGATTATTGTCAGTGTCTGACCATTATGCTCAACGGTTTGAATATCTGCATTTTCAGTGTCTATGAATACATTGGATTGAGTATAGAACAACTGATATGTAATGCTGTGATAGAAATCCTCACCATAGTAACACATTATCAATGTATTCTCGTTATCAAGAACTACTTCGCTTTTTGTGTATGGTCCTGGGATTCTGGTAGGAATATACACGTTTTTCGCAATGTTTGTGGTTTGAGTGTTTGATGAGAATACGCCATGATCCTCCAACACGGTAAAGATAAACTCCGAGATTTGCGTTCTCCAAGCGCTTACACCCATCATAACTGTTGCAGAGACTGCGATGAAAACAAGAAAACAAGCAGATGCTTTCAGTACGCTTGACCAGGAAGGCTTATAGTCCTGCCGCACAAATTCTTTTTGTGCGGCTTTTTTTGTTAGCGCATTTAGGCGGGTGATTTCTTCAGGTGAAAGCGCTTCATTTGCCAGTTTTGCTTGGGAATCTAGTGCACTGTTATCAACTTCATTTATAGAACGAAGAATCAGACTGTCCCAGAACATATCATCATAGTGTTGATTTTTATTCACGAATAGCACCTCCTTTCTCTTCCACCCACATGGCTTTTAGCTTGTTCCTTGCCCGATGTACCCTTGCTCTTGCTGTATCAGCTGAGATTCCCAGTATCTTTGCGATGTCCCTGTATGGCATTCCCTGCTGAATGTGCATAAGCAAGGGGGCTGAGTATTTTGCGTCCATTTGCAGAATCAATTCGTATATGCGCCTGTTCGTTTCGTGATTGATCACAATATCTTCCACACATTGCGCGCGATCTTCAAGATTTAGCGTATCTGCTTCTTCAAGGAGATGGATTTTATAGTGACGATTGTAGATTGTAAGGGAGGTATTGTTTGCAATCGCTTTCAGATAACATAGAACCTCAATATCGACTGCGGTGTTTATCCGATTATAATATCGCAGAAATCTTACCACCGTCTCTTGGTAGGCATCTTCGGCCAGGTGATAATCAAATAATATCCTTCTGATTGATTGCCATATAATACCCTGATATTTGTTTATAAAGGTCAGAGCCTCCTGCTGTTTGCTTGTCAGATGCCGCACTCTACTTTGCACACTCTCTTTCCTAACTGTGACGGTAGTATAGCATACTATTTCTCTGCAAAGAATACACTGAAAATACTAAAATATGGCAACTGTGAAGCTAAAATATTATTGATACAGTTTACCAGTATTCTACTAAAATATACCTTTGCATGAAATAAACTGTGACACATATATCATGTTTTTTTGTGCAATATTTTGTCACAGATTGTTATACTGCTGAGTATTATCGTTATGTCAGTTTTCCGGGTATGCATTTGGATGCTGCACGGATCTGTCACTGTGAATTAGGGTTGGCTTCTGCTAACATTGCTGATAAGAAAGGATGGTTGGTATGTGGACGAGTCAGAGCGTATCGGATGTATTGCGTCATCATCGCTTGATGAAGGCGAGACTTAAGATGGTTGAAGATCAGCTGTGTTATTTCGGAGCTTCTTCTCTTACTGAACATGATATCGCAATAGGCATTGACTGCAAAAACAGGATAGAGTTGGTCGAGACATGGCTTACTCTGCTGGATATGGAAGAACGCTTCATAGTCGTAAGCCATTTGATTGACGGTTTGGATTGGGCAAAAGTAATCGTAGAATACGAGAAACTCTGGGAAAGAGAAAATGGAAGGGCTGAACGCACGCTTAAGCGCATTCAGTCAAAAGCGCTAGCACGGATAGCGGATTTCATGAACGCCAGTTCTTTTTTCGGTTCGGATAACTTCAAGCAGGATGATTGGCTAGAGGAGGTACAAAACGATGGATGATCTTGAGAAGCGGCTATTGCTGCTCGAAACCTCCCTGAACCACTTAATTGACTCGATCGAGAACAATGCAGCTTTATTGAAAGAGATGCCAGTAGAGCTGGCTCGTATCAAGGAACAGTTGCTCAACCTCACTGAAGAGGTAAAGCAACAACGGGAGAAGCTCCATGTACTTGAAAGTAAACCTTCAAAGCATTGGGAAACAGCTGTCGCAGCAATTATCAGCGCGATTGTTACAGCTGTCATCAGCTTCATGGTTACGAAAACTTTGTAGAGGAGAATGAGGATATGAATATTGATTTGGATAGTTATCTGGATCATCAGATCATCCCGTTTGCTATTTCGTTGTATATTATCGGTGTATTTCTCAAAAGAACAGCGATTATACCCAATAGGTTTATCCCGTGGATCTTACTTAGTGTGAGCTGCGCTGCTTCAGTGATCATATTGGGCGTTAGCGTAAACTCTGTTATCCAAGGTGTTCTAGCCTGTGGTGTTGCAGTTTTGAGTAATCAGCTCTACAAACAAACAGTCAATAAAGATTGATTGAGCATAACTGTTGTGTCCTATTTCGCACCTCTGAGAGTGATGGAAGCAAAGGGAGACCTTTGCAAACTGTAGGAGGAAATAAAAATGGACACGACGGATTTCCAGAATCGAATTGAGCATCAGTTTGACGGTTACTGCAGAAAGGTATTGAAGAATTCACTCAGGACGCTACTGGCTGAACGACGCAGACGATCATCCAGGGAGATTCCCCTGGAACCGACGGATATCGATAGTCTGTATTCTGCTTCCGACGCTCCTGAAACTAGACTGATCCATTCACATCAGTTGGATCAATGGACGTCTGCGCTCCTTGACGACCTAATCGCAGAGGCCATCCGTAGTCTGGATGATGAACAACGCACCATAGTTTTGCGCTATTACTTCCTTGGGCGCAGCGATTATCAGATCGCAGACGAAATGGATATGGTTCGACGCACGGTATCGCGCAGAAGAATGAAAGCGCTCTCCGCCTTGAAAGACTATCTGAACAAGGAGGAGAGCGATGAACAATAAACAGAATACCAGCGCGGAGATCCAATTGATTCCTTATGGGACGATATGTGCAGCTGTTGCAGGCGATTCCATCGCAATGCAGAATGTGCTATTACACTACCGCAGATATATCCGCAAGTTGTGTCAATGCACATTTATCGCTCCGGGCGGTTTGGTACACCGGTACATAGATGATGAGCTCAAGCAAGAGCTGGAAATCCAGCTGCTCTTGCGCATTCCGCGATTCAAGATAGAGTAAAAAATGACCGCTGCAGAGACTGAACTGCAGCGGCCGTTTCGTCTACGCGGGTTTATATTTGATGTCCAGCGCTGCGGCGCGAAGCACCTTAGTGGGGTGATGCGCGGGCCTGGGTAGCGGCACCGGCATGCGGTTGTGGATGAACACGATGGATTCGGCAGGCTCGCACTTCAGAATCAGAAACTCGGGCTTGCCCTCGCAGATGTGATAGATGCCTTGCCCGCCATGCGGATGGTCTGGCGCGTGCTGTACGCGCTTGCGCAGGACATGGGCCGCTGCCTGCGCCAGAGCGAGCTCATTGCACAGGGCGTCCAGATCGCCGTCAAGGACAAGGACCTCGCCTATCGCCAGTACCAGACCCCGCTGCCCTATCCCACGCAGAGCCCGCTCGAGCTCGCGCAGACCGGCTTCGCGCTCTTCCGCCAGAGCTACGATTGGGAAAAGCCCATCCGCGCGCTCACCATCCGCGCCATCAACCTGGTCTACGAACACCAGCCCGTCCAGCTGTATCTGTTCGACAACGTCCAGCGCCGCGACCGCCGCAAGGCCCTCGACAACTGCATCGGCGACATCCGCCACCGCTTTGGCACCAAAGCCATCTGCGCAGCCTCGCTGTTGCGCGATCTCAAGATGGCGCAGGATCGCTACGAGACCGTCGTCATGCCGGGAATGATGTATCAATAGCGATAACCAGTTATTTCAAGCTATCGCGCTTGATTTGGGAGAATACGCCCAACCGGATAAATAAACTGAATAACCGGGTGTAGCGCAAAGCCGCTTTCACCACATAAATGACCACAGACAGGTAAAGACTTTGAATCGTATGAGTTACGGGCATAATCGTGACAAGTAAATATCTGGGTGTAGCCCAGTTGATGGGGCGCCACATTTGAAATGTGGAAGCCACGCGTTCGAGTCGCGCCACTTGTATTATGCAGAGAATCATTAAGGGATCTGAAAAGTTCTTTTGATGGCACTCCGCATTTTCTTTTACGGAATGGTTTATACCGCGACTGGGGAGGGGACGTAGCTTAATGCTCCGCCTTTTCTAGTTTCCAGCAGAATGTCCTGCTCTGGAATCTTCCGGCGGTCCGGCACTTCAAAAGCGCCGATGCAGTTGTAGTAGATCACGACACGCTGATTGGTAACGCCGTCCTGCTTTTCGGCGTGGTACACCTCAATGTGGTCGATCAGCTCTGCGACCATACGCTTTGTAATGGTGGTCGCGTCCGTGTATCGCCGTACCGTTTCAAGAAAATCGTCAATGTCCATGCGCTTGCTCTCGTCCTTTTTCAGTTCCAGCCGCAGCGCCTTGATCTTCTTGGCGTTCTCGCCCT
>ENA-OUQH01001742-OUQH01001742.1-human-gut-metagenome-genome-assembly--contig:-NODE-1742-length-14240-cov-4.745999_pt1 | contig 14240 bp, 15 predicted proteins | sample MGYA00237948_ERZ548828 | MGnify/ENA primary metagenome ERZ548828 (study PRJEB26490, sample SAMN05194711) | human gut metagenome | biome: terrestrial biome; feature: human-associated habitat; material...
GAAATAATCCACGCGCTCTTCTTGAATCTCTTCCATAACCTGAGTCACACCCGGATACATTTCTTCATAGAGTGCAACCTTTCTTGAATCACAACCAATTAAAGGTTCCGGAAAATAGTCTGGACAAGAAACACCTAATTCTTTGGCCTTCTCTTTAAACTCATCCTTAAACATCTTTTCCGTATTAAACATCAAACCATCCATATCAAAGATAACCGCTTTAATTTGTGGCTTTCTAAAATATTCAATCAAACATTGCGTACCCAAATCACTCATGCCACGATCCATTAGATCCACATATTCTTTGATGACACGATTTACACCATACAAAGGAAAATTTGCCTCTTGTACTGCAATTTTTAAATCCTTCACAAAATGCTTCACATAAAAACCAGGCGCATAATCATTCTCTAACATCTTCTTACCTTGGAATTCCAACTGTTTAGATCCAGCAGCTCCATTACGCAAGAAGCGATACACGAAAGATTCATCCACATCTTTACAATTTAAATACGACATAGCCTCGCAAATACCTTGTAACGTATTCGCAATCATAATTTGATTGGCCATCTTGACATGTTGACCACAACTCGCCTTGCCACAATACTCAATCTGCGTTCCAAACGCTTCAAAGATTTCTTTATTCGTTTCAAAATCCTCTTTGTCTGCACCAACCAAAACAGTTAGAGTACCATTTTTAGCTCCCGTATCTCCACCAGTCACTGGCGCATCCAATACATGAACCCCCAATTCTTTCCCTTTTGTATACAATTCTTTGGCAAGTTTTGGACTTGAAGTCGTAAAATCAATACAAGTTTTACCCGCATCAATACAACTAAAAATCACATCATATACTTCTTTAACATCACTAGGAAAACCGACCATTGTACAAATGACATCTACATTGGATGTCAAAGACACAATCGATTCTTCTAAAATGGCACCTGCATTTTTAGCTTGTTCTACCCTTTCTGGATGTCTTGCGTACACATGCACTTCATAACCCTTATTCAATAAATGAATAACCATTGGCTGACCCATAATGCCAGCACCAATCCAACCTATTTTTCTCATTTTACTTTCTTCCTTTCACTAATATTGGAGCGGATTGCACCGCAATAAATTTCACAACTTCAAACATAAACTTAATTTCTTCTGCATTCAATTGACGAATCTCCTTAATTCCAAACAATGCCTGTTTAAATGAAAATTCAGTTAAATCCGCAATCGTATAAATTTCCATTCGATCAAATAATTCTCCAATCAAATGACAATAACGCTCTTTTTCTTCCAGTGGACGATCCATCAATAACTTATTTACATATTCCAATAAATCATCACTCTCTTTTGTGAGTGCATCACAATAATTAAAGTCTTTTATATCCACACTCCACATAAGCGTATCATGCTGAACTAGACCAGAACCTTGAGCTTCCAAGACTTTCGTTTGTTCTCTATGATCTAAAACACGACCCACAATGCTATCCTTAGGAATATAGTTTGTGATCTTAGATACATCCTCATCACCTTGCCAAAAACCATCCACAAAGCCAGGCCCATCAAAACTTTTCACACCTTCAATATATCCCTGTAGTTTTGGATTTTTTAAATAGGCATACATCGCCAGATTTCCACCCTTTGAATGCCCCGTTAAATACATCTTTGGATAGACTTTTTTCTTTTTCAATCCAAACAAATAATTCGTTTCAGGAATATTCTCAACGGTTTCTTTAACATAATCCTTCGCCAAAATTTGACAAGGAAGATCCTTGCTATAGGTCATCATTAAATTTTCTTTCCAACCCGTAATACTACCATCTGTACCACTAAAAGAAAGCACTAGAGATCCATCTGGCAACACAAGTGTTACCACACTAAATTGAATCACATCTTCATCGCTATAGACTTTTTTATAGTTCTTTAACTTTATATTTCCATAACGAATCGTATCTTGCAACGCATCAATCAAATGTGGAAGATTTATTGAAAATGTATACTTACTTTTTAATTCCTTTTCACTATATAAAGAAAGATATTTACGACATGCTTCCTCTAAAGAAACCTCTTCCTTTTCCACAATGCCATCCCAATCCACATAAGATAGATCGGCACATACTAACATATCCACCTCATTAAAGGGACGAATAGAAAAGTCTATATCTCTTCTTAAATGTACATAATTCAATAAGTTTTCCATAGTCAACCTCACTACAACGATTTTACAATATACAAAAGGATTAGCCAAATGACTAACCCAATTTTTTTGATAATTTTACATAATGATCTGCATTTGAAAGAATGTCAGAAACCTGAGATTCTGAAGTCTTTTTAATGATTTTAGCCGGTACTCCAACCACAACACTCCTTTGTGGAATCACCATATTTTCAGGCACAACACAACCAGCACCAATTATACTATGGCTTCCAATACAAGCTCCATTTAAAACAATAGCACCCATACCAATAAGCACCTCATCCTCAATCGTACAACCATGCACAATAGCCCCATGACCCATCGTGACACGATCACCAATTTTTAATGGATAGCCACGATCCGTATGCAAAACACACTGATCTTGAATATTGCTTTCTTGCCCAATTTCAATCGTTTCTTCTTCACTACGAATCACTGCGTTATACCAAACACTTGAACCTTCACCAATTGAAACATCACCCAAGATGGTTGCATTACTTGCACACAAAAAATCCTTTTTAACCTCATCCAATCTCTTACAAAGCCAAACCACACCATGCCACACATCAAATTTCATACCACAAGAAGGTAATGCCCCATACATAGTAAAGCCATGTTTTTTATGAAAGGCTATACTTTCTTCATTCGAATCTGTAATGCATGAAATGATCCAACGCATATTTAGCTTTCTACAATCTGTTTCAAGCTGATCTAACATTTTTGAAGGCAAACCATAATGTTTTCCTTCTTTAAAATAAATAGTAAGTTCTACACAATACTTATACGCCTCTTTAGAAAAAGCCGGGTGCACATATCCATAGCCAATTAGAACATCATCATTAAGTGCGACATAAAATGGATTTGTCTTTGAAATTTCCATCATATGTTCTTTAAATACATCAAAAGAATCTGGTACAAGATCAAAAATTGCAACACTTGTCTTTACATAATGTACATAGATTGGATATATACTTTCTAAATCTTTTTCTTGAAGTAAACGTAGCTCTTGCATAAAACCTCCTATTGGATTTCTAGACTTGAATCGGCTGTTAAACTTGCATCCCCTCTTCTTCCAGAAAGATAGGCAATAGTTCCTGCAACACCAATCATACTTGCATTGTCTGTACAACAATACATTGGAGGCACTGTAAACTCAACTTCTGGATATTCATTTCTTAATTCTTCTACTTTTTCACGAAGTCTTGAGTTAGCACTTACTCCACCACCTACAACGAAATGGCGAATATCTTTATGATCATCAAGTACAGCTCTTACTCGAGAGAAAATTTCATCCAATGCACATTCTTGGAATGAACAAGCCAAATCTGCCATATCAAATGTCTTGCCCTGTCTTTCCATACGCTTTGTAAATTGTAGAACACTACTCTTCAATCCAGAAAAACTAAAATCATAACGACCTTGTGTCTTCGGTTTTGCCAGTTCATATACCGGCTTACCTTCTTTTGCCAATTTATCAATTTTAGGACCACCAGGATATCCAAGACCCAACACACGAGCCACCTTGTCAAAGGCTTCTCCGGCGGCATCGTCCACCGTGCGGCCCAGAACGTGAAACCGGGTGTAGTCCTCCACCTGCACAATGTGGCTGTGGCCGCCGGACGCCACCAGACAGATAAAAGGAGGCTCCAGTTCTTTATTCTCAATGAAGTTGGCACTGATGTGTCCCTCAATATGATGTACTCCAACCAGGGGAATTCCGGTAGCAAAACTGATTGCTTTTGCCTCAGATACACCCACCAGAAGTGCTCCCACCAATCCGGGACCATAGGTCACCGCAATGGCGGTAATGTCTTCCAGCGTCACATGGGCATCGGCAAGCGCCTGCTCAATGACCTGATTGATTTTCTCGATATGTTTGCGGGATGCGATTTCCGGCACCACCCCTCCATACAGAGTATGCAGTGCAATCTGAGAAGAAATTACATTAGACAAAATGGTACGTCCATTTTTCACTACGGAAGCTGCCGTTTCATCACAGGAACTCTCAATTGCCAGAATTAAAACATCTTTCTCATTCATTTTCTTCCTCCTCAAATAACAAATCCACGGATTTTCCATCTTTTCCAACATAACTGTTCGGGAAAATCTCTCTTACACCATCCATATATTCTTCCGGATGTACCAGAGATGGACTGAAATGTGTCAGCCACATTTCTTTTACCTGTGCTTTTTTCGCGAGTTTTGCCGCCTCTTTCATCGTCATATGCTTGTATTCTCTCGCTTTTGCGTCTTTTTCCGGTTCTCCGTACATTCCCTCACATATCAGCAGATCCGATTCTTTTGCATGTTCTTCCATCGATACCGTCGGACGACTGTCCGTACAGTATGTGACTTTCAGACCTTTTCTTGCCGGTCCGAGTACCATCTGCGGCTCATAGATCACACCATCCTGCTCGATGGTCTCCCCTTTCTGCAGGCGGCTCCATAATTTCATCGGAACATTCTGTTCTCTGGCACGCTCCACCGAAAAACGTCCCGCACGATGGATTTCCACCGAATATCCGTAACAAATGACATTGTGCTTTACACGGAACGCATGAATGTCATATCCCTGGATAGAAAAAGATTCTTCCGGCTGTGTCAGTTCTATACAATTGATCTCAAACGGAAGTTCCGGTGCAATTGTCCGCAGTGCCGTCACGACACGTGTGAGTCCTTTGGGCCCGATGATCGTAAGCGGTTCTGTTCTCTCCGCATTTCCCATCGTCAGAAGAAGCCCCGGAAGACCGCTGATATGATCCGCGTGAAAATGTGTCACGCAGAGAATATCGATCGGTTTAAAGCTAAGTCCCGCCTCTTTGATTGCAATCTGGGTTCCCTCACCGCAATCGATCAGCAAACTGCTCCCATTATATCTGAGCATAAGTGATGTCAGCCACCGGTACGGCAGCGGCATCATTCCTGCAGTTCCTAACAAACATATATCTAACATAATCGTTTCCACTCCATAATATCTGCATCCTCTCTGGGAAACTGATAAAAATTTTTTCGCACTCCAATTTTTTCAAATCCACATGTCCGGTATAAGTGTATCGCCGGCTCATTTCCGGAACGTACTTCAAGTATGATCCGGTCAATTCCATGTTCATCTGCCCATTGCTGCATCCTAAGAAGAAGCTCTCTTCCACAGCCTTTTTTACGCATTTTCCGTGTCACTGCCACATTGGTAATCTCTCCCTCCGGCGGCATCCGGTACATGCCAATATAACCTGCGATCTGAGGATCTTCCGCCACGAAAAATATGGCATCTTTCATTCCATCCAGAAATCCCTGTTCACTCCACGGCTGGGAAAAACATTCTTTTTCAATTTGTGCAACAGCCGGAATGTCTTCCGCGGTCATCTGCCGTATTCTCATATGCGAAAATCCCTTGCCTTTTCCTGGCGTTCTCTTTCCGCCTGCGACAGGCGCAGATAATCCGGCTTGTGTGCAGCTGCATCCTCAGCCTTTCCCTGACGGTATAAAATGCCGCCGAGTACCGCAACACATGCCGCACGCTGCTTATTGCAATGTGCAGGTGCAAACAGGTATGGTACCTGTAAATTTTCTTTCAGGTAATCGGCAAAAACCGGCACACCATCGCCCAAAAATACGGTTTTCTTTCCACTTTCATTGATCTTTGCGGTAATTTCATCGATTCCTGCCGCACACTGTGGAAGAAGTGTCTGCATCTGCCAATCGGAGAAAGTATACAGTCCGGTATAGGCCTGCTGCCGGCGCGCATCCATAAGTGGGCACACCTGCTCCCTGCACCCCCACAGATTATATGCCAGGGCATCCACCGTCGGCACGGAAACAATCTGTTTGTTCAGGGCAAGAGCGAGTCCCTTGGCCGTTGCAGAGCCGATCCTGAGTCCCGTAAAAGATCCAGGTCCTGCGGACACTGCAATCACATCAATCGTATTCAGATCAAGTTCTATCATTTTTGCTACTTCATCCAACATTGGAAGAAGTGTCTGTGAATGTGTTTTTTTATAATTGATGGTATATTCTCCCAGCAGATTGCCGTCTTCCGTGACCGCAACCCCTGCCACCAGTCCTGAACTGTCTAACGCTAGTATTTTCATATTCTGTCCTCTATCTGTCTAAAATTGTTATTTTTCTGTAGTCGAAACCTTTTTCCAGGTCTTTTTCAATGGTGATCTCCCGGTAATGATCCGGCAATATCTCTTCAATCAGATTGGCCCACTCAATCATCGTCAGACCATCACCGTAAAAATAGTCCTCATATCCGATCTCGTCCATCTCTTCGATATCCCCGATACGGTAGACATCAAAATGATAGAACGGCATCCGCCCCTCTTCATATACCTGGACAATGGTAAATGTCGGGCTGCAGATCGGCTCTTCAATTCCAAGTCCCTGTGCGATTCCCTGTGTAAAAACCGTCTTGCCGACTCCCAGATCCCCGACAAGGGTATATACCTCCCCAGGCTGTGCCTCTCTTCCGAATTTTCTTCCGAGCTCTAAAGTTTCCTCCGGGGAAAAAGTTTCAAATTCCATAACTTTTTTATCCTGCATACTGCCTCTACGCCTTCATTCTGAGTTTATATTTTTCCAGTTTCTGTTCTGCAAGTGTCCGGAACGCTGCATACTGATCTCCAATCTGCTCCATAGGAATAATATATGCGCTTTTCCGATTGCTGTAGATTAAAATCTGCTTTGCATTCGCTACAATCTTATAAATTGCCTGCCACTCCATATCCCCAGTTTCTTTTCCCTGGGATACATGAATATTTTTCTCTGTAATTTCATAATGCAGTGTGCCGGCAAGCACCTTGTTTGTCTTCAGGGTCTCCTTTGCTCGAAACCACAATGCAACCGGAATATAAAGAAGGAACAAAAAACCTACCGCTGTATATAACAGTGTGTAGGATATTTTTCCATTCTGGAAACTGATTCCTGCCATAACAAATCCAAGGATTCCAAGCACAATGGAACTCCATCCCTGAAGCCCGGTATACGTCTGGTACATATTAAACCGATACAGGTCTTTTGGTGATAATGTAACATCAAATGACGCTTTCATGCCTTCTTCTCCTATCCAAAATAAATGATAAGGCTTTCTGCGTATCACACAGAAAACCATTACGTTGTATCATATTATAACAATTTTCCAAACAAAAGAAAAGAGAAAAAACAGGAGCACCCCACGGGTGCTCCCAAAACCATTTAGTATTCACTTAAACGTCCCTTTAAAACTGGAGATAACGGTTTGTAAATCAACATACAGATGCCAACTGCAATCAGTCCTTTTACAATTGTAAATGGAAGATTAAAGCAGATCAGGCACTGCAATACGCTTTTCATGGATGGTGCAATTGCCTGATACATCTGCAGGATGGCTTTCTCTGCCATACCAGCCTTGTAATATACCGGGTAAACCACAAAATAATTGGAAAACACACTGACTATTCCCATGACCAATGCTGCAACCAGACCACTGACTACTGCACTCTTTTTGGTCTTTTTATGTTTGTAGATATTACCTGCAATTGCCACAAACACGGCTCCGAGAATAAAATTGGAAAGTTCTCCAACAAACATACTGTTTGAAAATGCCAGATGGAGAACGTTCTTGATCAGACAGATCAATACCCCACACACTGGTCCGAGCGCAAAGCTTCCAAGTAGTGCCGGCAGATCCGAAAAATCAAATTTGATAAATGATGGCATGATCGGAATGGCAATCTCCAGATACATAAGCACGAACGCTACGGCAGAAAGCATCGCTGTAACCGTAATATAGCGTACTTTTGTATTCATGCCTCCCTGCTTTACTGCTGTCTTTGTCTGTTCACTCATAATAACTCTCCTTTCAGAATCAACGGAATTCCAGAGGAGTGTTGCCTGCACATATGATCAGGAAATAAAAAACCGATAGATTTCTCTATCGGGGTTCTTTTTCTATCATACAGTCAACAATGCAAACATTAATTTGCACTTTTTCTTCTCTCATCCAGACTATACTGTCGGTACCGGAATCTCACCGGTTCGGCTGCAAAAAGCAGTTCACGGACTATACCGTCGGTCGGGAATATGCGTCATCCGCAGCACCCTGCCCCGAAGAATTCCTTCTTTATTTTTCATCGTTATTATATTCACATTGTCCGAAAATGTCAACACCGGCTGGACTTTTTCCCATTCATTTGCTAACATAATTTCCATGAAGATTTCAAATATATTACGCACGGACAAAACTTTAGATTTTTCTTTTTATATCATCGGCTGGGTGTGTCTTATTCTCGCACTCGTGCTCGGACTTGCATGGAAAAGCGGTTATTTCCTGTGGATATTCCCTCCGGATGGCTGTGTCCTGCACAATCTGACCGGGTACTACTGTCCCGGATGCGGCGGCACACGCGCAATTCATGCCCTGCTGCACGGACATATTGTGCGCTCTTTCTTTTACCATCCGATTGTTGTGTATACCGCTGTCTTTTTCGGCTGGTTTATGCTGTCCCAGACCATAGAAAAAGCATCCCGCGGGCGTCTTGCCATCGGGATGCATTATCGTGATATTTATCTGTGGATCGCGCTTGCCATTGTACTTCTCAACTGGCTGGTCAAAAATCTCGTCCTGGCCGTCTTTGGCATTGCACTTCTTGGATAAACATTCTATTTCTGATTTTTCAGTTCCTGCTCCAGCTCATGCGGACGCAGATCCACACCGCGAGATGCATCTCCTTCCGGGTCTTTTCCAAATGCATAATCATTTCCCGGCAGAATCGCATTGAGCACGATTCCGGCAATCGCTGCGATGGCAAGGGATGTCAGGGTAATGGAAGTGCTTCCGATCGTAAAGGTCAGTCCATCTGAGAATCCGAGACCGGAAACTAAGATCACACCTGCAATAATGAGGTTTCTGGACTTGGTGAAATCCACATGGTTTTCAACCACATTTCTTACACCGATAGCAGAAATCATACCGTAAAGAATAAAGCTGACACCGCCAATAATGGATGCCGGCATCGAAGCAATAATCTCTGCTACTTTCGGGATAAAACTTAAAACGATCGCATAACATGCCGCAAGACGGACAACCTTCGGATCATGTACACGGGACAACTCCAGAACGCCTGTGTTCTCTCCATAGGTTGTATTTGCCGGTCCTCCGATCATTGCAGAAATGGAAGTTGCAATTCCATCACCGATCAGGGTACGATGCAATCCCGGGTTCTCAATAAAGTTCTGTCCTACCGTTGCAGAAATCGCGGAAATATCTCCGATATGCTCCATCATGGTCGCAATGGCGATCGGTGCCATGATAAGAATCGCTGTAAGATTAAATTTCGGCAGGATAAACGGTGGAAGTCCGACAACAGCCGCCGAGGAAACGCCGGAAAAATTTAAAATAACAGATCCGTCCGGATTCGTAAAACCAAGTCCCTGCAGAACCAGTGCGAACACATACGAAATCACTACACCGAGAAGAATCGGAATAATCTTGAACATTCCTTTTCCCCAGATATTGAAAATAATGATGACCGCCAGTGCCACAATTGCAATGAGCCAGTTTGTGGATGCATTGCTGACCGCAGACGGTGCAAGGCTCAGTCCGATACAGATAATGATCGGGCCGGTTACCACCGGTGGAAGGAAACGCATCACACGTTTTACGCCAACGCACCGGATGATCAGTGCAAGGATCAGATACAACAATCCTGCCACAACAATTCCGCCACACGCATACTGCAGTTTTTCTTTATCTGCCATATTGGCAAATATCCCGGTATCCAGTGCCGCAACGCTGGAAAAGCCTCCCAGAAAAGCAAATGAAGATCCCAGAAAAGCAGGAACCTTAAATTTGGTACACAGATGGAAAAACAAGGTACCGAATCCTGCACAGAACAATGTCACCTGTACGGACAATACCTGTGAGGTACTCTGAAAATAGCTGTTTACCAGAATCGGTACAAGAATTGTCGCTCCGAACATAGCGAACATATGCTGCAGACCAAGCAGCAGCATTTTCGGCGTACCCAAAACCCTGGCATCTCTTATAATGTCTTTTTGTTGGTTCATTATGAAAAACTCCTCCTAATAATAGTATATTCTAATATCCGGCAATCAGCCGGAGCATTAGCTTATGTTTGATGGGATCTCCCCGACCACATCCAGATAAAAAATAACCAGTGTCTGTGACTGGTATGGATATACCCAGAGTGACCCGATGCCTAAAGACAGCATACACAGTATCTGCAATCCGATAAAGCTCAGATAAATATAAAATAATCTTCCTTTATTTCCCTTCATGATCTGACGGCTGATCTTTAATGATTCGCGTGCCTTCATCTGCGGATGATCCAAAAGCAGATACAATGCCAGTGCATACCACATCTGCACGAAAACTGCCAGAATCGTGCTCACAATACCAAGTATCACCAGTACTGCAATCGCCGCAGGCGACTTGTCCAGGACAAAAAATAACACAGCACCTGTGATCACAGGAATACAGCTGATCAGCGTTGCAATAATCAAAAGCAGTCCTGCAATGATATAACGGTCCGGGTGATTTTTAAACCCGTAAAATACCATGCCAAGTGTCATTTCTTTTTTCCGTGCAAGTGACAGATGAAGCTGAAGGATTCCGACAGACAATACCATGCTTAAAAGTGTGATCAGAAATTCTGCCACATAAAACATGATCGTCACCGGAAGCGGCTGTGCATCTTTCTGCAACATGGAAAATGGGAGTTCTACCGCCAAAGGAATCAGTGTGGCGGCAAGAAAAGCTCCCATTGGTATTTTATAATTTCCATTTAAATTGTCTCTTGCGATTCGTTTTAATTCTTTGCAAGGTAGGTTCATTTGTTTATACTCCGTTTCTGTAACTGATTGCTTTTCTCATTATAGCATGGCTATGCAGATGCAACAATCTTTTTATTTTGCCATAAACTGCTTCATCAGTTCATTATAATCCATGCCCTGCATATCAGAATAGGCCTTTAAAAATCCATCGATACTTCCATACTGATGGATGGCATACCCCAGAACCGATGCGTACAGTCCGATAGCCGCAACCAATGCCATAATCCCCAGAATCATTCCGATCTGTGCTTTCGAAGTATAAGACATCATGCCTCCGCGGGAAAGTGTTGCAAAAATAACCGCCAGAGCCCCACACGGCACAGCAAGATACAGACAGGTGCAGCTTAGTAATGCAATTGATCCAAGTATCAGGGAAGCTGCCTCCATGCGTGCAGATCTCCGGCTGCGATACGGCTGATTCGGATTTGGTTGATAAGATGATCCATACATATCCATAATACGTTTTCCTTTCTTTTTAGGATTGCTTTTATTGTAACATTTCATATATAATAGGGAAAGTATTATTTGACAGGAAAGGACTATTAAGGGGAAAATTTATGGATATTAATACAAAAATTGCGGAAGAACTCGGCATTCGAAAAGAACAGGCCTCCGCTGCCGTAAAACTGATCGACGAAGGATGCACCATTCCTTTTATTGCCCGGTACCGGAAAGAAGCTACCGGAGCATTGAGTGATGAAATTTTACGAAATCTCTATGACCGTCTGGTGTATCTGCGAAATCTGGAGGACAAAAAACAGACCGTACTGGCCTCCATTGAAGACCAGGGAAAACTGACGGAGGAACTGCGTGCACAGATTCTCGCGGCCGAAACACAGGTTGCAGTGGATGATCTGTACCGCCCGTACCGTCCGAAGCGCCGTACCCGTGCAACCATTGCAAAAGAAAAAGGCTTAGAACCACTCGCCAACCTGATCCTTCTTCAGAAAATGACAGTTTCTCCTCTGGAAGAAGCAAAAAACTATGTCAATCCGGAAAAAGAAGTGGCTACCCCGGAAGAGGCGTTAAACGGAGCAAAAGATATCCTTGCGGAAGGCATCTCAGACAACGCGGATTTCCGCACCCATATCCGTGAACTTACCATGAAACACGGTCAGCTTTTATCTGCTGCCAAAGACCCGGACGCCGAATCGGTCTATGAAATGTATTATGATTTCAATGAAGGACTCTCCAAACTGGCAGGACACCGCATTCTTGCCATCAACCGCGGAGAAAAAGAGAAATTTCTCACAGTAAAAATTGAAGCTCCGACCGATCGTATCCTTTCCTATCTTGACCGGAAAATAATTACGAATCCTCAGGCTTTCACCGCACCGGTGCTGCATGAGGCACTGGAAGACGCTTACAACCGACTGATTGCACCTGCCATTGAGCGCGAAATCCGAAACGATCTGTTTGAAAAAGCCGAAGACGGTGCCATCCGTGTATTCGGCAAAAACTTAGAACAGCTTCTGATGCAGCCTCCAATCGCCGGTCAGGTTGTACTTGGCTGGGATCCGGCATTCCGTACCGGATGCAAGCTCGCTGTGGTGGATCCGACCGGAAAAGTACTTGATACTACCGTAATCTATCCGACTGCCCCGCAAAACCGCGTGGACGAAGCCAAAGCGGTACTGAAAAAACTGATTTCCAAATACCATATTACATTAATCTCTCTGGGAAACGGTACTGCTTCCCGCGAATCCGAACAGATCATCGTACAGCTTCTCAAAGAGATTCCGGAACCGGTACAATACATCATCGTAAACGAAGCCGGTGCCTCCGTATACTCTGCCAGCAAGCTGGCAACCGAAGAATTCCCGCAGTTTGATGTCGGACAGCGAAGTGCCGCATCCATGGCGCGCCGCCTGCAGGACCCACTCGCAGAGCTGGTAAAAATCGACCCGAAATCCATTGGTGTCGGACAGTACCAGCATGACATGAACCAGAAGAAACTGACCGAAGCGCTGGATCATGTCGTGGAAGACTGCGTAAACCGTGTCGGTGTGGACTTAAATACCGCTTCTGCTTCCCTGCTGGAATATGTCTCCGGTGTGAGCAAAGCCATTGCCAAAAATATTGTGGTCTACCGCGAAGAAAACGGAAAATTTGCCTCCCGTTCCCAGCTTCTGAAAGTGGCCAAGCTTGGACCGAAAGCCTATGAACAGTGTGCCGGCTTCATGCGCATCAGTGACGGAAAAAACCCTCTGGATGCCACCGGTGTACACCCGGAATCCTACGCAGCCACGAAACAGCTGCTGGAAACACTCGGCTATACGCTTTCGGATGTGACAGACCGCAATGTTGCCGGGATCTCGAAAAAAGTCCGGGATTACAAAAAGCTTGCACAGGATCTGGAAATCGGCGAACTGACTCTCCGGGATATCGTAAAGGAACTGGAAACGCCTGCCCGTGATCCGCGTGAGGATATGCCAAAACCAATCCTGCGCAGTGACGTGCTCGAGATCAAAGATCTGACTCCGGGCATGGTATTGAAGGGAACCGTGCGAAATGTCATTGATTTCGGTGCCTTTGTGGATATCGGAGTCCATCAGGATGGTCTGGTACATATCTCGCAGATGTGTGACCGCTTTATCAAGCATCCGCTGGAAGTCGTCAGCGTCGGGGATATCGTGGAAGTGAAAGTTCTGAGTGTGGATGTGAAAAAGCAACGGATTCAGCTTACAATGAAGATCTAACATTCAGGAAACAATTTTTAAAGAGAGGTCATATCCTGTCATGGTTGTGGCCTCTTTTTTTTGTCACCCTGCCAGCGGATTATTGACCACTGGATTACTGTTCACAGGTTACCCTGCGAACAGTAACACCGCTGGTACAGATTCTCAACTTTTTGATATTTACAGTTGATTTCTGCATGCAAATAAGATATTCTGTCTTTAACACATATAATTCCAAATCTGATGAGTCATTCGCTCGTTTATCCACTGGAATTTTAATTAAATACAGGATCAAAAACGACTCGGTTTTCCCGTTTTTTTCGGTTGTAAAACTATGTTGTTTTGATATATACTAAAGGAAAGGCAGGATACTACATGGGGAACACTGACATTGTGGCAGCTCCGCTGTCAGATGCCAACGAGAAAAACACTACAGAACACAGCACTATTTTTGATGATGTATTCCGGACAATTGCACAGAAAATGCCACAGCTTCTGATTCCGCTGATCAATGAAGTTTTCCACACTTCCTACAG
>ENA-OUQH01001743-OUQH01001743.1-human-gut-metagenome-genome-assembly--contig:-NODE-1743-length-14235-cov-2.345628_pt1 | contig 14235 bp, 9 predicted proteins | sample MGYA00237948_ERZ548828 | MGnify/ENA primary metagenome ERZ548828 (study PRJEB26490, sample SAMN05194711) | human gut metagenome | biome: terrestrial biome; feature: human-associated habitat; material...
CTGGCTAATCGGCCTTCTCGACGTACGACGAATTGCCGCCCTCGGCGCTCATTGATGCGCCCGCGCTCGTCGTTTCACCCGTAAGCACGCGGCTCGAAACCACGTTGCCGGGGGCAACGAGCAAGGCGCCCACCGAGCCGACCTCGGGTGTATCGACATACAACGTATGGTTAATCATTTGGCTTTGCGAAAAACGCTCGTCGGTTCGCACGGTAATCACCACATCGGCACCATCGATCGCCGCCATGGGACGGACATCGTGCGTGAGCACGACAACAACGTCGACGCCAGCATTGCGGAAATGGTCGATGACGTCACCGACGCGGGCAACCAGCTCTTCGTCAATAGAATCGGCATCGACATCGGCGAGCAGTTCGGCCACATTCGCGTACGCGCTCTTCGTGGAAACCTTCGCGCTCGAGCCCACTGACGATGTGCGGGACTCGCGCGACGTCGTGATGGTGGTTTTCGTGGTCGTGGCCGCCTTCGGCAAATCAAGCGCGGCGAGCTCGTCATCGGTAATGCTCACGATGCCATAGGTATGGCCACCCTTCATGATGATACGACCGAATTGGTATTGTTCCAAATCGCTCACATCAAGCCCGAGAACCGTCGCCTTCTTCGCCTCGTAGATTTCCTTCGCTTCGTCCATCGTCATGGGGTCATTCGCAGCGTCGGAAGCCGAACCAGACGCCGAGGCCGATGCGCCCGTCGATTCCGAAGCCTTCGCCGAACCTGAAACGCCCTCCTCAGTTTCGGAATCGAGGCCCAAAGCCATTTTCACGAAGCCTTTGACAGACCGCTCGTCCGATTCGCCTTTCGCGCTCGACGCGCCCTCTTCGGCGCCTTCGTCCGATTTGGCGCTTTCGCCAATACGGGCCGATTCGTTGGAGCCCAGCGCATTGTCGCTCGCCAGAGAAGACTCGGCAGAAGCTGAAGACTCAACCGTGCCCTCATACAAAATCACGCCATACCCCGACATGTTGCCCGCGATGTCGTCGATGCCCGTAGAGGCATAGTTCAAATTATGCCCAGCGGAAATATACGTTGTAAGCGCTATGAAACCGGCGGCAACAAGAAACCCGAACACGGCAAGCGCTATGCCTTCACGCACGCCATGACGCACGGTGTCTTTCGTATTTGACTTCGCGTCAACCAAATGGGCCGCTTCGGGAGAGCAAATCATCTCCTCCAGAGAAAGCTCGCCACTGTTGGCTTTTTCGCGCGCCTTCTGGGAAATGGCAGGGTCCCACAGCACAACAGGTTCGGGAGCAGGAACTTCCTCAAGCGCAGCCTGCGACCCCGGCACAGCCCGCGCCGCACGAAACGCAGCCTCAGCATGGGCGAGCTCAATGGACTCGGGAGTTGGAACCGTATCCTCTTCCCCTGTTTTGCCCGCCAAATCTTCCGCACGTTTTTGCTCGTCATCGGGTTTCGAACTCACAAGCAGCACCATGGCAACGATGCACGCAAAACCGACAAGGTCAACGAGCTCGAAATGCGTCCCAAGCAGCGTGACCGTGAAAATGGTAGCCGCTACAGGTTCGACCGCAGCAATCATCGATGCCTTCACCGCACCGATATCGGCAATAGCCTGCATATAGATCCACGCGGCGATGACCGTGCCAACCACGATAATCGCAGCCATGCCCAAAATCACTTCGGTATTCACGTCGACGGAAACCGTCCAGGGTTGCTCGATAAAGCACATGGAAACGCCCGCCACGAACATCGAGAAACCCATGGTGACCAGGCTGCCATAGCGGCCAATAAGCTTAACGGGGATGATGTTGTATGCAGCAAGGCCCACGGCCGAAAGCAGGCCCCACACAAGGCCGGGCAACGGCATAGCCAAACTCGAAATGTCGCCATTCGTTGCAATGAGCACGACGCCGACAAGCGTGAGAATGAGGCCGAACACCTCGCGTTTTCGTGGTAGGCGATGGCTTGCCCGACAGCTGTAGCCCATAACCAAGGCCAAGCCCACCATCGAAAGCACGGTCGTAGTGCCCGAATCGGTGTAGCTGATGGACGTGAGGTACGTGAACTGGCAAAACACCGTGCCGAAAAGGCCATTGACCGCGAATGCAACCCACGCGCGCTTGTTTTTGGCGGCTTCGAGAAAGCGCTCGCGATCGATGATGGCCGCAAGAATCAGGAATACGACGCCCGAAATCATGCATCGCACCGACGTGACCCACGCCGGCGAGAGATGCTGCGTCTCAAAAAGGAATTCTGCGCATGTGCCAGAAAAAGCCCAGCTCACGCCTCCAATAAGAGCGAAAAGCACGCCGCGTGCGAAATGCGGCCGCGATTTCTGCATGTAACATCCCCCTTTAGCACGCAAGCCGCGCACGGGCAGCTAGACGTTCAAAATTTCTCGCAAGAAGCGACCCGTGTGGCTTTCGGGAACCTTCGCAACCTGCTCGGGCGTACCCGTGGCCACAATGGTACCACCGCGCGAGCCCCCTTCGGGTCCGAGGTCAATCAATCGGTCGGCGGTCTTAATAACGTCAAGATTATGCTCAATGACAAGCACCGTATTCCCCGCATCGACAAGACGTTGCAAAACATCAAGAAGCTGCCGCACATCTTCCATATGCAGGCCCGTGGTGGGCTCGTCGAGAACGTAGAACGTTTTACCCGTTTGACGACGCTGCAACTCGCTCGCGAGCTTCACGCGCTGAGCCTCGCCGCCCGAAAGCGTGGTGGCAGGTTGGCCCAATCGAATGTAGCCCAAGCCCACATCGTGCAGCGTTTGGAGCTTACGCGCCAAGCCCGGCAAGTTCTTGAAAAACTCGAGCGCCTCGTCGACCGTCATATCGAGCACGTCGTACACGTTTTTGCCGCGGTATGTCACCTGCAAGGTCTCGCGGTTATAGCGCATGCCGCCGCACACCTCGCACGGCACATAAACATCGGGCAAGAAGTGCATCTCGATTTTGATTTGGCCATCACCTTTGCACGCCTCGCAGCGGCCACCGCTCACATTGAAGCTGAAGCGGCCAGGCGCATAGCCGCGCGCCTTCGCCTCCTGCGTGCTCGCAAACAGCGCGCGAATGTCATCCCACAAGCCGATATACGTCGCGGGATTCGAACGCGGCGTGCGACCGATGGGGCTTTGGTCGATATCGACAATCTTATCAAGCGCCTCGTAGCCCGTGAGCTTGCGGTATTCGCCCGTGCGATGGTGCGCGTGATTGATGCGGTTCGCGAGCGCAGGCGCAAGCGTGTCGGTGATAAGCGAGCTTTTGCCCGACCCCGAAACACCCGTGACCACGGTAAGCGTGCCAAGCTCAACGGAAATGGACACGTTCTTCAGGTTGTTCTCGCAAGCACCGGTGAGTTTGATGGCGCCACGTTTGGGCTTGCGGCGAGCCTCAGGCACCTCGATGCGGCGGCGGCCCGACAGATAGTCGGCCGTGAAGCTCCCCTCGGCGCCCGCCACTTCATCGGGCGTGCCCGCGGCAACCACATGGCCGCCCTTCTCGCCCGCGCCAGGACCCATATCAATAACATAGTCGGCGTGGCGAATGGTGTCTTCGTCATGCTCCACGACGATAACCGTGTTACCCAAATCGCGCAGGCGTTCAAGCGTGGCGATAAGGCGCTCGTTGTCGCGCTGATGCAGGCCGATGGACGGCTCGTCCAGAATGTACAACACGCCCATGAGGCCAGCACCAATCTGCGTGGCCAGGCGAATGCGCTGAGCCTCACCGCCTGAAAGCGACGCCGTGCCACGTTCGAGCGTCAAATAATCAAGACCCACATCGACCAAGAACTGCAGGCGCGCACGCACCTCTTTCACGATAGCCGCGGCGATAAACGCCTGGCGCTCGTCGAGTTGCAGATTGCTGAAGAACTCCAGCGCATCGGCGGCCGACATGTCGCATACTTCGTGGATATTCTTGCCGCCAACAGTCACGGCGAGAATCTCGGGCTTCAGGCGCTTTCCGCCGCATGACGCGCATGGAATGGTAGCGAAATACTTCTCGTATTTTTCGCGCTGGGAATCGCTCGTCGAGTCTTTATAACGGCCCATAACCGCTTCGCAGGCGCCTTCCCAATCGATGCTCCAGCCCGTTTCGCGGCCATCGACGGTCACGTAGTCGACGAAAACCTTTTCGCTCTTAAGGCCATACAACAGCACGTCGCGCGTTTTCTTCTTCAAATCTTCCCACGGGGTTGCCGGGTCTTCGCCCATATGCCTGCATACTGCGCGAAGCACCTGGGGGTAATAATTGCCCGTTGCGAACGGCGCAATGCAGCCCTCGTTCAGCGACAGCGACGGGTCGGGAATGAGCAGGCTTGGATCGACTTCCTCGCGGCTGCCGAGGCCCGCGCAATCGGGGCAGGCGCCATAGGGGGCATTAAAACTGAAGTCGCGCGGCTGCAGCTCATCCATCGAATGGCCATGCTCGGGACACGCAAGGGCAAGCGAATAGAAATGGTCGCCCGGCCATACCGTCGTGAAGCCCGGAGTCGATTTCTGCCCGTCGGCTTCTTGAGCCTCTTCATCGACCAAGTGGCACACTACGCGACCGTCGGAAAGCTTCGTCGCCGTTTCAACCGATTCGGCAATGCGGCTCGTCGCAGACGCCTTCAACACCACGCGGTCGACCACGACGTCGATCGTGTGCTTGAACTTCTTGTCGAGTTTGACGGGCTCGCCTTCCAAACGCTGCACCACGCCGTCGATGCGCACGCGCGAGAAGCCTTCTTTTTGCAGGTCAGAAAGAATTTTCGTGTGCTCGCCCTTGCGCCCTACCACGACGGGCGCCAAGATGAGCGCTTTTTTACCTTCGCCGAGCGCGAGAATCTCGTCGGTCACTTGGTCGGTGGTGCGAGCCTTGATTTCGCGCCCACATTCAGGACAGTGCGGCGTGCCCACGCGCGCGAACAGAAGGCGCAGGTAGTCGTAGATTTCCGTCGTAGTGCCCACCGTTGAGCGCGGATTTTTCGATGTGGTTTTCTGATCGATTGCCACCGCAGGAGAGAGGCCGCCGATCGAGTCAAGGTCGGGCTTGTTCATTTGCCCCAAAAATTGGCGGGCATAGGCGGAAAGGCTCTCCACATAACGGCGTTGGCCCTCAGCGTAGATGGTGTCGAACGCGAGCGACGACTTGCCCGAGCCCGACAGGCCCGTAATAACCACGAGCTTATCGCGAGGGATGGTAACGTCGACGTTTTTCAGGTTATGCTCACGCGCGCCCTTGATGACGATGGAATCGCTGGCCACGATCTCGACCTTTCTGCCAAGTATTTGCAACCGCGCCATAATAGCAGAAATAGAACATCCATTCGTTCTTCTTCATAAAGCGCCCCACGATTTCGCCATGGATCGCGCGGCAAGAGGAGCGCATTAGTAGCTACCTTTTCCCTCGAGGCGCCCTACATGCCCGGTTTCACCAAACCGCTTTCATAGGCGGCAACCACGAGTTGAGCTCGATCGTGGGCATCGAGCTTCACCATGATACGGCCCACATGCGTGCGAACCGTTGCGGGAGAAATCACCAATTCGGCAGCGATTTCGTCGTTGGACATGCCCTTGCCGACCATGGTGAGAATCTCGCGTTCTCGATCGGTAAGGTCGGAAATGCGCGTGCCATCAAAGCGCGCCTTGCTGCGCGACGCAGCGTACGTCTCGACCAAGCGGCGCGTGATCGAGGGCTGAATAAGCGCATTGCCCTCATGCACAACGCGAATGGCCTGCGCCAAATCGTCGGGATCGACGTCTTTCAGCAAGAAGCCGCTCGCACCCGCTGCAAGCGCATCGTAGACGTATTCGTCGATGTCGAACGTCGTGAGAATAAGCACCGCAACATCGGCTGTATCGGGGTCGCCCGCAAGCTCTCGGCAGGCCTCGATGCCATCTTTGCGCGGCATGCGAATGTCCATGAGCAACACGTCGGGACGCATGCGACGCGCCAATGCGACGGCATCGGCGCCATCGACCGCCTCGCCCACCACTTCAATGCCGGGAAACGACGAAAGAATGAGCCTGAAGCCCTTACGAACCAAATCTTGGTCATCGGCAATGGCAATCCGAATGGGTGCGTCGCCGCACGCCTCATCGATGCTCGTCATCGTGTACCACCTCCAAGGGTACTTCGGCGCGAATCGTGCATCCGCGGCCAGGCTCGCTTTCTATGGTGAATGCGCCATTGAGCGCTTCGATTCTCTCGCCCATGCCCTCAAGGCCATGGCCTTCGGCATGCTCGCGCACCCCACTGCCCATGCCGACACCATCGTCGGAAAACACGAGCACTGCCTTCAAAGGGGAGGATGCCAACTCAATGCAGATATGTGCGGCATGGGCATGACGCACGGCATTGGTAGCCGACTCGCGCGCGAGCGAGAACAACGCCATATCGACGAATGCGGGCACCTGCGCCTTGTCGTAGTCGCTTTCGTCAAAATCGACCTCGATGCCAGCGCGCTGCAAGAACGACACGACGTCGCCCATGCGCTCGGTGCCTTCGGCAGGGGCATGCTCGGCTGCCTCGTCGCCGCGCAGCACTCCAATAAGTGAGCGAATTTCATCGAGCGACGACTTCGAAACCGAGCGAATATCGGCAATCGCCTCTTTCGCTGCGGCAGGGTTCAAATCGATGAGGCGCTCCGCCGCAGCCGCCTGAATGGTAACCGCAGAAAGGGAATGCGCCGTGATGTCGTGCACTTCACGCGCGATGCGCACGCGCTCGTCGGCAACGCGGCGCGCAGCAAGCTCCTCGCGCGTTCGCTCAGCTTCAGCCAAGCGGCGGCGCGTCTCTTCCATATAGGCATGGTACATGCGCACGCCGAAACCGCCCAAGGCGGCAACCACCACAAATGCCACGTTTTCTATGCGCATCACAAGCGCCATGGCGACGCTCGAAGCGCCCATGGGAACCACCGCAGCGCACACGCCCACCACAGCCGCAGCCGCAAGAGCCTCGCCACGGGCGCGTTCGCTTGCCACGGTGTAGACAGCGACGATAGGACCTATGTGCGAAAGCGAAACCGTTCCGCCCATGGAATTCGACAGGAAGACATAGCACGCAAGCGTGAGCGCGAGCACGAACCACGGCGCCTCACGACGAAGAATCAACGGCGCAGTCGTAAGGGCAACCGCCAAATACGCATAAATATTAGGGACGTAATTAACCCAGCTCGACCCATAGGGGCCGGCATCAACGTGCACAACAGAAGAAGCGGTGATCACCATTTGGGCGCAGCCAAACGCGAAGGCGACAAGGGCGACGGCAACGTCGATTCCCCAATCGGTCGCGCTGCGATTCTGGGGCGCAGCGCCTTTTCCCGGCACCCCGCCAAAAATACCGCCCGACGCGATGTTGTGCTTCACAAAACCGGCGAAGTCTTCCTCACCGGAAGCATCGAGTTGCGAATGGGAAGCGGCCTGCGCATGACCGTCGGTCCTACCCCCAGCACGAGCCTCGGCGCGGTCGTCGGCACGGCCTCCAGCGCGAACCTCGGCGCAACCTTCAGAACAACTCTCGGAATGACCTTCGACGCAGTTCACATCATCCTTTTCGGCCCGATTTTCAGCGCAATCATCGGCGCGGCCTCCAACACGTCGCCCTACTCGATCTCCAGCACGACCTTCTTCCTGGGCTCCAGCATAGCATCGAGTTTGGCCCTCGACGCAACGAGCAGCTTGACTCTCACCACAATCGTCAGCATGGCTTGCGGCTCGATCGACGGCGCAGCCGCCAGCATGGCCCGCGGCCCGTTCACCGACCCGGTCGCCATGCAACAAGGGCCCCACGGCGCACGGAGGGCATAAATGCTCGTTCGCTTCGGGCTCAAAGTCGGCAACGTCAAAATCGGCAGTATGTTCCTTTATATTTTGCATAGAGCCATCGTAAAACATGGGCAGCGTTTCATCCATACTGCCAACAGCGTAAACCCGACAATTGTTCAAAAAGGTGCTCGAATGTGGCATATTCTCATGCCAAAGTCTACGCATCGTGCAGCCTTCCATTCACTGCTTCCCATATCACCAGGTCAGAAAGCTGTTCCCTCGCTCACAATTTATAGCTTCACTAGGCGGGTGTACTTTTTGCCACATTCGAGCACCTTTTTGATCATTGCCCGAACTCAGCAAAAGACAACCCGCATAGGACCGCGTACGCGCTCCCGCATGGGCATCCCCCCTGGGCTTCCCGCATACGCGCTCCCGCATGGGCATCCCTCATAGGCGCCTTGCATGGATTTCCCGCACGCCTCCTCTACCCGCGCGGAAGAGTGCGGCGATGCTCCTCTTTCAAATGCGAGACAGACACATGCGTATAGATTTGCGTGGTCGACAAGCTCGAATGGCCGAGCATCTCTTGAACGCTGCGCAAATCGGCACCGCCTTCTACCAGGTCGGTCGCAAACGTGTGACGCATATCATGCGGCGAGAGCGTTTGGTCGAGCCCCGCGGCAAGCAGACTCTGCTTGAACATTTTGCGAAGCGCATCGGGCGACATTTGGTTGCCACGCGTGCTCACAAAGAAATACGGGCTTTCCTTGCCGGCAAGCAGCGCCGGGCGCGCGTTGAAAAGGTAGTCGCGCATGGAAGCGATGGCTATTTCATGCAACGGCACGATGCGCTCTTTCGAGCCTTTACCAAACACGCGCACCTGTCCAGCATCGAAATCGACGTTCTCAAGCAGCAAACCCGATGTTTCCGAGATACGTGCGCCGCATGCGTACAAGAACTCGAGAATCGCGCGGTTGCGCATGTCGGCGGGCTTATCGCTGCCGCGCCACACCGAAAGCAAACGCGCCATGTCGGCGGGCGGAATAGTTCGCGGAAGGCTGCGAGCGAGCTTAGGAGCGCTCACGACATCGGCGGGATTCGACTCGACCAAGCCTTCAGCCACGAGCCACCGAAAAAATGAACGAACGGAAGACAGCCGCCGATTGACCGTGCGGCGCGAATACTGGGCATAGTCCAAATCGCCCAGATAGCTTCGCATATCGCGTCGCGTGGCGCACAGCGGATTGACCGACGCGCGAGCGGCCCACCGGCCATAGTCGAGCAAATCGAGCCGGTAATTGCGCACGGTATGCTGCGATGCATTGCGTTCCACGACGAGCATGTCGCAATAGCTTGCAAGGTAGGTCAGATAAAGCTCGTCAATTGTAGGAAGCTCGGGGTCACCCGCCTCGCTTTCAGCCTGCGCGCATGCCTTCCCGACTTCCGGTTTCGCCTTCGCCATGCCTTATAGCAAGCCCTTGGCGTGAATATCGGCTACATAGCCCTCCATGGCGCGCGACCCACGCTCGGCATAGGCGGCGTAGCGCATACCCTTATTGCGAATATGCTGGTCAAGCGGCTTTAGAATGCCAAAATTCACATGCATGGGCTGATAGTCTTGCGTTGCGGGGTCGGTGGCGTAATCGAGCAGCGCGCCAAACGCGGTTTCCACAGGCAAAAGCGGGGCCTGCATGCCTTGGAGCTGGGCATACACGAATAGCGCGCACATAAGGCCCGACGCAATAGCTTCGCAATAGCCCTCGGTGCCGGAAAGCTGGCCGGCAACATACACGGGGGCGTCGACGCCGCGCAAGCGCAAATCGCGATCGAGCAGACGCGGGGCCTGAATGAACGTGTTGCGATGCATGACGCCATAACGCGCAAACTCAGCGTTTTGCAAACCAGGAATCATGCGGAAGACGCGCTTCTGCTCGCCAAATGTGAGATTGGTCTGAAAGCCCACCAGATTGTAAGCCGTGCCCTGGGCGTTCTCGGCACGAAGCTGCACCGCCGCCCACGGACGACGACCCGTTGCAGGATCGGTGAGCCCCACGGGTTTGCACGTACCAAAACGGGGCGCATCGGCACCCTTGCGAGCGATTTCCTCAATAGGCTGGCACGCCTGGAACAAGTCTTTCGTTTCGAAGTCGCGCTTAATAACGCGATCGGCGGCAACGAGCTGCGCAATGAAGGCGTCGTAGCTCTCTTTGTCGAAAGGCGCGTTCAGATAATCGCCGGGAGCATCTTGCTCATAGCGCGATTGGCGGAACAGCACATCCATATCGAGAGAGTCGGCCATGACCACAGGCGCCGCCGCATCAAAGAATGCGAGGTTGTCGGAACCGGTTTTGTCAACAAGCCACTGAGCGAGCGCATCGCTCGTAAGCGGGCCCGTTGCCAAAATGGTAGCGTCCGCAGCGCCCAAGCAGGCATCGAGCGGGTCGGAAACGCACATCACGCGATACTCGATATAGGGGTTTTCCTCCACCATGGAAGTGACATCGGCAGAGAACTCATCACGATCGACCGCGAGCGCACCGCCCGCATCGACGCGGCTTCGGCCAGCCGCCGCAATAAGCTGAGAACCGAGCGCCGCAAGCTCCGCCTTCAGCATGCCGGCAGCGCTTTCGGGCTTGGTGCTCTTCAAAGAGTTCGAGCACACGAGCTCAGCGCAATCGCCGCCGCGATGCACATCGGTTTCGGTTTCGGGGCGCATCTCGAACAGACGCACGTGCACGCCGCGTTGGGCGAGTTGAAGCGCGGCCTCGCTGCCTGCGAGACCCGCGCCGATTATGTTCACAAATTTATCCATGCAGCGAGGATAACACACCCACATGGCAATTCATAAAAGCCCGCAAGCTATCCAACAGCGCCGAACCGGCCATCGGGAAAACGAGTGAGCGCGCCCGCCCCTTCGAGCAACGACACATGCGCCATAACGCGCGTCGCCGCGGCCATGGGATCGTCGCCATCGGCAAATAGGGCAATAATCTCTTCGAGACGCATAGGGTCTGCCGCAAGCGCCGAGAGAATAGGGTCGTCGACCCCCGCATCGGCCCCATCGCCCGCGAACAACGCCAACTGTTCGGCGCCATACCCGCCTCCCACGATTTCCGGAAACAACGACATAATCGCCGAATCGAACACTTCCTTGCTCACGACGGGCATAGCTCCCTGCGCAAGCAACATATTCGAGCCCGCCGATGTGGCGGAAAAAATCGACCCTGGCACCGCAAGCACGTCTTTATTGGCGGCAAGGGCCTCGTCGGCCGTAGAGAATGTACCGCTGGGAAGCCCCGCCTCCACGATAAGCGTCGCGCGCGCCAGCCCCGCGATAAGGCGATTACGTTTGCGAAACATGAAAGGCTTCGGCGGATAATGCCACGGAAACTCCGAAGCAACCGCTCCGCCGCCCTTGACGATGCGCCGAAACAGGTCCACGTTCGATTTCGGATACGGCTCATCGCAACCGCCGCCTAGAAACGCGACGGTTTGCCCACCAGCCGCAAGCGCACCGCCCGAAATCACCACCACGCCGAGTTCAGCCGCACGGCCTGCCAACATTTTGGTCGCATTCAACCCATAAGGCGTCGCCTTGCGCGCCCCGACGACCGCAAGGCCTTCCTTAAGCGCAGAGGGGTCGCCAATCACATAGAGCCGTTCGGGCGGCTCAGGCACAGCCTCGAAGACATCTGGATAATCTTTCGTGCCACGTGCGATTTCGAATCGCGGACCATCGATGCGAAAACGTTCTTCCATGGCCGCTATACCCCCTTTCGAAGCTTGAAACTCAGAGCTTCCATGAGGTGCTCTTCTGCTACCGACTTCGATTCGGCGATGTCGGCAATCGTACGCGCCACCATAAGCGCGCGCGTTATTCCACGCCCCGATAGCAGCTGCGTGCGCGACACCGTTTCCAACAAGCCCCGCGTTCGTTGCGTCAGGCGGCAGCGAGCAAGCAATGCGCCCACATCGACGGCATCGCCATCGCCAAGCGCTGCCCGCCGCCACGACCGAAACTCACGAGCAGCCAAAACGCCCGCCAGCAAGCGCTCGGAGTCGATCGGGTCGCGACCATCGGCGCGATCAAGCATCTCGCCAGGATCGCAGCGCCACACATCGACGTGCATGTCGATGCGATCGAGCAGCGGACCGCCGATGTTGCCCTGATACCGCTCGATTTTCCATTGTGGACAGGTGCATTGCTTTTGAGGGTCGCCGTAATACCCGCAAGGACAAGGATTCGCCGCCGCGACAAGAGAAAATCGCGCAGGAAGAGCAACGCTGCCATCGGCCCGAGTTATCACGATGCGGCCCATTTCCATGGGCTGGCGAAGCGCTTGAAGCGATCGTGACGAGAACTCCGGCAATTCGTCGAGGAACAGAACGCCGGCATGAGCAAGCGATATCTCGCCTGGATGCACGGGCGTTCCCCCGCCCACAAGGCCCGCCACCGTAGCACTGTGATGCACACGACGAAACGGCCGCGTGCCCGCGAGAATAGAATCGATGGGCTCGCCCGCAACGGAATGGACGATAGCCGCTTCGAGCCTCTCATCTTCGGAAAGCGGCGGCAATATGGAAGGCAGAGCGCGCGCAAGCATGGTTTTGCCCGACCCCGGAGGACCCATAAGCAAAATGCCATGACCGCCCGCAGCCGCAACCTGCATAGCGCGCTTAGCGGCCGCCTGTCCACGAATATCGCCAAAATCAGGCGCTTCAACTGAAGCAGAAGGCGCACAGAAATCGAGCGGCTGCACAGCCATAGAGCGCAAACTGGCAAGCGAGGGCAATGCGAGCTGCTCCATGCGCCCAAGCGGCGCCCCGTCGCGCGCATCGGCGCTCACCAAGAGCTTGCACCCAAGTTCACGCGCGCAAGCGGCGAATGCGAGCGTTCCATGGACCGGCCGCACGGAGCCGTCGAGCCCAAGCTCCCCTACCAGCAAGCATTCGCCAAGCGCCTCTACATCAATTTGCTTCGTTGCCGCCAAAATCGCCGCAGCGATGGGCAAATCGAAGCCCGACCCTGCCTTGCGAATGGAGCTTGGCGCCAAATTCACCACCACTTTATCGCCCGGCATAGTAAAACCGCAGGCTTTTATAGCGGCGCGCACGCGCTCGGTCGATTCGCGCACGGCGGCATCGGGCATGCCTACAATGGAAAAGCCCGGCAACCCGTTCGAGACAACTACCTCGACGGCCACAGGAATCGCCCGCACGCCCACAATGGTCGCCGAATATAACGAGCATCGCAGCTGCATAATGTCACGCACCCGCGCCGAAGGCGTTCACGATATGTTTCACGAAGCCCCTCGAGTTAGGCATCGCTTGAATGGCGATCACGTCGAAACGCACACGAGCATCGACCCCATCGTAGGTAGACAAGAAGCTATAGGCAATACGTTCGTAGCGAGCGCGCTTCGTCGGCGTAACCGCTTCCTGAGGAAAGCCTTTATCGCCGCCCGCGCGCGTTTTCACCTCGACAAACACCAAACACCCGTTATCGAGAGCGATGATATCGGCCTCGCCTGCAGCGCACGACCAGTTGCGCTCTAAAATGATGTAGTCGTTTCGTTTCAGCAATTCGCAGGCGAGATCTTCGCCGTAAGCCCCCAGCGTCTTCGGGTCGCAATTCCAGCGCTTGACGAAAGCAATTTCTTCCTCATCATCGCCCCAGTAGCCCTCATCGACAGCGGCGCATTCGTCGCCTCCGTGGACAAGGTCGCATGGTTTACGCGGTCCAGCATATTCTTCGGTCATGGCATCCCCTTTCTCGTACGGCGAGTGTAGAGGTGAAACCTTGCCCGATTCTTACCCGAATCACGCGCTTTTCATCGCGATGCCCCGCGATTGCCCCGCGATTCCCTGGCGTTTTCTTTAATTTTCAACGCCGATTCTTCTTCGTCTTCATCGAACTCTCAGGCGTTTTCCGACGATTCTCCGACGACTCACGTGCGAATCCCCCACGTTTCCCGCACCGCGCGAGGGAGGTTAGGCCTTCTAAAACAGCGCCTCCTGCGTCCAAGCGCGGCAAAAACTCGCGCGATGCACGGGAGAAAGCCCATATTGTTTTATTGCCTCGATATGCTCGGCGCTCGCGTAGCCCTTGTTCGACTCGAAGCCGTAATGGGGAAACTGCTCGGCATAGCGGCACATGAGCGCGTCACGGTCGACCTTCGCGATAATGGATGCCGCCGCAATGGACGCGCATTTCCCATCGCCCTTCACAATGTTGACCTCGCGTGCGTCGAGGTGCTGCGCGTTGCCATCGAGCAATACAACATCGAGCGAAGTGCCTTTCGCAGAAAGCTGCTCCTCGATGGCCGCGATGGCACGCAGGTTCGCCGTGCGCAAGGCCCACGTCATGCCATGTTCATCGATTTCCTGAGGCTGAATGTATTCGATATCCCACGCAATAGCCACCTCGCGCACCACGGCAGCGATTTCTTCGCGACGCTCGGCAGAAAGCTGCTTGGAATCGTTCACGC
>ENA-OUQH01001750-OUQH01001750.1-human-gut-metagenome-genome-assembly--contig:-NODE-1750-length-14214-cov-7.103185_pt1 | contig 14214 bp, 11 predicted proteins | sample MGYA00237948_ERZ548828 | MGnify/ENA primary metagenome ERZ548828 (study PRJEB26490, sample SAMN05194711) | human gut metagenome | biome: terrestrial biome; feature: human-associated habitat; material...
GTTCCAGCGGGCCTGCCTGCCGCGGCGGCTCGGCCTTACGCGGGGCCGGGGCAGCGGGTGCTGGCGGTACCGGCGCGGGAGTTTGCTGCGGGGCGGGCTTCAGCTCCGGCTGCAGGAACGGCGGGTCATCGTCAATGGGCGGCGGTACATCATCCGGTGCAGCGGCGGGAACGCTCTGCGGCTGTACCACGGGCGGCACTACAGAGGGCGCAGCCTGTACCGGCGGCGCTGCTGTGTAGGCGCGCGGTGCGCTGGCGAACGCCTGAGGCGCGGCGGGTGCTGCCGGGGAGGGCTGCTGGATGATAACAGGTGCGGCGGCAGTCTCGGGCTGAGTCAGCGAGAAAATCGCCAGCTCCAGCTCAATGCGCTGGTCAGTGCCGCGGCTCATTTTCTCAAGTGCCGAGCCAAACGCATTGACCGCACGGATGGCCTCCCGCTGCGGGAAATCCCTGCGCTGGGTGTAGGCGGCCTCCTCCTCCGGCGAAATGCCGGTCAGAAGTGACGTGCCGCCCGGCAGCGCGCAGAGCATCAGATTGCGGTAATGCCCGGCCAGCTCCATGCAGAGGCGGCGCATATCGACGCTCTGCTGGCGCAGCTCGGCAATTTTTTCCAGTGCAGTAACGGAGTCCCCTGCCGCGATGGCGTCGCTGATCTCAAACAGGTAGCCCCTGTCCGTGACACCGGCCATACGGCGGACGAGCGTCTCGTCCACGTGGTTGTCGACACCGGCGCAGGTGTCCAGAATGGACAGCGCGTCTCGCATGGCACCATCGGCCAGACGGCCAATCAACTGTGCGGCGTTCTCGTCCAGCTCGATCTTCTCCTGCCCAGCCACGTAGAGCAGCCGCCCGGCAATGTCATCCGCCGTGATGCGGGTGAAGTCATACCGCTGGCAGCGGCTCAAAATCGTGACGGGAACCTTCTGCACCTCGGTGGTGGCTAAGATAAAGATGACATGCTCGGGCGGTTCCTCCATCGTTTTGAGCAGCGCGTTGAACGCCGCGGTGGAGAGCATGTGCACCTCGTCGATGATGTAGACCTTGTACTTGCAGACTGACGGCAGATAGGCTACCTCGTCGCGCAGGTCGCGGATGTCGTCAACACCGTTGTTCGACGCGGCATCCATCTCGATGATGTCCATGATGGAACCGGAGTCAATGCCCTTACAAATTTCACACTCGCCGCAGGGGTCAGGGCTGGAGGTGTCCAGACAGTTGACCGCCTTGGCAAAGATCTTGGCGCAGGTCGTCTTGCCGGTGCCGCGGGTGCCGGTGAACAGATACGCATGGCCGATGCGCCCGGCAGCAATCTGGTTCTGCAGGGCCGTGACGATGGCCGTCTGGCCAACCACGTCCGCAAAGCGCTGGGGACGCCATTTTCGATACAGGGCACGGTACATCGGCTCACCTCCTGCAAAGCTACAAAAAACAGCGGGCAGAGCACGCGGCTGCGCTGCTTTGCGTACAGATGCAGGCTTGACCGCGGCACTGGGCAAGCGCCGCTTAATGCTGCTCGGTTCCCCGCCTGACATGGTTCACAGGCTGCCCACGCGCGGGACCTGCATCTGTACGCGAAACAGCGCAATTCAGCCCTGTCCGCTTTTAGTATTATACAATAAGTTTGGAATAAATGCAAGCGTTATCTTATATTTCGGGCATTCCGGCCATCTCGGACATCAATCTTCCTGCAGGCGCTGGACCATCTTGTAAAGGGCCTCGGCGCTGTTGAAGTTCTGCGGCATGATTTCGGATGCGGGGATCGAAATGTCGTATTCCTCATTCAGGGCCGAGATGATCTGCAGAATGTCGAAAGAGTCCAGGATGCCGTCATCGATCAGCGTTGTACAGGTGGAAAAGTCCACGTCCTCTTTGATTTCGCTTAAAATTTCCAGTAAACGTTCCATTGGTATTTCTCCTTTTCAAATTATGCTTACACAGCGGGTGTATTGATGGGATAGGTCGGCGTTTCGCTGCGTACCGGGTGCGGCGTGCCGTTCTGCCACAGAATGACCTGCGGCAGGTCGCGGCTCAAAAACAGACCAAGTCCTTCCGTAACAGAGTAGGCACCGGTGTTTTCAAAAGCAAGCAGGTCGCCGGGGCATAGTCCGGCCAGCGGCATACTGCGCACAAGAACATCGTTCGTAGTGCAAAGGCTGCCGCAAAGTGTCCAGTCCTGTACGGAAGCTGCCCGGGCAGCAAAATGGCGCAGATGCGGGCGTTTCATACCCATGATCTGGCCAAGATAATTCAGGTGGTTCATTCCACCGTCCACAATGCAGTAGTGCTGCCCGCCGTGGTCCTTGCAGTCCATAGCGGTGGTCAGGTAATAACCGCATTCGGCGGTGTAAAAGCGGCCCATCTCAACGGTCAGATGGACCCAGCTGCTGACTTCGCGCAGTGCTGGCGCAAGGTCTTTGGCCGGGGACAGTGTGTCGGTAAAATCGTCGCCGTCAAAATATGGCACCGCCAGCCCTGGGCCGTATTCCAGTTCCGGCAGACGCAGGCCGAAGGTCTGCTCAATTTCAGCGTACAGTTCCCGCAGCATGGCCAGCTCTTTTTGCTGATTGACCAGCTTTTTGCGCTGGGTCCCGACAAAGTAGTGAATGCCGATAAACTCCAGATCAGGTGTTTCCCTGCGATGCGCCAATGCGGTGAAAAGATCCTCCTTTGACATGCCGAACTGACTGCCCGCGTTCAGCCGCAGCAGCACAGGCAGCCGTTTGGCGGCCTTGCGTGCAGCATCCTGCAGATAGCGGACCTGCAGCAGAGATTCCGCTGTGCAGGTGCCGACGCCGTCGGCCACGGCGCGGGCAATATCCACGGGCGTCTTATTAACACCCGAATAGATAACACGTGCATCCGCAGCATGCAGGCTCTCGCAGAGCGAAAGCTCTCCGGGACTGCATACTTCCAGCCGCGCAGTGACCTGCATCATGGCAGGCAGCAGAAATGGGTTGGCTTTGATGGAATAGCAAAGGTCGATTTCCCTGCCCCAGATCGTCTGAATAGCGCGCACGCGGGCCTGCAAAGCGTCAGTGTCAAAGACAAACGTCGGTGTGCCGTAGGTGGCAGCAATTTTTTGTAAAGAAGCGTCGGTCATTTATGGGCTCCTTTTTTCGTCAGGGCAGCCAGTGCCGTGCGGTCAATTTTGCCGTTTTTATTCAGCGGCATCTCGTCCAGCTGCACAGCAGTATTCGGCTGCATAAAAGGCGGCAGACTTTCTTTCAGCGCAGCCAGCAGGGCGGCTTTCTCACAGCTGCCCGTGTAAAATAGATGGAGCCGCTGGCGTTCGGCATCAAACGTGCAGCAGGCACGGGTCACAGCGTCGCAGCGCATAGCGGCAGCTTCAATTTCGCCAAGCTCTACGCGGTGTCCCATGTGCTTGATCTGGAAATCCCGGCGGCCAATATAATACAGGCTGCCGCTTTCGTCGTAGTGGGCCAGATCGCCGGTGCGGTAAATACGCTCATACCAGTTGGTGTTCAGCGGATTCTGGGTAAAGGCCTGCGCTGTGCGCACAGGGTCAGCATAGTAGCCGAGGGCAAGCGCTGTACCGGAAACGCAGATCTCCCCTGCCTGCCCGGGCACGGTGACAAGGGCGTCGTTCTCGTCCAGCAGAAAGACCTTCTCGTTGGGAAACGCGCGTCCGATGGGCAGCGCCTCATCCGGAGCAAAATCGCGGTCCGGCAAAATGGCGTAGGTGCAGTTGCAGGTAATCTCTGTCGGGCCGTAGAGGTTCACAAACCGGGCGTACGGCAGAGCGGACTTCCACTTCATCAGGTGCTTGATGGGCATGACTTCGCCGCTGAACAATACCTGCCGCACGCGGGAAGGTATACGGTAGCTGAAGCCGTTCATGATGGAGACAAAGCACATGGCACTGACGGCCCAGACAAGTATGGTGACCTCATGGTCTGCCAGATAGTCCATGAGTTTTGTGGGCTGACTGAAATAAGCGCGCGGGATGATCTGCACCTTAGCCCCCGTGTACAGTGCCGTGTACAGGTCTTTGACCGAAACGTCAAAGTCAAAGGGAGCCTGATTGCCCAGAATATCGTTTTGTGTGATGCCGAAAATTTCGGCAAACTGCGGGATAAAATCCAGCACCGAGCGGTGGCTGACGGTGACGCCTTTTGGCACACCGGTGCTTCCGCTTGTGAAGTTGATATACAGAGGGTCAACGTCCACAGCCTGACGGCGGCGGGCTGCCAGCAGGGCAGCGTCCGCGGGTGCGGCCAGCAGATCGTCAAGCCGGATGATTTGCCCGCTGTACCCCAGCGCGGCGGCTGCGGCAGCGTGGGCCTCGTCCGTAACAAGAAGTGCAGGGGTCAAAGTATCCAATACCTGCAAAGTGCGGGCAGCGGGCTGGCGGGTGTCAAGCACCGAGTAGCAGCAGCCCGCGTAGACTGTGCCAAGCATGGCAGCAAAGGCGGAAACGGATTTTTCCAGGTAAAATGCCACCGGGCGGCGCGGCATCGTGCGGGACGCCAGAAAGCTGCCGGCGCGGCGGGCCGTGTCGGCCAGCTGTGCCCAGGTGCAGTCTGTCTGGTCATCCCCCACAGCGGGGGCATCCGGGCAGCGGGCGGACGTGGCTTCAAGCCAGTCCAGAATGTTTGTTTGCATAGAAAGCTCTTTTCTTAAAAGTTGGCATAGAGGAAACCAACGGTTTCATTGACGCAGATAAAGCTGAGGAGTACCATGAAAATAACAAGATAGTATAAACCCCAGCGCAGCGCAAGCGGCAGCCGCTGTACCTCTGCGTAAGGATCGCGGCCTTGTTCCTTCAGCACACTATGGGCAAAGACCAGAAGGGTACTGATGATGACAAGCCCCCAGGCAGGGCCGGAGACTGCCGCGAAAGCGCCGGGTGCATTCGCGGCCAATGCGGACAAATTGAAATCCGTAAAGGTGTTGCGCAGGTAGATGCACCCCTGCACAAACTCATTGCGGTCAAAGTACCAGCCGATGTTGACGATGATAAAGGTCCGCACGATGCGAAAAACGTGCCAGCCGCGGCTTTCGGTAGGAATGTGCAGCGCCGTGTTGAGCTTTTTGAACGCGGGCTCCAGCAGGTCAGCCAGCGCAATGACAAGACCGTTATACAGACCCCAGGCAAGGTAGTGCGCCTGCGGGCCGTGCCAGATGCCGACCACAGCAAACACAAGCAGGTTGGCGACTGCAGCGGGCAGCACACGGCCAAAATGCTTGCCCCAATGCGACGTGGCCCACTTGCCGAAGCGCTGCATCGGCTTGGTCAGTGCAAAGGGATAGAACAGGTAATCACGCATCCACGCACCCAGCGAAATATGCCAGCGCCGCCAGAAATCCCCCAGCGAGGTAGAAAAATACGGCTGCCGGAAGTTGGGCATCATCTCAATGCCGTACAGCTGCGCAACACCCAATACCATATCAATGCCGCCGGAAAAATCTGCATACTGCTGCAGCGAGTACAGCAAAATGGCCAGCAGTGCCATAGAACCGGCCAGCTTGGGGTCATTGCCGTCGAGGATGGCGGCAATCGTCGGGGCGGTCAGGTTTGCGATGGCATATTTCTTCATTGCGCCGAACAGAAACAGGAACAGTGCACGTTTGGTACGCTCCCAGTTCCAGATGTGACGGGCAGTGAGCTTCGGGGCCATCTCTCCGTAGCGGTTGATGGGACCTTGGATCAGCTGCGGGAAAAAGCTGATGAAAAGCAGAAAGCGGACGTAGTTTTTCTCTGCCGGGTGCCGACCACGGTAGCAGTCAATCAGATAACCGACGGCCTGAAACGTGTAAAAGCTGATGCCAAGCGGCATGACCAGCCCCAGTGAGGACGGCGCTGTGGCCGAAAATGCACCGGAGAGCAGCTCCGCAAAATAGGACCAGTATTTGAAGTAGCCAAGCACAAGAAAGTTGGCAGTCAGCACAGCAGCAACAAGACATTTTTTGCGGCGCACCGCCTGTGCTTTGATGGCCTTTTTTTCGTCCTTGGTTATGCCCGGAGCCTTTCGCCGCGCGGCGGAATCGGCATCCAGCTTTGCCAGCTGCAAGCCGCCGAGCCAGATCGTCAACGCAGTGAAAAGCAGAAAAACAAGGCCCTTCCAGCCACTGGCGGTAAAAAACAGCAGGCTCAACCCCAGCAGGCAGATCCATTGGCAGCGGCTGAAAACAGTATAATATAAAATGAGTCCAACGCTGACCAGCAGGAAGAAACTCAGGGAATAGATTTCCACACTACACCATCCACAAAATCAAAAATCGACAGAGCATTCATAATATCGCTCAAAATCGGCGGAAGAACCAACAATACGGGCATTCACGCGGAACTGGTAGGTGCCGTGCTCCGCCGCTGCGTACTCGGTCCAGGAGCGGGTAGAATACGCGGAAACCCGGCTGTATTCGCTCTCCCCCGGCGCTTTGACCCAGAACTCGTATTCAGCCTGTACGGACGGACCGTGGTAGGAACCGGCCAGCAGCAAAATCTTGTCCGGGTGAATCTCCGGCGTCATGTAGACGTTGGTGATATAGTTTACGGCGGCCAGATATTCTGACGGCGTCTCGAACAACGATTCCACATCCTGCCCGGCGTCCAGCATAGCAAGAAACCTTGCCATGCTCAGGCTGAACGCATGCCCGCCGGCAGCATTCATGTGGGTAAAATCCTTGTGATAGTCAGGCTCTTTGTTCTCAAACAGCTCCGGCTTTGCAAGGTTAAAGTCATAATAGGAAGCCCCGTACTGTGCTGTCAGCTGCTTGAAGTAGGCGTAGTCGTCAAAATACGTCTCGTAGCTCACGACATCCAGCGTGGTCTTGGGCGCACTGATGAGCAAAAGGCGCGTGCCGTTCTCCTGACAGAGCTGCAGCATGGAGGTCAGCTCCTCAATGTGCTGCGCGCTAAAGTCGTGGGCGTTCTGGTTCCAGGTGTTCTCCGCACCGACAGTGTCAAAGTTGATGACCGCGGCATCCTCCGGCTGGGCATGGGCCGCACCGCGCCGGTGCGGCAGACGATTCAGTACGGCATTCCATTTCTGTTGGATTGTAGCGGGCCAGTCGGCGGGCCAGCTGCCGCTCTGCCAGGGAAAAAGCGCATTCAGGGAATCTGCACCTGTAAAGTTATCACGGCTGGTCATGTAGCGCAGCAGGTCAGCGGGCTTATCCTTCCAGGAATCCGTCTGCAGCTCTGCATATAAAAAAGCCTTTTGGGCTTTGGCATAGGGTTTGCCTGTCATGTTGGTCAGATCCATGACAAGGATCACATACCGGGGAGAATGCTCCCGAAGCAGGGTCTCCAGCGCGATCTGCGACATATCCAAGCTTTGGGCGTTTGTTGCCATCAGTGCAACGGTCTCCCCTGTTGCGGCGGCGAGTTCTTCTTCGGGCAGGGCGCAGGAAGCCAGCGAAGAGCCAATGACGGCAATGTCAATGGACTGCTTTTGGTGGTAGCTGCGCCACATGTCAAGGCTGGAACCGTTATCGGGCGGCATAAAGCCGCAGAAAATCAGATTTATAATCAGAAAAATCGCGGTGAACGCTGCGATTTTGGCTATGTGCTTCAAAAGATACGCTCCTAAAACAGACAAATAAAGGAAAATGTCCAAAAACAGTAAACGCAACTATTATACATCAATTGGAACTTCCCTGCAATGGTGATTTGCTGACAAAGGTAAGATTTTACAATTGTGAAAAAAACGCGTTTCTTCGTGAAACGCGGCTCTATACAATCAGCCTAAAAGCTGCTTGGCCAAATCAGCGCTGGCCTTGGCATCCTTGCAGTAGTAGTCGGCACCGATGTCCCGGGCGTAGTCGGGCGTCAGCACCGCGCCGCCGACCATGACCTTGCAGTCAAGGTGCGCGGCGTGCAGGGCCTCGATCGTGGCCTGCATATTGGGGACGGTGGTCGTCATCAGGGCCGACAGGCCGACGAGCTTTGCACCGGTCTGGCGCACGGCCTCTACGACACGCTCGGGGTCAACGTCGCGCCCGAGGTCGAGCACGTCATAGCCGTAGTTTTCGAGGATGACACGGACAATGTTCTTGCCGATGTCATGCACGTCGCCCTTGACTGTGGCAATGACAATCTTGCCCTTGCTGCCCTGCGCCTGGCCGGAGGCGGCAATTTTGGCCTTGATGGCCTCGAACGCAGCCTGCGCGGCGGTGGCGGCCTGCAAAAGCTGCGGCAGGAATACCGTGCCTTTCTCAAAGCCGTCGCCCACGGCGTCCAGTGCGGGGATCAGCGATACATTCACTACGTCCAGCGGTTCGCGCATTGTCAGCGCGGCGTCCGCGGCGGCGCGGGCCTCGGCCTTCAGGCCGCGGCGCACAGCCTCAAACAGGGCGTCCCCGCCCGGTGCGGCGGCGCCGACCTCGGCCACGGTGGCGGCGGACTTGCTTGTCTGCGTCGTCTGGATCTGCACATCGGCATAGGCGGCAACGTAGTCGGTGCTCTGTAAATCCTGCGAGGTCAGCACGCGGTAGGCGCGCACAGCAGCTATCATTTCCGGCGTGTTGGGATTCATGATGGCAAGGTCGAGCCCGGCAGACATGGCCATCGTCAAAAACGTTGTGTTCAGGTAGCCGCGGCACGGCAGGCCGAAGCTGATGTTCGACACGCCCAGCACAGTGCGCACGCCCAGCTCTCGCTTGCAGCGGGACAGAGCCTCCAGCGTCTGGACGGCACCCTCCTGCTGGGCGCTGGCGGTCAGCGTCAGGCAGTCAATGTAGATGTCCTCATTCGGGATGCCGGCGGCGTTGGCAGCGGCGACAATGCGTTGAGCAATCGCAAAGCGGCCCTCGGCTGTCGGCGGGATACCGCCCTTGTCCAGCGCCAGGCCGACGACGGCGGCGCCGTACTTTTTGCAGAGCGGCAGAATCTTTTCCAGCGTCTCCGGCTCGCCGTTGACCGAGTTGACGATGGGCTTGCCGTTGTAGACCCGCAGGCCCCGTTCCAGTGCCTCGGCATGGGAGGAATCCAGCTGCAACGGCAGGCTGACCACGCTCTGCAGGGCCTTGACCACCTGCTCCATCAGGGCAGGCTCATCCACGCCGGGCGCACCCACGTTCACATCCAGGATCTGGGCCCCGGCCTCGGTCTGGCTCACGGCCTGTTCCAGCACATAGTTCATATCCCCTTCCCGCAGGGCCTGCTGGAACCGCTTTTTGCCGGTTGGATTGATGCGCTCACCCACCACCGTGATGCCGTCCACATTCACGCAGTCCATGGGGCTGCACACCACCGACTTCATGGGGTGGTCGGGGCGGCCCGGCCTGCAATCGGCAAACACGCCGTTCAGCAGCTGGATGAACTCCGGGGTGGTGCCGCAGCATCCGCCTGCAGCAAACAGGCCCAGTTCCCGGTAGGGCTTCATCTGCATGGCGTAGAGCTGCGGGGTGATATCGTAGCCCGAGCCATCGGCGCGGGGCAGGCCTGCGTTGGGCTTGACGAACACCGGGAAGCTGCCGGGCAGAGCCTCGGTCAGCCGCTTTGCCATGGGGAAGATCTCCTTGGGGCCAAGAGAGCAGTTGATACCCACAGCATCGGCCCCCAAACCCCGGGCGGTGGCGGCAAAGCTCTCGACCGTGCAGCCGGTAAAGGTGCGGCCGCCTGCTTCAAAGCTCATGCTGGCCAGCACGGGCAGGCTGCTGTTCTCCTTGACGGCCAGCAGGGCGGCCTTCAGCTCATACAGATCGGTAAAGGTCTCAAGGAACACGAGGTCAGCCCCGGCGGCCACGCCCGCCCGGACGATGCGGCCATACTCTGCCACGGCATCCTCAAACGCAAGGGTGCCGTTGGGTTCCAGCAGCTCCCCCAGCGGGCCCACATCCAGCGCAGCCAATGCACCGTAAGGGGCACAGGCCCGTTTGCAGTTGGCAATACCCGCTGCAATGATCTCCTCCAGCGTGTACTCGCTGCCCGCCAGCTTGTGGGCGGAAGCACCAAAGGTATTGGCATTGATGATGCGGCTGCCTGCGGCGGCGTACCGGGCATGGATGCTCTCGATGAGTGCCGGGTCGGTGATGTTCAGCTCCTCGGGGCGGGCCCCCAGTTTCAGGCCCGCTGCCTGCAGCATGGTGCCCATGCCGCCATCCAGCAGGATGGTATTGGGCCGGTCAAACAGTTCATTCGTTTGCACAGGTGATCCCCCTCTTTCTATATTCGCACCGGGTGCGGAGCACGCAGTGCCCGCACCCCGCCAGATGCCCCCGGACCGGGTGATCGCTGACCCCCAGAATGGCCGTGATGCTCTTGCGGGGGGTCATCAGGTTGTTTTCCGTGACACAGAGCCCGGCGCGGCGGGCGGTGTCCAGCGCGGCTGCCAACAGCGGCTGCACGGCAAGGGGCCAGTCCCCGTAGCCCGGGGAATAGCGCCCCGTCAGATACTTGCCCTGCCGGGCAGCCCACTGGCGCAGCTCAGCCTCAGCGGCCTCCGCAGCCTGTTCGGCCAGCGCGGAGCCCAGCGCATCCGATGCCACACCGGCGGCGATATCGCCCACACCGGCCCGGCGGATCTGGGCATCCACACCGGGGCCAAGCGTTACAGCCAGCAGCAGGGCGGCGGTGCAGCCTTCCAGATGCTTTGCCACATCTTCCCCCGCCAGAATGCCCGCCGCTGTCAGGCCGTCGGGGTCGGCCTCCAGCCAGACTGCCCGGGGCGTGGCTGCCGCCAGCAGCGGCACGGCGCATTTTTCCAGCAGCGCCTGGGTAGCCGCGTCCGCGCCGCCCCGGGCTCCAAAGTACCGCGCCGCCTGTGCAAGGTCGATGCCCTCCGGCGTTTCCAGCCGCAGCGGCATACTCGGCCCAATGCTCATCTGTCCGCCCTCCTTTACAAGAATAAAGAATAGACTTAGTATACAGCACCGGGGGCCAGCCGTCAACGATTTCAAAATTTCCAACTTTTTTGCAATAAACCTATTGACAATCTGGGTAAATGGGGATATAATCCAGGCAACAAATCCACCAACCTAGTGGGAAATTGAGATCAAGTTCCCCGGGTTCGTAGAGGATTGGGAAAACCGTTGAAAGGAGGGCACCAAAATGACGCTGATCTGGAAAAACCTGCTCCACGCGAACTTCCGTTGTGGGCGAATGTACACCACCCGGGCAGAATATGGGACCGAGCGCTGTGCATTGCCCTCTGCAGACCGAATGTGTGTGCGAATGTGATGGCAAAGCTGCCAAAGCGCTAAACCCGAATTTTGCCCGGTGCACTGAAATGGTGTCAGTGACCGGGATTTTTTATGCGTCAGAATTATACTTTAAGTACAGATAGAGAGGTTAATTACTATGTCTAACTATAAATTTGAGACCCTGCAGCTTCACGTTGGCCAGGAGCAGGCCGATCCCGCAACCGATTCCCGCGCCGTGCCCATCTACCAGACCACTTCCTATGTGTTCCGCAACAGCCAGCACGCCGCTGACCGTTTCGGTCTGGCCGATGCGGGCAACATCTACGGCCGCCTGACCAACTCCACGCAGGATGTGTTCGAGAAGCGCATCGCTGCTCTGGAGGGCGGCGTGGCTGCTCTGGCCACTGCTTCCGGCGCTGCCGCCATCACCTACACCATCGAGGCGCTGGCACAGGCCGGTGACCACATCGTGGCACAAAAGACCATCTACGGCGGCAGCTACAACCTGCTGGAGCACACCCTGACCCAGTTCGGCGTGACCACCACCTTTGTCAACGCTCACGATCTGGCCGAGGTGGAGAACGCCATTCAGCCCAACACCAAGGCCGTCTATCTGGAGACGCTGGGCAACCCCAACAGCGATATCCCCGACATTGATGCCATTGCCGCCATTGCCCACAAGCACGGCCTGCCGCTGGTCATCGACAACACCTTCGGCACCCCGTACCTGATCCGCCCCATCGAGCACGGCGCAGACATCGTGGTCCACTCCGCCACCAAGTTCATCGGCGGCCACGGCACCACCCTGGGCGGCATCATCGTGGACAGCGGCAAATTTGACTGGAAGGCCAGCGGCAAGTTCGGCAATATCGCTGATCCCAACCCCAGCTACCACGGTGTTTCCTTCGCCGATGCCGCAGGCCCTGCCTCCTTCGTTACCTACATCCGCGCCATCCTGCTGCGCGATACCGGTGCCACCATCTCCCCGTTCAATGCATTCCTGCTGCTGCAGGGCACCGAGACCCTGAGCCTGCGCATCGAGCGCCATGTGGAGAACACCAAGAAGGTGGTCGAATTCCTGGCAAACCATCCTCAGGTGGAAAAGGTCAACCACCCCTCTCTGCCCGATCACCCGGATCACGCCCTGTACGAGAAGTATTTCCCCAACGGCGGCGCATCCATCTTCACCTTCAACATCAAGGGCGGCCGCGAAGAAGCCTTCAAGTTCATTGACAACCTGAAGATCTTCTCCCTGCTGGCAAACGTTGCAGACGTGAAGAGCCTGGTCATCCACCCGGCCTCCACCACCCACAGCCAGCTGAACGAGCAGGAGCTGGCCGAGCAGCAGATCTATCAGAACACCATCCGCCTGTCCATCGGTACCGAGCACATCGATGACATCATCGCCGATCTGGAAGCCGGCTTCGCAGCCGTCCGCGGCGAGTAATCCCCCTGTCCCCCATGCTCTGACAAAAACTCTCCTCATTCTCCTTTTTGATCGTGTGTGCAAAGAACCGCCGCCCGAAATTTCCGGGCGGCGGTTCTGTTTTTGCGTGTTCGTGTTTTTACAGCCGGCGTTCCAGCCAGTCACCAATGTCAGCAAAGACCTCTTCACGGTTCAGCTCCACCAGCAGCTCATGCCGGGCACTGGGGTACAGCTTGACCTCGATGTTCTTCACACCGGCATCCAGCAGGCTCTTGACCGCCCGCTTCACACCTGCGCCCTGTTCGCCCACCGGGTCGGCATCGCCTGCCAGGAACAGCAGGGGCAGATCCTTGGGCACCCGGGCCAGAAGGGCCGGGTCGTACAGCCGCAGGATGCCGCTGAACATGCTGTAATAGGCGTTCAGGGTAAAGATAAAGGTACAGCGCTCGTCGGCGCGGTAGCGGTCCACCTCCACCGGGTCACGGTTGAGCCAGTCGTGGGCCGTGCGGCCCTCCAGCCCCTTGTTGTACCCCAGAAACGAAAGTCTGGCCACCAGTTTGCTGCGGTAGTGCCAGCCATGGAACACGGCCAGCACCCGGCAGATGGTCCTGGCCAGCTGCACCAGCGCTTTGGGCTGGTAGCCGGTGCCCATGATGATGGCACCGTCCAGCTCATCGCCCCACTCACAGAGGTACTGCCGCGCGTAGAACGAGCCCATGCTGTGGCCCAGCAGAAAATAGGGCACGCCGGGATACAGCTGCTTTGTCAGGGTCGTCACAGCGTGCAGGTCCTCCAGCACGGCGCGGTTGCCGTCGGGTTCGCCGAAGTAGCCATAATCCTCTTTGGTGCGGATGGACCCGCCGTGGCCCAGGTGGTCGTTGCCGGTGACAAGGATGCCCCGGGCGGCCAGATTCTCGGCCAGCGGCTTATAGCGGTCGATGAACTCCACCATCCCGTGGGAGAGCTGCAGCACCGCCCGCACCTCTCCCTCCGGCACACAGCGGAACGCGTGGAGCGTCCGCCCCGGCTGGCAGGACGGCAGGGTAAAGTCGATCATCTGGCTCATGGGCTGCCCTCCTTCTCCGTTTTATTTTTTCATGTTGCCGATCTTCTTGCGGCAGGAGGTGCAGATGCAGTAGCCTGCATACTGGATGGCGTTGTCGTCCACCTCGCCGCAGAAATCGCAGCTGCCGGTGGGGCGGTATTTTTTGAGGATGATCTCATCGCCCTCCACAAAGATCTCCAGCTTGGCATCGTTGTCCAGCTTCATGCTGGTGCGAAGCTCCTTGGGCAGGACGATACGGCCCAGGCCGTCAACGCCGCGGACGATTCCGGTACTCTTCATAGTTTTTTCTTCTCCTTTGTCATTTACACCTCAGACAGCCATTTTCCCCTTCTCTCCCGGCCCTGATCTCTCCTTCAGAGCCTTCAAAGGAAAATTGTGCCATCTCTCCCACTCAGTATACAAAATTTCCAATCATTCGTCAATGATTGCGTGCAGTTTCGACAAAAAGATTTTTCTTTTGCTTCCAAACGCCCATTCTGCCAAATCTGCGGCCGATTCGTTGACAAAACAGCGCACAGCGATTAAACTAAAAGGTAGCGATCCGCAATTTTTTGCCTGTAAATATAAAAGGAGCGTTTTTCTATGCCGAGCAATAAAGTCCGCACCCGTTTTGCCCC
>ENA-OUQH01001755-OUQH01001755.1-human-gut-metagenome-genome-assembly--contig:-NODE-1755-length-14197-cov-3.158323_pt1 | contig 14197 bp, 13 predicted proteins | sample MGYA00237948_ERZ548828 | MGnify/ENA primary metagenome ERZ548828 (study PRJEB26490, sample SAMN05194711) | human gut metagenome | biome: terrestrial biome; feature: human-associated habitat; material...
TTTATGGGGCATTTTTTTACCGTTTGAACGAGGGGGAGCCAAATGAAAAAATCGGTTAAGATAATACTTGGCATTATATCCGCCGCAATGGCAGTTGTTTGCGTGATGTGCATACTTTATATTGTGCAGTATGTGCGCGGGAATAGCCTTAACGACAAGCTGGCTAACGACATTGCATCGGATGTGACGGTTGCCGTGCCGAAGGCGGACACAGCGGGACCGGGAGAAACTGCCGCGCCGGACGCTGAACCGCAGCCGGACGCAGCGGATGCGGAGCCGAAGAAGAAATTCCGCAGCATAAACTTTGGCGCGCTTACGGAACTGAATCCGGACATTTACGCATGGATAGATATGCCGGGCAGCATAATAAATTACGCCGTGGTGCAGAGCGAGGATAAGGACGAGTTCTATTCAGATCATGCCGTTGACGGCAGCTATTATTCCGGCGGCAGCATATTTTCGCAGCGCTATAACAAGCGGGACTTTTCGGATCCCGTCACCGTGCTTTACGGGCATAACAGGAAAAACGGCACCATGTTCGCCACGCTTAACGACTTTGCCGACCCCGCGTATTTTGAAGAGCACCGGACCGTGTATATCTATATGAGCGACGCTATATATGAATACACCGTTTTTGCGGCCTATCCGCACAGCAGCGAGCATCTGCTCCTTTGCCATGATTTTACGGATGAGGATGAGTTCAACCGCTATTTTGACAAGCTGGCAGACGGCGTGAATACGAATTACGACCGTGAAATGTTCCCCACGTTTGGCGACAGGGTGCTTACGCTTTCAACATGCTATAAGCAGAACCGTATGCAGCGCTATCTTGTGCAGGCAAAGCTGACCGCGCAGTATTCGCTGCTTGACGCGCAGGCGGAGTAATATACATGGAAAATACGAACGCAAAAAAACGCAAACGGCTGAGCCCTATATTGCTGATATTCATAATACTGGCGGCGCTTACGGCGGCGCTGGTATGCGCGGCGCTTATAATATGGCTGAGCGGGCGCGCATCGCTCAGCGGCAAGGAAGCCAAGGCACCTATGCTTGTTGAGGTTCCCGCATCGGCAGAACCGGATGAGAACGGCGGCATTGCCGCGCCCACACCTGCGCCCACGCCGAGCGTGCCGATAGATTACGATATCACCAGCGGCGGGCGGTATTATAAATACAAAGATGAGCTTATAAATTTGCTGTTCATAGGCGTGGACTCCAACAAAAAGCCAAAAGAGCCGCTCAAATACGGTAACGATAACCAAGCGGACGTTATAATACTGGCCTCGCTTGATACGGTGAACGACAAAATGTCGCTCATAGCCGTCAACCGCGATACCATGTGTGACATGGCAATACTGGATAAGGACGGCAACACGGCGGGCGTAGGCCGCGCGCAGATAGCCCTTTCGTATTCATACGGGGATGGGCTGAATGTAAGCTGCGAACTTTGCAGGGAGGCTGTGTCCGCGCTGTTCTACGGATTGCAGATAGACGGCTATGCCGCGTTCTATATGGGCGGCGTAGCGGACCTGAATGATGCGCTGGGCGGTATAACGGTTACGATAAAGGGGGATTATCCGTTCAGCAACATGCCCGGGTGCAAAAATATGAAGGAAGGCGCGGAGGTTACGCTTACCGGCAAGCAGGCCGCGGCATATATCCGCAGCCGCCAGTTTACCGAAACCGGCAATGCGGAGCGCATGGCGCGCCAGAAGCAATATCTGCTTGCAATGATACAGACCGCGCGGCAGAAGGTGGCGGAAAATCCGGCGTGCGTGCTGAACATATATTCTTCGCTGAGCAAGTATATACTGAGCGACCTTGACGTGAGCGAACTTACATATCTCGCTACCGAGGCGGCGGGCATGTCCTTTTCCGGCGACATATACAAGCTTGAAGGTGAATCCATAGTGAGCGACGAGGATCACGTTGAGCTGACGCTTGATAAGCAATCCGTATTTGATACAATGATAGAGGTCTTCTATCAGGACGTTACACCGCAGGAGTAAAAGCAAAAGCGGGAATTTAACACCCGCTTTTTATTGATTTCACGGCTGTACACATTTATAATATAATCGATGGAGAATGCATTTGAACAAACCGGCGCAATAGTCGCCGCAATACGCCGCGCCCTGCCCACGGGCGAGCGAGAGCAGAAGGCAGCGCAGCTGCCCGCGCTTAACCTTGCCTTTATAGGGGACACGGTTTTTGATCTGTATGTGCGCACGCTGCTGGTAACGCAGGCGGACGCGAAGGTGCATGAGCTGCACCTGATGAGCGCAAAGCGCGTATGCGCCAAGGGGCAGGCGGAGGGCTTCCGCAAAATAGAGCCGCTGCTTGACGATGAGGAGATGGGCGTATACAAGCGCGGGCGCAATTCGCACCTTGGCACGGTGGCCAAGAACGCTACCATTTCCGATTACCGCACGGCCACGGGGCTGGAGACGCTGATAGGGTATTTATATCTTAACGGCCGGGATGAAAGGCTTACGGAGCTGATGAAGCTTATACTTGAATAAACAGCAAAACGGAGGATAAACCAATGCCGCAAAGAAATATGGAGGCGCTGCTGCTTTGCCATACGCCAGAACCCGAAACGGCAATAGCTTTGGCGGGCAGACTTTGTTACAGCGATAGCGACATTCTTTCGCTCAAGGACGCCGTGCAGGGCAAAAGCGAAAGCTTTGTTAAAAAGCTTATATCGTTGGGGCATCTTTCCCCGATAGAGCATGCATCGTTCACTTTCGCGGCGCAGGGAGTGAGCCGCGCGCTGCTGGCGCAGATAACGCGCCACCGCATAGCAAGCTTTTCCGTGCAGTCCCAGCGCTATGTTAAAAAGGATGCGCTTGACTATATCGTTCCCCCCAGCGTAAAGGCGCTTGGAGAGGAAGCGGAGCTTGAATACATTGCGCAGATACAGCAGTGCGAACAATTCTATCAGCATTGGCTTTCGCTTGGCATTCCTGCGGAGGATGCGCGCTTCATGCTGCCCAACGCCGCGGAAACACGAATGGTATTCACAATGAACGCGCGGGAGCTTATGCACTTTTTCAACCTTCGCTGCTGCAATAGGGCGCAGTGGGAGATACGCGCGCTGGCATGGGCAATGCTTGGCATGTGCATGCACGAAGCGCCGTCGCTTTTTTCCATATGCGGGCCGTCCTGCGCATCAGGCGCATGTCCGGAGGGCAAAATGAGCTGCGGCAAGGCTGGCGAGGTACGCGAAAGGCTGGAAAAGCTTAAGGAACTGGCGGCATCCGGCGCAAGCGACGCCGAAATATCGCGCTTTGCACGCGAAAACTGCATATAACAAGACAAATATTTAAGGAGAAATAAAAATGGCCCAGTATCATAACAGCCGCAACTATCGCCGCGATGAGCAGCGCAACGTGAACGAGGTGGTGTTCCGCGACGGTATGCCCGTAACCTATTCCAGCCGCCAGGAGCGCGGCGGCAAGCGCCCCGAAGGCGGATATAATAAAGGCGGAAAATCATTTAACCGCGGGAACGACCGCAGGGGAGCGGAGCAGAAGCCGTATTATAAGGACGGCGAGCAGAAACCGTATTATAAAAAGCGGGACAATGCCGAAGGCCGCTACGACCGCGCCAAGAAGGAAGATAATTATAAGGCAAAGCGCGAGGAAACCGCATATAAGGCCCGCGATAAGCAGGCGGAGAACGCGCCGCAGGCGAACGAGGAGCAGGATGAGCTGCCCTACCTTATAATGGGCCGCAATGCCGTGCGCGAGGCTGTGCGCAGCGGCAGGAGCATAGATAAGATACTGGTGACCAAAGAGATAGACGGTTCCCTCAGGGAGATAATCAACCTTGCGCGGGACAATAACATCCGCGTGGACAGCGTTGTGCGCGAAAAGCTGGACGAGCTTTGCATGCCATTCGGTCACGGGCAGAAAACGGGCAACCATCAGGGCATAGTGGCAATGGTGCCGGGCGTTGAATATTGCGAAATAGCGGACATGTTGAATTTTGCCAAAGAAAAGGGCGAAAAGCCGTTCATAATAATCCTTGACGGGATAGAGGATCCGCACAATCTCGGTTCCATAATAAGGAGCGCCGTTTGCGCGGGTGCGCACGGCATAATAATCCCGCGCCGCCGCGCCGTAAGCGTTACGGCAGCCGCCTGCAAGGCAAGCGCAGGCGCCGTTGAATACGCGCACATTGCCCGCGTTGCAAACATTGCAAACGCCATAGCGCGGCTGAAGGACGAAGGACTGTGGATAGCCGGCGCGGACATGAGCGGCACGGCGATGACGTCCGCCCGCATGGAAGGCGCGCTTGCGCTGGTGATAGGCAGCGAAGGGGACGGCATAGGCAGGCTGGTAAAGGAAAAGTGCGACTTCCTTGTGTCCATACCCATGTTTGGCCAAATAGATTCGCTCAATGCGGCCGTAGCTGCGGCGGTGCTTATGTTTGAAAAGCGCAGGCAGGACGGAATAAGGAAAAACTGATAAAAAGGACGAGGCATAGTGGAACACATTGACGAGAGCACAGCGGCGCAGCGCGCGGAAGAACTGAGCGATGAAGAACTGATAGCCCTTTCGCGCAGCGGCGAAGCATGGGCCGAGGAAGCACTGTGCGAACGGCACAAAAATTTGGTGCGCATAAAGGCGAGGCCGTATTTCCTAATCGGGGCGGACAGGGAAGATTTGCTTCAGGAGGGGATGATAGGCCTGTATAAGGCCGTGCGCGATTATGAACCGGGGCATGACATGAGTTTCCGCTCCTTTGCGGAGCTGTGCATAGTGCGCCAGATTATAACCGCAATAAAGCAGGCCACGCGCAAAAAGCACGTTCCGCTGAACACATATATATCCTTTTATAAGGCCACGGACGACGAAAACGAGCGCACGCTGATAGACACAATGCCGGCCGCGCGCACGGATAATCCGGAGGAGCTGATAATAAGCCGCGAAAGCATGACGGACATGACAAAAATGCTGGATACCATGCTTACGCCGCTTGAAAAGGACGTGCTGGAGCTTTTCCTTGAAGGGCATAGCTATCAGGAGATTGCCGCCGCGCTCGGCCGCAGGCCAAAAACGGTGGATAATGCATTGCAGCGCATAAAGAAAAAGCTGGAAGCGTATCTTAAATCAAGAATATGATAAATACGGATGTACCGCAAAAAAGCCTCAGCAGGAGATTTCCCGCCGAGGCTTTTATTCCATATACCGCTGCGCTTGGGTGAATTTGTTGGCGGCGAATGAAGCTATGCAAACGCACTACTCACGATAGGGGAGTAGTGCATATTCTTTGCTTCCTGAAGGTGCTTTATCGGTTTGGCAAACTGGAATTTGTCAAGCAATTATTTTTTCTTTTCCAAAGAGGTAATGATTGCAGACCCCATTACAACAATTGCAAGAATTGGACCGAGCTGAGGCCAATTCATTATTTCGGCTCCAAATGCAGAGCCAAGATATCCTAAGATAATAGCAACAATGGAAGAAATAGCCGCTTTACTCATATATTCGTACTCCTTTGTTAAATTCCGATTTATTGTCCTGTTCAGACATTAGAATTGTAACATAAACTCTACGAACAATCTACCGCGGATTTTATGAGATATGAAAAAGCCCGAACGGCTTCCGCTCGGACTTTCTTTACTCAATCATAACTCAATTTCGCTTTCACAATTTCCTCCGCCTGTGCCTTGCAAGCGTTCATCGGCCGTACCCATTCCGTCCGGTTATCGGCTATTCGATGCTTGATAATACGGTTTTATGAACATCTGCCCGAAGTTTACCGCCATAACATAGACCTGGCATGGGTTCCATTCGTCCCAAAGCGTTGGGAACAGCTCGAACTCCATGAACCCGAGCGACTTGTAGAAAAGATTCGTTTTGTCGTAGTCCGCGTATTTGCCCATTTGTACCGTTTTTACCTGAATAAAGCAATAGCCGTTTGCGCGCGCATATTCATATGCCGCGGCGAATAATGCCTTGCCAGCGCCCAGGCGGTGGTATTCCTTCAAAACGCCCATTGCGTAAAGTTCCAGCGTGGCATCGCCCGTTTGGTGAACATAAAGGAAGCCTATCGGCTTGCCGCCGTCATAGGCGCACCAAAATGGCTCGGCGGCGCTTTGCGCAATGTATTCCTCGCGCGCTTCGGCAATGCCGAACCATTCCGGAAGGGCCTCCAGTATGCCCCGCGTAATGGACTTCTTGGTTTCCGGTTCACAGATCCTTATTATTTCAAACATGGTATACCTCAAAGCTTAATATAAAGTCCCTATCGCATCCCGCCAGTTGGGCAGGGGCAAGGGGGCGCCGTTCAATATTGCGCGGTCAAGCTTTTCGCCGTTGTAATGCAGTTCCAATTCAAAATACGGCGCATGGCGCTCCATTAGCTCAAGGAATATAAAGTCGCCTTCCCATGCAGGCAGTTCTTTCAGCTTTGCTTTGTCCAGCCACACAAGTTCGCCTTCGTCGCAGTCCGTCAGTTCCCCTGTGAACCCATCCGCATAATAAAGGTGCATCATCTCCTCTGGCCACGGGGCGCTGTCAAACAAAATCTCGCCGCATTTACGGAAGCTGGTAAGCGTAAGGCCGGTTTCTTCCATTGTTTCGCGCAGTATGCATTCGTCCGCTGTTTCATTCGGCTCAATATGCCCGCCTATGCCTATCCATTTGTCGTGGTTCACGTCGTGCTGCTTTTTTACGCGGTGCAGCATAAGGTATTTGCCGTCTTTTTCTATATAGCAAAGCGTTGTGTGTTTCATAGCTTATCGTCCTTCCATGCGTTATATAGAAATTGTACATCACAAAAATGAAAACATAAAGGAAAAAGCACCCGCCGTGCGGATACTTTTTGCATATGGCGTGCCCAAAAGGATTCGAACCTTCGGCCTTCAGAGTCGGAGTCTGACGCTCTATCCAGCTGAGCTATGGGCACACGCTGTTCTGCTATTATATCATATTGAGGATAGGATGCAAGCGCGAATTAAAAAATTAGCCGCACACGCGCGCCGCGCAGGGGGAATTTGCGCAAAAAGGGCGCGGCCGTAAACGATGCATCGGCAAAGAACGGTGCGAACGGCAAATAATGCAAGCGTATGAAAGCGGTACGGGCATAAAAAATACATATCCGCACACGCCGTAATATGTGCAGAGTATGCCTGTTTTTGGGGAAAATTGCATATTTGACATGCAGTATTCATAACGGCGCAACATTTATGTTGCATTTTATTCTGCCATGTGATAGAATTCATTACAAGATGATAGAAAGGCCGTATATGCAGTTCTACCATGCAAATATCCAGCCGATTTATCCAAGAGCACAACATGATATTTTCCGACATGAGCGGTAAAATATAAAAAAACAAGGAGGAAAAAACATGCAAATCAAATTTGCAAAGTTCTTTGCACTGATGCTGGCTGCCATGATGGTCTTTTGCGTAGTCGCAGGCTGCCAGCCGCAGAATCCCACCGGTGGTGATCAGCAGACCAATCCACCGACCACCGACACTCCTTCGGATCCCAACGCGGGCACCGATACTACTCCGGATCCCAACGCGGGCACCGACCCCGTTGCTCCGAACTATGTGGTAGACGAGAACGGCGCCATCGTCCATCAGGATTACACCTCTGTCTATAAGAAGATCGGCTCCAAGATCACCATAGACATGGTTGAAGAGGATGAGGACGGCATCGCCACCGTAACGTACGAGGGCAAGACCTATGAGCTTGGTATGGACTTCCTTTCCATGGCCATGGTTTACAACTGCAGCGTACCCGAGGGCAGCGACAAGTACAAGACCGAAGATGACGTTTACGCCGAATGGTGGAAGCTTTACATCCAGCGCTGGAACTACATGGTATGTGAAGTGCCCCTTTACTCCAACCAGTACTTCGATGTATACAACGCCAAGATCGAAAACTTCGTGACCTCTCCCTACTGGGGGCCCGCAGATGCCATCGTGGCCGCAACCGTTAAGGAAGGCGAAACCAGCCCCTTCATTCTCGGCAGCATCACCGATCTGTCCGGCAACTTCCGTAACTCCTCCTGGGGCAAGTCCTCTCCCGCCAGCTCCGATCTGGACATCCAGAATCTGACCACCGGTTATTCCACCGTTATGTCCGGCTTCGATGGCTCCTATGCATGGAACATGATGGCTGTTGCCGAAGAGCCCACCCACGTTAAGAACGAGGACGGCACCCTGACCTACACCATCAAGATCCGCGATGACATGAAGTTCTCCGATGGCACCCCCATCACCGCCAAGAACTACATTGCTTCCCTGCTGGCCAACTCCACCAATGTGGCGGTGGCTGCCGGCGGCAACGGCAATGCGGGCCAGGTTGTTGAAGGCTTCGATGAATTCAAGGCCTATGAGGGCGAGGGCGATCCGGTTTACTTCAAGGGCGTGCAGCTCATTGATGATTACACCTTTGCCATCACCTATCAGGCTGATTATGCCAATTACTACTATCTGATAACCTTTGCCGGCTTCAGCCCTGCTCCCATGCAGATGTACCTTGGCGAGAACGAGATCATTGTCAACGAGAACAAAGAGTGCGGCCTCTCCGAGGGCTTCTATAAGAAGGAAGCCAAGGACGGTGTTGACGCCTTTGTTATGGCTGACGTCATCAACAATAACCTTAAGTGGGATTCCGATCTTCCCTACAGCGGCCCCTATGTAGTGTCCAATTATGACGCTTCCTCCAGGACCGCTACCCTGACGCTGAACCCCATCTATCCCGGCGACGATGCCCGCGGCAAGCCCAGCATCGAAACCCTCACCTATGTAAAGGTTATCAGCGAAACCCAGAACGACCAGCTCCTCAAGGGCGAAATCGACATCATCTCCGGCATCACCGGCGGTGACGAAACCAAGGCTGCCCTGAAGCTTGTTGACGAAGGTGCAGGCAAGTTCGCTGAAACCCATTACGACCGCGCCGGTTACGGTAAGCTCGGCTTCCGCTGCGACCTTGGCCCCACCGCCTTTGCCGAAGTGCGTCAGGCCATCTGCTACACCATCAACCGTCCCGAGTTCGCGCAGACCTTCACCGGCGGCTTCGGCTCCGTTGTGCATGGTCCGTACTACACCGGCTTCTCCGCCTACAAGGCTGTTGAGGACGAAATCATACTGAACCAGTATGCTTACAGCTCCGACTCCGCTAACGCGGTTCTCGACGAAGGCGGCTGGATCTACAACGAAAAGGGTGAACCCTACGTTGCCGGCACCGACCCCGTCCGCTATAAGAAGCTGGAAGGCTATGAGCGCTCCCCGCAGAACATCGCCTTTAAGTCCACCGACGACGCTTACAAGACCGTTGAGATCGATGGCGAGTTCTACATGCCGCTGGCAATCAACTACTTCGGCACTCAGCCCAACAACGTAACCGATATGCTGATCACCGCATGGCAGTCTAACCCCAATGCCACCACCGAGATCGGCGCCTACATCGTATATACCTCCACCGACTTCAATACCGGTATCTACGGCGAACTGAGCCAAAATACCGATGCCGGTTGGGACGGCGTGGCCAAGCTGAACGCGATCAACTTTGCTACCGGCTTCAACAGCGCCGCATACGATTTCTCCTTCAATATGACCATCGATCCGGCTCAGTATGATAACTATTCGGCCTACTATCTCATGGACGAGGCCGACTTCTTCGAGAACTACTAATCGGTTCAACACAGAAGAAAATATGAGATCGCTTTAAGCGCAAACAACTGTGCGGGGGCATATAATATGCCCCCCCGCGTTGTAAAGGCGATCTTCCGGTTACAGGTTTAAGCGCATGCGCCGATCTGCATGTCTATAAGGATTCCTTCCTGTGCAGGTCGGCGCTTTTTAGAGATTCTTAACGGCATAGCCCGCATTAAGCCGCGCGGGCATATCAAACGGAGGGTGCCTATGGGAAAATACATAGTTAAGAGAGTATTATACATTATTCTCGTATTCTTTATTCTCTCATTCATGATTTATATGATTTACAATATGCTGCCCATAGATAAGGCGGCGGAAGCAGCAAAAACGGAGGTTCAGGCCAACCGTAAGCTGGATTATAACGAGCGCCTGGAGTTTTGGAAAAGACGTTACGGAACGGACGGTACAAAGCTCGAACGCTATTTCCGCTGGCTGGGTATATACCCATTCTATGACGGCAGATACGACGGCCTGCTTCAGGGCAATTTAGGCCAGTCCACCAAATACGGCCAGCCCGTTATCGAGGTGCTGGTGGAGCCCATGAAGAACACCATTTTCATCAACATTTTCGCCACCATTCTTGCCTTGGGCATAACAATTCCCCTTGGCATATTCTGCGCAGTAAAGCGCGGGAGCAGAAGGGATGTAGCCGTGCAGGTGGGCACGATTATAGGCTACAGTTTACCGACATTTATTATCGCAATTGTATTCATTTGGCTCTTTGCCGTGGTGCTTGGGTGGTTCCCGGTTTCCGGCATGACAACGGCGGGGAGTCTGCATTGGAGCAAATCAAAACAGTTCTGGGATAAGATGTACCATTTGGCATTGCCGCTTATAGTAATGACGTTCTGCTCATTGGGCGGCATGACCCGTTACGTCCGCGCCGCAATGATAGAGGCGCTGTCCATGGACTGCATCCGCACGGCACGCGCAAAGGGCGTCAGGGAAAAGGTTGTAATCTATTCCCACGCATGGCGCAATGCTCTGCTGCCGATCATTACGCTGATCATAGGCTGGTTCCTCGGCATATTCGGCGGCTCTGTAATGATTGAAAACATCTTCGGCCTTAACGGTATCGGTAAAGTATATTTTGACGCCCTGAACGGCAATGATAACGAGGTCATTCTGGCTTTACAGATGTTCTACGTTTCCATTTCCCTCTTCGGCAACCTGATTATCGACCTGGTATACGGTTTGGTCGATCCGCGTATCCGCGTCAACAAGTAAAGGAGGCAGTCTATGGAAAAGAAAAACAACAGCACTGCCAAAAAGAACGGCGTGTTCAGCACCTTGGGCAACTGGTTCAGGCGGACCTTCCGTGGTGGCAGCAAAGAAATGAGTGATGACGAAAAGTTCGCCATCGAAAAGATTGAAAGCCCTTCCGTAATGGCAACGAAGGCTTTCTTTCGCAGGAAGCTGGCCGTGGTTGCACTGGTTGTGCTGATAGGCATGTTCCTGTTTGTGTTCATCGGGCCGTACTTCGTGCCCATGGATCTTAATTACACCGATCCGCTCCAGGCCAACATGCCCCCGATTAACAACATGAAAACGGTGCCGGAAGGCTTGAAGAACCAGATAAAGGATATAAACGGCTTTGCCGATTTCACCGTTGGCGTAAGCAAGGATAATACCTTCTATCTTTGGGGCAACGTTAAGAACAACCTTACGGGCGTGGACTATTCCGACTATCCCGATGCCATACAGCCCGGCAAGGTGGTTGCCGCTGCCGCCGGTTCGGACCATATCATAGCCGTCACTACCGATGGTGAGGTGATCGGCTGGGGCTCCAACGGTAACGCTCAGTACGGCTATCTCAAGAACCCGAACGACCCATATACCGAGGAGCCGGAGGAGCTTATTAACGGCACCATCGATCCCGACCATGTACGTCAGCTCATCTGCGGCTATCAGGTAACGGCCCTTGTAATGGACGACGGGCGTATGTATATGTGGGGCAACAACAACAGCATGCTCAGCCTTGTTGAGTTTGCCAATAAGGAGAAGTACAATACCGAAGTGCAGAAGGTTGCCTTCTCCAACTATTATGCGATACTGCTCAAGGAGGACGGCACCGTTACCGGCGGCCAGACCCTCACCTTCAATAAGCAGACCGCTTACTCCAATAAGGACGGCCAGATTCAAAATCTGCGTACCTATATGAAGGATCGCAAGGTTTTGGATATTGCCGCCACCAATAACTGCTACTGCTTCGTAATGGACGATGGCAGCATGGTGGTATTCGGCGCCTCCGAATACGGCGAAAAGGATATCCCCGAAGCTACCGCAAACGAAAAGATAGTGGGAGTCAAGGCGGGTACCCGTCACTTTGTGGCAGTCAGCGAAACCGGCAACGTGTACGCATGGGGTCATAACGACGGCGGCCAGTGCAACGTGGATGGCGACAGGTGCAGCCTTGTCTACACCGGCTCCAAGCAGAGCTATATGGTAGACAGCGAAGATAAGCTGGTGGAAAGCGTCGGCTTCAGCGGCTATCCCCTCGGTACCGACAGCAGAGGCCGCGACATACTCACCCGAATCATACACGGCGGCAAGATGACCATGACCATCGGCGCGGTAGCCGTTGTGGTTTCCACCATAATCGCCGTTATAGTGGGCTGCCTTTCCGGTTACTTCGGCGGCTGGGTGGATATGCTGCTCATGCGCATAACGGAGATTTTCTCCTCGCTGCCCTTCCTGCCGTTCGCCATGATGCTTTCCTACGTCATACGAACGATGCCGATAGGCGAAAATACCAGAATATTCATAATCATGATAATACTTGGCTTGCTGAGCTGGACTGGTCTTGCCCGCATGATTCGCGCTCAGGTGTTGGCGGAGCGCGAGAAGGAGTTCGTAATTGCTGCCAAGTCAATGGGCGTAAAGGAGAACAGAATAGCCTTCAAGCATATTCTTCCCAACGTCATATCCATTATTCTGGTGAACATCACTTTGGACTTTGCAGGATGCATGCTTACCGAGTCCAGCCTTTCCTACCTGGGCTTCGGCGTACAGCAGCCGCAGCCCACATGGGGCAATATGCTTAACGGCGCCAACAACTCCATAGTCATCCAGAACTTCTGGTGGCAGTGGCTGTTCCCCGCCATTGCGCTGTCTGTGGCGACTATCAGCATCAACATCATCGGCGACACCCTGCGAGATGTTCTTGACCCCAAGAGCTCCCAAGAGAAATAATGGATGGAGGCAAAGAAATGGCTTTATTAGAAGTAAAAAACCTTCATACCTATTTTAAGACCAGAAAAGGTATTGTTAAGGCTGTCAACGACGTATCATACTCGCTGGATTCCGGCAAGACCATAGGTATAGTGGGCGAGTCCGGCTCCGGCAAATCCGTATCCGCCATGAGCATCCTTCAACTGCTGGATGGCAATGGCTATATTGCAGAGGGAGAGGTTATATTCGAAGGCAAGGATTTGACCAAGCTTTCACAACAGGAGATGTACTCCATACGCGGCAATAAGATATCCGTTATATTCCAAGAGCCCATGACAAGCTTGAACCCGGTGTTCACCATCAAGCGTCAGCTCAGCGAACCCTTCATAATTCACCAGAAGATGAGCAAGAAGGAAGCGGAGAAGAAGGCGGTGGAGATGCTCTATGCCGTGCAGATACCTAACCCCGAAACGGTACTGCTCCAGTATCCCCATCAGCTTTCCGGCGGTATGCGGCAGCGTGTCATGATAGCAATGGCGCTTGCCTGCAAGCCCAAGATACTTATAGCGGACGAACCTACCACCGCTTTGGACGTTACCATTCAGGCACAGATATTGCACCTGATGAACGAGCTTCAGCGCGAAAACGGCACCGCCATAATATTCATAACCCACGATTTGGGCGTTATAAACGAAATGGCGGACGATGTGGTTGTTATGTACTGCGGTCAGGTTGTGGAGCAGGCATCTGCGCGGACCATATTCAGCCAGGACTGCCCGGCGAGCCACCCCTATACGGAGGGCCTGATGCATTCCATCCCCCGTATGGACAATGTGGGCACCAAGCTAAAGCCCATTCCCGGCGTGGTGCCGCATCCGCTGGCGCTGCCCAAGGGCTGCAAGTTCGCGCCAAGGTGCAAATACGCCACTCAGCGCTGCTTGGAAGAGGAGCCTACGCTCAATGAAGTATTCCCCGGTCAGAGAATTCGTTGTTTCTATCCCATGAAGGAGGTGCGCTGCAGTGAAGAACACGGAAAAGCTGTTGTCAATCACAAATCTTAAAAAGTACTTTCCTGTAGCCAAAACTAAGTGGTTCCAGAAAGAACAGCTGTATGTAAGGGCCAACGAGGATATCACAATAGATATTTTCAGCGGCGAAACATTCGGTCTGGTGGGCGAATCCGGCTGCGGTAAGTCCACGTTGGGCAGAACCATACTTCAGCTATACGATCAGACTGCGGGCAGCACCCTGTATTACGGCCGCACATTGGAGGATTTTGCCCCCGAATACGTGGCAAAGACCCTGATGCGGGCGCCCAAGATGATTGAGCGATATAAGAAGGAGCAAGCT
>ENA-OUQH01001756-OUQH01001756.1-human-gut-metagenome-genome-assembly--contig:-NODE-1756-length-14195-cov-7.209972_pt1 | contig 14195 bp, 8 predicted proteins | sample MGYA00237948_ERZ548828 | MGnify/ENA primary metagenome ERZ548828 (study PRJEB26490, sample SAMN05194711) | human gut metagenome | biome: terrestrial biome; feature: human-associated habitat; material...
CCCTGCACGAGGCCCTGCGCTCCAGCATCCTCTGGACCGTGTCCCGCTCGTGCCTCGTGAGCCTCCCGTAGGCCCTCTGGGCCGCCTTCTCGGAACCCTTCTTCCTCTTTCCGGACATGGTGTCCTCCGATCTCCCGGGGCCGGCCGATCCGGCCCTCAGGGTATCGGATTCCCATATTCATCCGTACATGTGCGGATGAATGTGGGAAGTGTTCGGATGAAGTTGATAATCAAGGACCCAAATTCCAACCTTTCCGACACTGCCTTCCCTGGGTCGGTGAAAATATATGGAGTAAAGGGTATTAAAGGAGGGGCCCGCAGGGTTTCTGGTCACATCACTCGCGAGACGGTAACAGCAGGAAAAGAGAATATTGATAAATACAAGCTATTTTTCACAACATCCTACTCCACAAATGCCGTAATTCCCCCCGAAACAATTGTGGGATTGCCCGGTGAAGTATGTACCGAAACGTTCCTCCAAATTGGCCCATTCAATTCGGAGGATGAGATGCTTCGCTGCAAGTCCTTCATGGAAACGAACATATTTAGATTTCTTCTTTATTTTGGCAAGGGAACAATGCAGGTAAATCAGTCGGTGTTCGATTACATTCCGCTTGTTCCCTTCGATAGAGAATGGACTGACAGTCTTCTGATTGAACGGTATGAGTTCACAGACGAAGACGTCAGTTTCATTGAGAGCATCATCGGAAATAAGGTAGAGGTCGAACATGAGTAACACCTTCTTTCCGCAGCGGCCGGGAGTACGGCCATCGATATATGCTTACCGTGACAAGAACCCAGACCACGCAGAATTCCTCAAGGTCGGCTATACCGAGATCGATGTCGAGAAGCGTGTTGCCCAGCAGTTCCCTGTGATCCAGCCGGGTGAGGGCAAGCCGTACGAGATCGTGTTTGCCGAGAGTTCGATGCGCACCGATGGTTCGTCGTTTATGGACCACGCGGTTCACAAGCGCCTTGAGGCCAAGGGATTTGAGAACGTCGGTGGCGAGTGGTTCCGATGCACGCCTGATGATGTGCGTAGCGCATGGCTCGAGGTTCGAGACCGGACTAGCTACGAACGCGAGCGTACCGAGGACTTCGCAATGCGTCCCGAACAGATTGCAGCGGTCAACAAGACCGAGGCGTATTTCCGCATGTGCGAGCAACCCGGTAACCGCAACATACCCAAGTTCCTGTGGAATGCCAAGATGCGCTTTGGCAAGACCTTTGCCACCTACCAGCTTGCCCGCCGTATGAATATGAAGCGCGTATTGGTGCTTACCTTCAAGCCTGCCGTGGAGGATGCCTGGCGCGAGGATCTTGAGAGTCACATCGACTTTGAGGGTTGGCAGTTTGTCGCCCGTGATGTCAGGTCCTACGACGAGTGCGATCCCTCCCGCCCCATCGTGTGCTTCGGCTCGTTCCAGGACTTCCTCGGCGTGGATCGCAACAGCGGCGCCATCAAACCGCGCAACGAATGGGTGCACCTCGAGCAGTGGGACCTCGTGGCCTTTGACGAGTATCACTTCGGCGCGTGGCGAGACAGCGCAAAGGGCCTCTTTGCCAGTCAAGATGAAGACAAGGCCGTTGAGGCTGAGGAGAAGGAAGCCGATGAGGCCTCGAAGGGTAACAACATCGACGAGACGTGGCTGCCCATCCAGGCAGATCGATACCTGTACCTCTCCGGTACGCCGTTCCGTGCGCTGACTTCTGGCGAGTTTATCGAGGACCAGATCTTCAACTGGACCTACTCCGACGAACAGCAGGCCAAGCAGGGCTGGGCGCAGTCGCATCCGTTCACGCAGAACCCGTACGAGGCCCTGCCCCGCATGGTGCTGATGACCTATAAGGTGCCCGATGCGATAACCAAGGTTGCACGTCAAGGCGAGTTCGACGAGTTCGATCTCAACGTTTTCTTCTCCGCCGTGGGCGAGGGTGAGAACGCACAGTTCAAGTACAAGGATTACGTGCAGAAGTGGCTCGACCTTATTCGCGGTGCGTTGGCCGAGACCACGACCGATGAGCTCAAGATGGGCGCGCAGAAGCCAGTGCTCCCCTTTAGCCATGCTGACCTGTTGGCAAACCTCACCCACACACTGTGGTTCTTGCCTAACGTGGCGTCGTGTTACGCCATGGCCAATCTGCTGGCCGAACGCCAGAACGTGTTCTACCACGACTACAAGGTGCTGGTGGCCGCGGGCACCAAAGCGGGTATAGGCTTGGCTGCCGTCGAGCCCGTGCGCCATGCCATGGGCAACCCGTTGGCAACCAAGACCATCACGCTTTCGTGCGGTAAGCTCACTACGGGCGTGACCATCCGCCCGTGGACCGGCGTGTTTATGCTGCGAAACCTTAAGACTCCCGAGACGTACTTCCAAACCGCGTTCCGTGTACAGAGTCCTTGGACTGCAAAGGACGAGGACGGCCATACGCAGGTTATCAAGCAGGAGTGCTACGTGTTCGACTTCGCACTCGACCGCGCGCTCGCCATGGTGTCCGACTACAGCTGCCAGCTGTCCGTCGACGAGCCCAATCCGGAGAAGAAGGTAGCGGACTTTATCAAGTTCCTTCCCGTGCTCGCCTACGACGGCAGCGCCATGCGCGAGGTGGATGCTGCCGACATCCTGGATATCGCCATGGCCGGTACGTCGGCCACGCTGCTCGCACGCCGCTGGGAAAGCGCACTGTTGGTGAACGTAGACAACGACACGCTGCGCCGACTGCTGGAGAACGTCGAGGCTATGGAAGCCCTGAGCAACATCGAGGGCTTCCGCAGCCTCAACGACGATATCGAGACGATTATCAACAAGTCCGAGCACGTGAAGAAAGCCAAGAAAGAAGGCGGCGAGCTTACTAAAAAGGAGAAGAAGGAGCTCTCCGAGGAAGAGAAGGAATTCAAGACCAAGCGCAAGCAGATCCAGGAAAAGCTGATCAAGTTCGCCACGCGCATCCCTGTGTTCATGTACCTTACGGACTATCGCGAGCAGAGCCTGAAGGAAGTCATCACGCAGCTGGAACCCGGCCTGTTCAAGAAGGTCACGGGCCTTTCTGTGAAGGACTTCGAGCTGCTCGTCTCTCTTGGCGTGTTCCGTGACTCCGTGATGAACGACGCCGTGTACAAGTTCCGGCGCTACGAGGACGCGAGCCTCTCCTACACGGGCATTGAGAAACACAGCTACGACGCACGTGTGGGCCTGTTCGACACGTCTCTCACCATGGCGGACTTCGAGGAGATGGCGCGCCAGGAGACGCTGCTGGACGAGACCGGGCGCATGGTGCGTGGGACGAGCACGGTGGAGCATGTCGATCCGCCCAAGCCGGGGGCGGTTACTCGCATGTGGGAGAAGAAGGAAGCTGGTGCCGCCCGCACGGACGGCACCACGCCGGCACCCGTGGCCGGCACAGCCAACGCCACCGCACCAACTGCCGCGCAGACGACTCCCGCCAAGCGCGACTGGATCGTCAACGCCATCGAAGCGCAGGGACTCAAGTTCGTCGATCTGCGCGAAACGAGCGAGGGCAACCTCTGGGTCATCGGCGGTGGCGAGCTGGACAACGTCATGAAGCAGCTCGCCAAGCGTGGAGCGAGCTTCGAGTTCACCTTCCGCGGCAACAAGGCCACGGTCGGCAACCCTGGCTGGCGGATCTCAGGCTACCCTGAGGAGACAGAAGAGCCTGCAACCGCCGCGTCCGCGCCGACGGATGCCCAGCTCGCCGCTCTCGAGGTGGGCGACACGGTGTTCCACAAGGCATTCGGCTACGGTGAGGTTGTTGACATCGACCGCGAGGGCGGATTCATCGACGTCATCCTCGGCGTGGACAAGCACGGCAAGCCCAAGCAGCGCAAGTTTATGTTCCCCAACGCCTTCGACCAAGGGTTGCTGGCGCTGTAGGACAATTAGCCATTAGCGCCCCGCATCTTTGGCAGAACCGCCATGTGACGCAATTCTGCAACAGGGCTTGCCGTGCTTAGGGCTCGTTGCCGGCCGCCCCGGGACATACCCTCTTCTTCCTATCTTTTTCGATATTTGGTCGAGCGGCCGCTACCTGTTCGTTGCACAACGCCCTTTGCCTCAAGAGATTGAAGAGTTCGAAGAACAACGCCCTTGCTCAGGCCGGACAATTGCTCAATTTGAGCACGCGGAAGAACGAGGGCAGTTCCCAAAGCATCAGCAACCTGCTGCTCCTCCATAGTCAACCGCACCATCTCGGCAACGGGAAGCGTTACGGAAATCGCATCTTCCCGCACGTCAAACTGCGGTTTTGCGGGCTTTCCCTCGTAACAGCTTTTTATTCGAGCGATCCCGGTTCCAAGCTGCTCGATATACCCCAACCTCAAGAATACGTACGCGAGCAACGGATTGCGCGGCCGCGAGATCATCCCGTTAAGGTAGCTGTCCACGCTCAGAGTTTCTGGCAGGCCACCCGGCGACGTCACAACGACCCGATCCGGATGCATGGCAACAGTGATCCTCGCGCGATCGTCCCACTGGCGGTGCACCACGGCATTGGCAAGAGCTTCGCGCAAAGCATCGGCGGGTATCGTTTCCACACGCCCGCGCTTCCCATGCTCAATACGGTCGAGAGAGTAGAATCGGTCGAGCACCTCCAGAGTCTCGTCAACCTGGCGCAGAACCGAAACCCCGCTCATATCGTGGCGCTCATGGATATCGTTGATGGTGTCTCCAAACCGAACAACGTCAACCCCTGGGAAACTATTCACGTCGGCGAGCAGCGCCGCAGCATTTGAATACACCCCATCATGTGACATCAATCCAAAAGACTTGAGTGAATCATCGGACATTTTTTCAATCCCCAGGACAGAGGACGCCTTCTTCCCTAGGTATGAAAACGTGAGACTTTGTTCCGGGGATGCAATCTCATCAAAATCCAAATTGCTGCCCGCAAGAATCAGCCGTTGCATTTCGAGCCGATCGACCGGAAGGGTGGCCGTGTCACTTCTACGGTACGCAACCCTCTTGAAGCAGTAAGGTTTGCTCGGACCTTCCTCAACAGAAAGCGTGATGACACCTGTAGTCATATCAGGTTCAATAGAATACGTGGGCAGGGGCTCGATGGAATCGTTCACCATGTTCTCAACATCAAGGCAGGCCTGGTTGACGTCACCGATTCCCACGACATCGCCTTCATCGGAGATGCCAAACAAGATGCAGCCGCCTCCGTGATTTGCATAGGCGCTCACCGTCTTGAGAAATGACCTCGTTACAGATTCTTTGTATTCAAGGTTGCGAGACTCGCGTTCCATAACTCTCCTTCCGTTTCATTCATTGTAAGACGAAAGAGTTTTCGTCTCAACTTGGATGAAACGAAAGATGCTTTCGTTTCATATACTGTGAAACGCAACTATTTTCGTTTCAGGATGAACGGGACGATAGCGATGCACCCCGGCACACCCCGCTTTTCCGAAAGTGTCCCCGAATGGCTGTTGAAGAGGCATGTTTTGCATAGAGTTGAATTTGCCGAGCGACTTACCAGCACAAACGGGGCGTTACCAATCAGGGCGTGTATAAACCTACCTCCGGCAATCGCGGTGCTCATTGACCAACTTCACATTGCGTTCGAATCGTCACTCGACCTCTTCGTAATACCTGAGCAGATTCGAGAGAGTCTCGCGCGATGTCGACACGCCCCTGCTCTTGAACTCGTTTGAGACCTTGTTGACCGAAAGCTCGCGTGCAGACGAGGAGATGCACCGGGTCAAGAAGCTCGCGGCCACCCGTGGCGCCCGCAGGTTGTAGCGCTCCACCACGTCCAACGCGACCGTCCTGCACAAGCGAATTGACCGGCATGCCATCTCCGATTCTTAGCTGCCCCGGCCGACAATTGAACAAGCCAATTGCGCTATCAGCTGGAGCAGCTAAAAAAGCCCCGTCCCAAATGAGCTACTTTTGAGTTAGAGGTTGTAAGTGACTACCTGGGGCTCGGGGGGCTCTACGAAGATTGCGGGGTCGGGCTGCTCCACGCGGACGAACTTGACGGTTACGGCCTCAAAGCCCGCCTTGTGCAGAACATCGGCGTAAACGCGCGCCTGCAGGGCGTGCTTCTCCTGCAGCGGTTCCGGCGTCTCATCCGGTGTGCCGCCCGTCTTGTAGTCGATGACCAGTGCGCGTGACGGATCGGCCGGGTCGGTCGCCAGTGCATCGATGGCGCCCTCGGCATAGGCACCGTAGCGGGCGATGTCCTCGTCCTCGCAGCCCAGCGAAAAGAACGGCACCTCGGCGCGAACGCACGGCCAGGCAAGCAGCTCGGCACGGACCGCCGACTTGAGCCAGCGGTCCAGGGCAACGTCGAAGCGTTCGCGCTGCTCCGGCGTCAGGCACCACAGGCGCGCCAGCGCATCGGCACGCTCAGCGGGCAGCGCATCGGCACCCATCTCGATCAGCCACTGGCAGGCGGCATGGAACGCCGAGCCCAGCGCCATGGGGTTGCCGGCGGGCTCAACGGCGGCCACGCCTGCATCCGTCATCTCGGAACCATCCGACTCCGCATCATCGCCAGCCTCGTCCATGGGCACATGCGCCTCGGCGGCTCGGTCCTCGGACTCGGCATGCAGCACCGCGGCAATTGACGAGTAGCTGTACGAATCGCGCGCCGGATACGGGCAGGTGCCCATGCGCACGCCCACCGCCTGGGGATACACGAGCTCAAACGCATCGGGCTCGGGATCGGCAGGACCGGGAACAGCGGCGTGGGCATCCGCACCGGCACCCTCCGGCTCCGCATCGCCGCGGACAAGCCTGCCCTCGGCATCCAGAGAAGCATTGGCCTCAAACGCCTGCTCGCCAAACGTAAAGTCCGCGAGCGAAATGAGCTCGTAGTCGCCCGGCTTGGAGTTGTCGAACACCAGGCGGTCGGCATCGAGCTGCGGCATGTCCAGAGCGTCGGTAGGCAGAATACGACGCAGCACGTCATAGGTCAGATCGGTCTCGACGTCGAAGGTCGGCGCCGTCACCTTGCCGCGGCTCACGCCGGCATCCATCGCCAGAATGACCAGCTCTCGCGCACGCGTCATGGCGACATAGAGCAAGCGAGCCCGCTCCTCGAGCGAAAGCTGCAGGTCGTCGTTACGCAGGCGGGCAAATGCCTCGGCGGGAGAGCCCGTCGCACAGACGTCCTCCATGAGCTCTGGCGGCAGCCACAGCGACATGCCCTTGCCCTTAAACGCGTGCTCAAACTGCTTTTTGACGTCATCGCCCTTCACGAACGTGCCGTCCGCGAGTTTAACGCCGTCGAAGCGTGCCGGCAGCGCCACGGCCTGCGCTCCGCCCTCGACACGCCCCATCTGAGCCGCACCGGACGATTTGCGCACGCCAAAACACTCGGCAACCGCTACGACCGGATACTCCAGACCCTTGGACGCATGCACCGTCATGATGCGCACCGCGCCGTCGCCCTCCTCGTTGAGCGCGCCCGGGGCCTCCTTGCCCGCCAAGAAGCGGTCGAAGGCGAGCGCGATGGAGCGCGGAGAATTGCCGAGCTCAGCCTCCGCCTCGGCCACGGCGTCGAGCGCCTTGAGCACGTTGGCGGCGATGGCCTTGCCCTCGGGACCACGCTGCGCCAGACGCACAAACCAGCCGGAGGCGTTGACCACATCGCGCGCGATGGCGGCGAACGAATCGCGACCCACGCGACGAAGCGCATACCGCAGCACCTCGCGGGCGCGCGTCACGAGCGGCAGGCCTTGCAGGCCCGGCACATCGGAATCGCTCATGATGCCCGCATCGATGTTGCGGCGCGACGTCTCGCCCGTCTGATCGTCGAGCTTGGTCGCCAGCGCCAGGAACTCCTGGGCGCCCAGCGCAAACATCGGCGAGGCCAGCAGTGGCATAAGACCCTGCGCCGTATCGGCCGGATTGGCCAGCGCACAAACCAGGGCGCGCACCGTCTGCACCTCGGCAGCTTGGGCAAAGACCGAGCCGCCCGCGATGACGCAGTCGAGCCCCTGGTCGCGGAAGGCCTGGGCGTAGACGTCGGCGTTGGTCATGCGGCCCAGCAGCAGCACCATGCCGCCCTGGGGCTGGCCGGCATCGGCAAGCGCGCGGAATCGCTCGGCGATTGCACGGGCCTTGGCCTGCGTGCGCTCCTGCGTACTGCCGCCGGCAACAAAGAGGGCCTGGCGACGCGAGGCGTCTGCCACCAGCGTGTCCTTACGGCCGTCGCTCGCCTCAAGGTCCAAAAAGCCCTGCATCAGGCCGCCGTCATCGCCGTCGAAGACGCGTGCCACGTAACGCAGCACCTCATCATGGCTGCGGAAGTTGCGCACGAGTTTGACGAGCTCGCCAGCAGGAGCATCGGCAGCGGCGCCAGCGACGGTCGCTGCCTCGGCCGTCCCCGAGGCGCCCACCTTGTGCTCCTGGCGACGGAAGACCTCGACCTCGGCGCCGCGGAAACGATAGATCGACTGCTGCGCATCGCCTACGGTACACAGCGCGCGCTCCCCCGCACCCGTCAGGTAGCGAATCAAATCGACCTGCATCTGGTCGGTATCCTGGAACTCGTCAATCATGACCATCTTAAAGCGGCCCTCGTACGCAGCACGAATGGCAGGGTAATCGCGCAGGGCCTCGTAGGCCATGCGGAGCAGGTCGTTATTATCGAGGGCGGACTGGGCAGCCTTCAGTGCGCGATACTCGGCCTCTACAGAGCGGGCCAAGCCAACCAGCGCATCGAGCGCCGGGCCACCGCAGGCAAGCACGATATTGATAAATGCATCGGCGGCCTCGGCCTTGAGCAGCTCGACCTGCTCCTTGGGGAACGCCTTACTCGCGCGCGGCACGGTGCACGACATCATGAGTCGCGCCGCATCGGCCATGGTCTTGCCGCTCGCCTCGAACGCGTCGATGGCATCGAGCGCCACCTGCGCTTTCTCGGTCGCGGCCTTGCTTGCGCCCAGCGCCGCACGATAGGCGTCGGCAAGAGCCGAGGTATCGGCCTGGCCGCGTGCCACGCACACGTCGTCCATGCCGCCCGGCAGCTGGCTCGAGAGCTCCAGTAGCTCGCGCACCAGGCCCTTGATGGTGGTGCCAGCGCCAAAGGGGCCGCCCTCGCCCGCCATGGGATACCAGGCGTAGAGGGCCTTGAGCGATGCCGCGAGCTCGGGGGCGGCATCGGGCGCCGTCGCGCGGGCCAGCACATGTTCAACAGCCTGGTCCATGAGCTCGTCGGTGTCGGTGAGCACCGTGAACTCGGGATCGATGCCTAGCTCCAACGCGTGTGCACGCAGGATACGCGAGCACATGCCGTGAATGGTCGAGATCCACGCATCGTCGACGGTCAGGGCTTCCTCGTCCATGCCCTCGTCGATGAGCGCGCGACGCACGCGGTCACGGATCTCGGCCGCGGCATCTTTGGTAAAGGTAATGGCGAGCACCTGATCCAGATGCTCGACAAACGGACCGGATTCGGGCGAGAGCGCGTAGACGATGCGGCGCGTGAGGGTAAAGGTCTTGCCCGAGCCGGCACCTGCCGAGACAAACAGCGGGCGGTCGAGCGTTTTGACGACTTGCAGTTGTTGCGGCATCAAAGTCGAAAGATCCATGGTCTACACGTCCCTCCTTACAAACGTTCCTTCGTGGTTATACGAGCAGCGCGCATGCGCGGCCTGCGTCGACGCCGGGTCGACGGCGGCAACGTTGCCCGCCTCGAGCTCGCGCAGGCGCTCGGCGATGCCGTCCTCCACGCGATCGAGCAGGGCGTCGAAGTCCATGCTGCCGCCCTCGCCGGGAAAGCCCTTCTTAAGCCCCGGGATGCGGCCGTCACCACGCTCCTCCTCGAGCAGCTCGGCACTCGCGGCGCCGCGCAGCGCCGGTTTGCCGCCCTTGGTCGAAAAATAGAGCGCCGCACGGGCATCCAGATCCAGCGCCCGGCGCATAGCCTGCGCATAGATAAGCGTCTGGGTATGGGGCGGCAGCCACCGCGGATCGTCGATGGGCGCCGTGCCTGATTCCTCGTCGCGCACCGTAGGGTCGGCGAGCTTAAACTCCTCAACGCCCGTGCGATGCTTGTAGTCGATTACCACGGCGCGATTCTCGGCGTCCACGTCCACGCGGTCGATGCGCCCGCCAAGCGGCCAGCCGGCATACTCGACCTGGAGCTCGTTGAACGCAAACTCCAGGTAGCGCGGCGCGAAGGGCGCGAGCGCCTCGGCTTCATAGGCAAGCACGCCCTCCAGCTGCGGCAAAATCTCGGCCACCTGGCGCTCCTCCACCGGGGAGAGCGGCACGAGCGGGCCCTCGGTACCGCGCTTGCCGGCGTGCTCGGCCAGGGTCTCGGCAAAGACCTCGTGCAGCAGCTCCTGAGCACGTGGCAGGTTCTCGGGCGTCACGCGCTCCATGCCCTCCTGGGGCAGACGGGCATGCAAGTGCTCCAGCACGTCATGGACAAAGTTGCCCTTCTCCATGTTGCCAAAGCCGGCGTCGATCGACTGGGGTTTGACGCGATACGAGACGAACCAGCACAGCGGGCAGGTCGAATAGGCCTCGATCTGCGAGGCAGACGTCAGGCGCGGCACCAGCGGCGCATCCTCGCCCTCGCCATCGCGACGGCGCAGGACCAGATACGGAATGGCTTCATCGCTCAGATGCTGAGGAGCTTCGCAGGTCACGCGCTCGCACTCGATGCCCTCGCCGGCCGCTGGATCAAAATCGGCGACGATACCGCCCTCGCCCACGCACGCAACCTTGGCGGCGCCAGCGGCCTCGGCATGCGCCCGCAACTCGGTCCACACGGCAGCCGGATAGCACTCGCGCGCCTGGCGATCGTGGGTCACGCGGGCGAGCACAACGGGGCCGCGTGCCGCCTGCATCGCGCGGCCAAAGCGCACGCGCAGCAGTGCCGCGGGCTCAAGCGTCACACCCTCGCGACCAAGACTCGCCGTCAGCGTGGCCAGCGGGCCCTCCTCATGTGAGAGCGGATAACTGTCCAGGTCGACGTCGGCAAACAGCACGGCATCGTAGCTGGCGGGGCGCAGGGCTGCCGCATCGGCAAGCGACGTAAAGCGTACCTGGGCGCGCGGCGCGCGGTCGACCTCGTAGGTCTCGTAATCGTATGCGGTGCTGCGCGTGTCCACCTTGGTGCGGACACCATCGAGCACGGGCACGGTCGCCGCCTGCGACACGTCGAGCGCGCGAGCATCGTTCATAAGGATGTCGATGGCATGTCGCAGCAGGGCGGCCTCCGCCTGGCGACGAGCCTGACCGTCAAGGCCTCCAAGGGCGCGATCGGGCAACGCCTCGGCGACGGCGAGCATCGCCTTGAGCGCCGTCACGGGTTTGTCGCGCCACAGCGCTTGGAACACGTCCGAGACCACGCACGGCACGTTCTTAAACCAGTTATCATCACTGGCAGCCTTGCGCGTGCCCCTGACCTGGCCCTGCACGCTCTGCAGCAGGCTCTTGACGGCCGTGGTGGTCTTGCCGCGCGACAGGCGCATGTTCTTGTCGAAGGTGCGCGCGCTGGCGGCATCGGCACCCGAAAGCGGACTGTAAATCCAGTCGGTAAGCTCCGGCGCGGGCCACCACTCGGTCTTGGAGGCGGTGCCCTCGTCGGCGGCCTTCATGCGCTCGATCAGATTGGCGAGCGCCGCGAACTGCCTGCCCGCGATGGATTGGGAAAACGCCGTGAACTCGGTTGTCTCGGCCGCAATATGACGTGCCGCCAAACGGGCAGCGAGTTCACCGAACAGCTGGGGCGCCCGGGCAGACACCACGAGCACGCGCACGGGGTCCGCGGACGCCGTGATACCGCCGTCGACCGCGGCGTCCTCACACGTTTTTACCAGCTCATCGATTGCATCCACATAGGCGTGGGCGCGGGCGTGAGGACCGGCAACCTCTACAAAGGTAGGCTGAGCGGCGGACTTGGAGGCAGTCTGGGGCGCGGCGGCACCCTCCCCCAGCGGCGCGACCTCAAACAGCACGCCGCGGGCATCAAATGCCGCGGCAAGTTCCTCGCGCATCGCCGCCTGCTCGCGGGCAAGCAGCACAACGACTTCTCCCCCATTGTTCGCCACGGCCGACAGCAGCTCGAGCAGGCCGTGCGTAAACGATGTGATGCCGCGCACACATACCGCGCTAGCGCACGCCGGAAGGTTGTCGGCCAGCACCTCGGCCATAAGGTCAGCCGCCTCGCAGGGCTCGACCATGTCTCGACGGTCCAAGCCGCTCGCATAGGCACTCAACAGCTCAAACACGCGAGCCTCGGCGTCGCTCTTGGGATCGGGCCGGCAAACGTCGCCGCAGCAGCGCTCGGCACCCCTTCCCGCTACGCCCGGCAGCACATCGCGGGCCATGCGCGCGAGCATGCGCACCGTGCCCTGACTGCGCGAAAGCGGCTGCAGGTCGGCATCGTCGCGACGGGCGATCATGTCCGAGAACAGCATCTGGCGCTGCATGTTGCCAACGAAGCTGCGACCATCGCCCATAAGCTCCCACAGCGAACGAAGCCACGACGCGGGGGTTTTGTAGTCAACGCCCAGCGAGGCGCCAGCAACCGCAGCATCGTGACGGCACAGGTCGAGCTCGGCAAACGAAGGCGCCAGCGAAACGGCACGCCCGTAGCGGGCAACCAGGTCGGCGAGCAACGCCGCCTCGGCATCGCTCAAGTCCGTACCGGTATTGGTGGTATAGATTCGAACAGGCATGGTCCTCCACTCAAACCGCTCGCAATAATCAATGCATCCATCCTACCCGCCCACGCGGACAGATTTGCCCCACGCCAACAGATTTGGTCCCTTGGGGACGGAGGAAAACGGACCACCGGGTTAGACTGACCCCCTCGGTGATCCGTTTCCCCCGTCGCCAAGGGATCAAAAAACCGCCCCCGAAGGGACGGTTCTGCGCAATTCGTTTTTGCCGCTGGCCTACTCGCCATCCTCCAGTTTGATGAGGATCTTGCGATAGCCACCGTACTCGCCATTAAGCGCCTTGGACACGCGGCTCACCGTGGTGGACGAAGCGCCGGTACGCGCCTGAACCTCAACATAGGGCTCGCCCTCATCCAGATAGCGCGCGACCTGCAGACGCTGAGAAAGATCGCAGATCTCACGCGGCGTGCAGATATCGGTTAAAAACGCCTGGATATCGTTCTCGTCATCCAAAAGACTAAATGCGTGGACCAGCTGCTTGACATCAGGCTTGTCAAACATGTTCTCGATATTCATCGATCACCGCCAAACCCGCCAAAAGGCATCGAAGTTGATACTGACATCGGGCATCGTTCGCCCGTAAATATGCAATAAAACTATGCATGGGCCATTTGCCCGTAGCAGTGTAGCACACCACCAAACTAAAGTGACAAGACTCTCTGTCAGCGGCACGTTTTTCAGGACGAACGCCGTTTAGAAACCGAATGCGCACGTAAGCTCCACGAATATCTGAGACAATGGGCGCCCAAACACCGCGGCGCGCCCGCGCAACCATCCAAGTCGCCGCCGCAAGCCGCTTCACGCGACGCCAGCAACCCCGGTGCAAGAAAGGATTCACGCCATGCGCTTTATGCTTAACTGGCTCTTCACCTCGATCGCCATCGCGATCGCCACGTTCCTCGTCCCCGGCATCCAGCCCTTCGGCTTTGCCGAGGCCTGGGTCTGCTTTGCCTTTGTGGGGCTGTTCCTCAACATCGTCGATTCGTTCGTCAAACCGTTCCTCACGGTCATTTCGCTGCCGCTCACGATCATTACGCTCGGCATTTTCCAGCTCGTGCTCAACAGCTTTATGCTGGAGCTCGCCAGCTACCTGTCGGTCAACCTGTTGGGCGTCGGCATCTCCATCGCCGGCTTTGGCTCGGCCTTTATGGGCAGCATCCTAGTGTCCATCATGCGCAGTATCCTCGATAGTATTGCCGAAGAGTAGAACGCCCCCGACACACAAACGCATCGGACCAAATCAAAGGCCGCCCATCGCAAAAATGGGCGACCTTTGATTTGCCAAGTCTCAGAGGGCAAGAAAATCTACCATTTCCACCCCGTCCCCACATGGCAGGTGTGGGTTAGATGACGTAGTCGTAGCCATGGTTGGGAGCGACAAGTTGATCGAGCGTCACACCGTTGAGGTAGTCGTTGATGAGCTTGTCCAGGTTCTTCCACACGTCGAGCGTGGGGCACTCATCAGATCGCGAGCAGCCCTTGCAGTCGCCATCCAGGCAGGCGACCGGCGCCAAGCTGCCCTCGGTCAGGC
>ENA-OUQH01001758-OUQH01001758.1-human-gut-metagenome-genome-assembly--contig:-NODE-1758-length-14192-cov-6.974747_pt1 | contig 14192 bp, 17 predicted proteins | sample MGYA00237948_ERZ548828 | MGnify/ENA primary metagenome ERZ548828 (study PRJEB26490, sample SAMN05194711) | human gut metagenome | biome: terrestrial biome; feature: human-associated habitat; material...
GCGATGCCCTGGGCTAGGAGCTTTTGGGCCTTCAGCCCGTTCTTGAACCACATGCGAAAGTTCAGTATATTAGTATACTATCTTCTGTCCTTTGTTGGTGATGTAAATCTTGCCCTTTTGTGGAACGGAAACCTTTCTGCCTTCCAGATCAAAATAGGCTGTCGGTCTGTCATTACCGATGATGACCGAAGAGATTCCGGTAGGAGAGAAGTTCTTGAGATAATCGAAGGTTACCAGACCGGTTGCTTCATCCTTTGTGATGTTGTAGAGCGGATGACTCGTATCAACACTGTTGTTCAGGGTGATACTGGTCAGACTGTTCACCTCATACTCTGTAGCAGAGCCCGCCTTGTAGGTCGGGAACGGGTCGTTCTGAAGACTCGTTATGATATCATCGCTGCTGACGTCCGTGTTATAGCTGTTGTATACCATTCCGTCTGCAGGAACAATCATTACCCTTGGCTTACCTGTCGTGTTGTTGGGATTATCCCCCAGATTAACCGATGGCAAATCATCGTAGTCGATGCGCCATACCAGCAATCCGTAACCAAAAGCCTCCTTGTACCATCCCTCGTTTCTGATATTCTGCAGCAGCAGGTATTCGCCCTGGCTGTTGGCTATAATCTTGTATGCATCCGATGCCTTGTCGTATGGTTCCAGCTTGAGCTGCTTCGCCTCGGTATCAGAAAGGAGGGTAGGCTGTTTCCATCCTACGATGCTCTTCTCCCATGGTGAATAAGGGATAGGCTGGTAGCCGTCAGCCTGATAACTGCCCATATCCATAACGTCCCAATATTCAGGACTCTGGTTATGGTCTGTGATACCATTGGTAGGATAGATGTCTGGCAAACCGAGGGTATGCGAAAATTCATGGCAGAAGAGACCGATACCATTGATGTAGTATTTGCCGTTTTGGGTATCTTTAGGCGTATTGTTCAGCTCGTTGTTGATGCCGAACCGCTTTACTTTCTTCCCATCATAGGTTCCCACTCCTACGGTACCCGATTGCGGCCAGAGACAATCGCCTGAATTACCTGAGATGCTTTCAGAATAGCCGGCATAGATTACATATACCAGGTCTACATATCCGTCGCCATCGCTGTCGTAATCGGCAAAGTTAACCTTGCCGTCTACCTGCTGGCAGGCTTCCTTAATCATCTGAGGAATGTTGGTGTCACTGCCGTCGCCACTTCCGTTCTTGCCGTAATAAGCAGAATTCTTGCTTACCGTAACAGGACCCACTACGTCAAACTGTGGTATAAACTGGTTATCGCTCATGTCAGCGAAATACTGCTGTACGCTGCCGTAGTTCTGGCAGTAAGTCTCGTCGGTGATAAACACTTCTTTATCAGCCTCAGGCATAGCTTCTCCCTTTTTCCCGTTGAGGTAATGGTTGAATGTAGCAACCGGATCCTTACTCTTGAACTTCGCATCCTGAAACTGCACCAGGAGTACCAATGCCTTCGGACTTCCCTTATGAGGGAAATAGCTAGGACTCCATGTGCCTATTCCTGAAGCTCTTGTGATATTCTCTGAAGAGAAAGTACGGGTTTTTCGGGTGTTCAGCTCTTCGGCAGTTATCTTTTCGTATTTTCCGTCTTGGGTTTCCCGCAGGGGCGTACCATCCAGCAGCATGTAGTAGTGGAAGGTTTCGTCGCCATGCAGGGTAGCACATGCTACGGTTCCATCAGCCAGCATAATCTTGGCGATGCCCGGTTTAGCCTTTACGGCATAGAGATTGGCGATGCCCAGGAAGGCGAGCGCCAGAGAGATGATTGTCTTCTTCATAAACTGTTAGGGTAGATGGGGGATTATTTATAAAAGTATTGTCCTTTCTTCTGAGTCTGGTGACCAAACTCGATGGCGTGATGCGGACAATGGTGATAGCAGGTAAAGCAGGTGAGGCAATCCTTGTGATGCAGCCATTCCGGATATTCTCCATGACCGCCCTTGATATCGCCTACAGGACAGATGTTGGCACAGATGCCACACTTCACGCACTTGTCTTTCTCCACATGAAACCGCTTGTCGGTGATGAGCACTTTCTCAAAGAATCCGCCCACAACCTTGGTGAAGAACCAGGGAATAGGACCTTTTACCAGACGGTTCACGCCCTCTTTCCTGTCGAATATCTCTTCGCAGATAACCGCCAGTTCCTGTGCCGATTTCGATTTCTTACGAACTTCGCGCTCCTTCGGATCAACATCCATGAAAGGAAGTCCTACATAAGATTCCGGCATGATGAGCGAGTAGGAAGCAGAAACCTCCGTGATGCCCAATGCCTGAAGCGATGCATTCAGCGCAATCGTATCGTTGAGGTTCTCGATGGTGAGTCCGATGCTGTCGCCTGCAGTACAGACGCAATAGGCGAAAGGATGCTTTCTGACCATCTTCTTATTACCTTCTGTAGTAGCATCAGAAGTTATCTTCATCTTCCTGATAAACTCCCTTACAAGGCGTGGAACTCTCCAGCCATGTACGGGGAAAACGAATCCGAGCCGTTCATTCTCTTTCAGAATAAACGGCTCGGCTATATTGTGGCTTGAATCATCCGCCCGCATATAAGGGGCGATAGGAATCAAGTCTTCGTGTGTAGCCGCTGCCAGTCTGGCTGCTGCCCACTTGGTATTTCCAGTTCCGGAGAAATAGAAAATCATGCTTACTTTTAAATATGTATTGAGCTAGATTATTTCTTTTCTGTCATAACACCTTCTATATAGAGACGTGACATTTCTACATTGCCGTTAGAACGGACGGTGATGCTCTTCTTGAAATGACCAGGGAACATGCCCTTGCCGTTATAGGTAACACTAATCTGTCCTTTCTCGCCTGGAGCGATAGGCTTCTTGGTGTAAGAAGGTACAGTACAGCCGCAGCTGGCAATAGCCTGGTTGATAATCAAAGGCTTGTTGCCCACATTGGTGAAGGTAAAGGTTGCCTTCTGTACCGGATTTGACTCTTCGAACGAACCGAAGTTGTGTATCAGTTTGTCGAACTTAATCTCTGCCTGAGCAGATGCCGTAGCTACAAGAGCCACCAGCATAGTGAGTGTCAATATGATTCTTTTCATCTTCATATCCTTTCTTCTTTTTTTATATTTTCTCTTTAATTTGTTTCTTATTTTTATATAATTCGATGCAAAAGTACATATAAAGTTTAGTATTACGCTACTTTTTTACATTATTTAACTGAATTTTCGCAAGTTTTGTCCACACGCCCTGAAAGGGCAGAAGCTCCTAGCCCAGGGCATCGCCCTGGGTATAATGGCAGTCAACAATGCGCCCTGTAAGGGCAAAAGCTTTAAAATACCGGGCAATAAACAAAGCTTTTGTCCTTTCTAACGCTTTCTGAAATAAAGGAGACAAAAAAAATCCCCCAACCTTAATCACTTAAGATTGGGGGAGAGCGTAGAAAAAATAATAAAGTATGAACAATATCAACTGAATAGAGGGCTAAATGTGGAATTTGATTTCATTCAGCCAAGCCTGGACACTGAAGCAGGGACAGGACTTGTGGACGTTCGGGAGATCACGATGACCTAGGATTTCGGCTTCGGGATAGTCTACGCACAGACTCGTCAGGAGATTCTGGAGCGACTGCTTCTGAGCCTTCGTACGGGTATCTGCCGGATTGCCGTCGGCGTCGAGTCCGCCTTCGTAACAGATGCCGATACTGTGTGCATTGAAATGGCGGGCGTGGGCGCCGATTTCTGATTCGGGACGTCCGGGGTAGATGACGCCGTCTTTCGTGATGTAATAGTGATAACCGATGCCGCGGAAACCACGGGCTAAATGACAGGCTTCGAGCTTTTCGAAGGTGAAGTCCTGCGTGACGCGTGTGGCTGAACAGTGGATGACAATAAGTGATATTTTTCTTGTGTTTTTCATAGTGCTGAATCTTTAAAGGGTTGATACTACTGGCAGCTCTGCACACAAAAGGCAGAGGCTACGGCGGTGAGAACGGTAATGACGAAATTCAGAATTTTCTTGAGTGATTCTCTTTTCATTTTCATTTGATTTAAGGTTAATAAATGGATTGGGGACTCGGATTTCCTATATTCGGGCGATACAGGAGAAGGAAGGCTGACAGGATGAGCAGATGGGCTTGATAGCGCGTGTTTCAATGATGCTTGCTATATGGATGAATAGCCGGGGGTGCTATAGCCGAATCCCGGACTGCATCCTGTCTAAAACCTTCTTTCTTCATCTACTGGCGAGGGGGTTACTCCAGGCCGTCGCTACCATCGGAGCCGCTGCTCTCGGTGTTGCCTGATCCGCCAGTCTGTGTTGAGTCGCCGCCCTGGTTTGTGCCGCCACCCTGGGTGGTATCGCCTGTGTTATCCTTACCGCCGTCTGATGGAGTAACATCTCCTGTTACGGCTGTGGCCTTCTTCAGGGATGCATCGAGGTTCAGACTGTTTGCCTTGAACTCACCGGTGCCACGGGCACGGAGCTTCAGTCCGGCAATGTTCTTGGTGATGCTGAACTCCTTCTCGGAGGCAGCACCTTCCTTGTTCTTGATGCCGATGCTGAAGATGGCGAGGTCAGGAATCTTCACGGCGATACCCTGCAGAACCAGTTCTCTTACGCAGCTCACCATGTCGGTGAGCATACCCTTGATGGCTCCCTTTGAAAACGGGGTGTTGTGACTTTCCATGTGCTCTGCGAGTTCATCAAGACCATAGGTCTGGGTGATTACAGGGTAGGCGAAAAACTTGCCGTTAGCGGCGCTCAACTTCTCGTTGACAAACTTCTTCAATGTGTACAGAATCATAGTGTCTTCATTTTTAAGGTTAATAAATTGTGTTTGTGTTGTAGGGGGCGCTGCGCATTGCCTCTTGGTGGTATGAGATGTTATCTCTGAACCACAATGCAAAGATACGAAATCGGTGAGGGGTCAACTCACAGTTGCTCATACTTGCTCATGTTTTATCATACTTTTTCATAGATTCTTTTTTTCTGGAGTTTATAAGCCCATTATAATGAATCATCATTTGCTTGAATCTTACAAAAACAAGTAAGTCGGCAAAAGCTATGGATGGCAGTCTCCTTATCGCACTTTTTAGGGGTGATGTGCAATATAATAACAGTTTTTTATCAAGCTGCTAAATAAACTTAAAATTCACTGTGTTTATGCGGAATAGTGATGTATTATAATTACCTTTGTAATTAAATATGCATCTGCATATGGCAAATAATAGACTGATAAAATGACAACAGACAATAAAGACAACAAACTCTCAATAGGAAGTAGCGATTATGCTGAGATACTGCGACACGCTGTCGCAGTAATTGAGCATGCACGGACAGAAATAGCCCGACATGTCAATGGCTACGTATCTACCGCCTATTGGGAGATTGGTCAAATGCTTCATGAGCGCAAGATTGAAAGTGGGTATGGTGACAGCGTTGTAAGAAGATTGTCAGCAGACCTGAAAGAACGATACCCGAAGATGGGTGTTTCACCACGTCAACTTTGGAACATGAAGAAATTTTATGAACGTTACGCGGGACATGATGAAAAAGTGCTACGCTCCGTAGCACTTTTGCCGTGGTCGCACAATCTGCTACTGCTGAGCAAGGGATTTAATGATGAAGCCACGCTATAGGGAAAGCCTATCGGAGTGGCGGATTATCAGTTGATAGTACCGAAAGAAAAATTACAGAAAGTCCTTGCTGATGAGATTAAGGCATTTAGTGAGGAGAAAGAAAACAAAGAAACATTATAATATGGACATTCAAAGAATAAATCTGCATACATCCGCTTTCAACGAGATAACGCATTACATTGAGAGGTGATAAATTATGGCAAAGAAATTTGAAATACGAAACAGTACGGCGGAATTCCTGACTTTCGTGGCAGAAGGTAAGGAGCAAGGCGTACAAGTGTTATATAAAGACGAAACAGTATGGGCAACTCAAAAGGCTATGGCACAGCTTTTTGACTGTTCAACAGATAATATCGGATTGCATCTGAAGAACATATATGACACAAATGAATTGAACAAGGAAACAACTACCGAGAAAATCTCGGTAGTTCAACAGGAAGGTGCGAGAGAGGTGCGACGCAACACGCAGTTCTACAACCTAGATGCAATCATTTCCGTGGGCTATCGTGTCAACTCCATTCGTGCCACTCAGTTCCGCCAATGGTGCACCTATGTCATCAGGCAGTTCTCTTTGCGTGGCTACATCATTGACAAGAAGCGTATGGAGAACGGCTCGTTCATTGGGGAGGACTATTTTGAGCATTTGTTAGCTGAAATACGTGAGATTAGATTGAGTGAACGAAGATTTTACCAAAAGCTCACGGATATATATGCTACAGCTGTTGATTACAACAAAGATGCACCTACCACACGTTTGTTTTATAAAAAAGTTCAGAATAAGATGCATTATGCAGTGCATGGGCATACCGCAGCAGAACTTATAGTGGAAAGAGCCAATGCAGAGAAAGAGCATATGGGACTGACTACTTGGGAGAATGCACCTGATGGTAAAATCGTCAAGCCTGATGTCAGTATTGCCAAAAACTATCTCAAACAAGTGGAACTTGAAGATATGGGAAAACTTGTCAATTCAGTACTTGATTTAGCCGAACGTATGGCAAATCGACATATACCAATGACTATGGAAGATTGGGCTAAGCGTATTGATATTATTCTTGAAGCTGGCGGTGATGCCGTATTACATGATGCAGGAAAGGTTTCTGCTGAATTTGCCAAGAACTTTGCAGAGTCAGAGTTTGAAAAGTACCGTGTGATACAAGACAAATTATTCAGCTCAGATTTTGATAGATTCGATTCTTCTTTACCGTTTGACGATGATAAGAATTGAAAGCCAAAGAGGGATGAGGTGGTCTCAAATCACCCCATCTTTCGCTTACTTGTCTATGTATGATGTAATTAAGGTTTCGCAAGTTTTGCCCTTTCAAGGCGTGTGGGGCTAACTTATGAAAGTTCAGTTGATAATATAGCGAAATACTCAATTATTTGTATGTTTTGTAAACTTTTTAAGAACATTTTCCCTTTTTCTAAAATTATTTTCTTACTTTTGCAAGCGTATTCATTATAATAATGTATAGCAAAGAAAGTAAACATAAGATAAGAAACGTATGGATTCATTATTTCTACTTCAGTTTGCATGTTTCATATTCATGCTCATCAATGCCATCTTCGTGGCACTCTCTCATCTGTATGTAAGATGGGTGAACAAGCGGTATGAGCGTTCCCGCTGGATGGTCGTTTTCGCCATGATAGGACTGGCGATACAGTATGTGATACAGATGGCTTTCGGATTCCGTGCTGCCGACGACATTCTCGGGGCGGTCGTCAACATCCTCATCTATACCCCCTGCTTCTCGCTCATCGCCATGGCCATCTATAACATAGAGACCACACGTGCCAACCGCAGGAAGATGAACCTTGTATGTGGCGGCATTAACGCAGCCACCCTCCTGGTCTTCCTGGTGGGCATCAGTCTCCATCACAGCCTTTATATCAAGGAAGGACTTTATATGATGCTTGCCCTGTTCTGCATGAGTGTAGCCTACAGCATATCCATGATCGTGCGCGAGATGATCAGGCGCAAGAAGATGTTGGAGACAATGGCAGCTACCGATATGTTGCCCTACGTGAGATATTCACGTGCCAGTGTCTTCATTCTGTTCCTTTCATCTCTCACCATGCCGGTAGTTATCTTTTCCACCACCTTACTGTTTATCATAGGTCCGTTTGTATTGCTTGCCCTGCTGTTCTTCAATCTTACGTTTATCTCTCTCGGTAGCAACTATATCCCTACCGAAGAACTCCTGGACAAGGAAGAGGAATACAATGACTTGGCTAGGACTGGATACAGGTATGGGGGGGGCATCTTCTGCCAAGCAGCATGACTCCGCTGACAGTAGTACAGAATCTTTACATCCGCTTTCCGATGAGCACAGAGATTTCATCCAGAAGAGTCTTGATGACTGGTGCGCCAATTCGGGCTATAAGGACTGTAATGTAAACATGCTTACCCTCTCCCGAACCCTTTCCATCCCCAAGGATGAGTTATCAGTATACTTCGACCAGTATCTGAAAACCACATTCAGAATATGGCTCGGTGATATACGTTTCAATGCGGCAAAGAAGATGATATTGGAATGCCCAGACTATAGTAATGACATCGTTTCTGCCGAATGTGGCTTCTCAGCCCGAACCTATCTATACCGCATTTTCAAGACAAAGGAAGGTTGTACTCCTACCGAATGGCGGGAGAAAATGGCTCCTAATGTAGCCGCAGATGATAAAAAGCAGGACTAACCATTTTTCGATAAATACCAGGAAAACGCATCACTAAAGGGAATAAATCGTTAAAAAGGGTGTCTACTTCCTACGAAGTAGACACCTAAAACATAGGAAGTAGACACATAGACAGGGGAAGTAGACACCTTTTTCCGAAGAAAAACACTATCTTTGCGCCATGGAAAATATAATAGAGACTTTCATGAAAGAGGAACAGGCTATTTTTATAGTGGCATTGTGTCTTCTGTTGCTCGCCATAGTCATGGGCTATGCCATGGTTCAAGACTACAGGATATATCTTGATGAAAACTACAAGGCTCGCTACAGCTTCTGTGATTATCTATCTGTTTCTCGTACTGACTTTCGTCATCATCCTGGGAATGACAGTATATATAATGGCTATGAGAGGATATATGTAAGAAAGTAGAATAATAATAAAAAAAATTACTGATATGAATAATAAAAAATCTACAATTTCTAAACAATGGTCTTACATAACTGACCTTGTTTCAACTAATGCAGTAAAGAGTCGCAGACTCTCTCTGCTTATGTTGATGTTGCTCACGTTGTTGTTTGTGCCTACACGTGTGGTGGCGCAGATAGATTACGACACGTCTGTAAAGTTTAAAGCCTTAGCAGGTAACCCTGAAGGCATCGTTGGTATGACTTACACTAATCTCTTTGATGGCCAAAAGACACGAGGTAATTTCTCCATGTGGTGCTGTGGCTTTATTAATGGCAGTAGCAGTGCCTATGTCATCTTCGAAGCCAGCAAGGCAGGAGTGCCTGTGGGCTACACCATCACAACGGGTGATGACAATGCAAGTATGAAAGGTCGCAATCCGTTGTCATGGAAGCTCTATGGTAACAACGAAGGCAAAGATGGTAATTGGAAGCTCATTCAGGAGATAAGCAACGACGAGAAGCTCGAGGATAAGAACTATGCTTCGTACGACTTCAAATGCGAAGGTTCTACTTATTATAAATATTTTAAATGGGAAATCACGGCTATTCATAGCGGAAAAACATTGCAGGTAGGCGAGTTTGAACTCAAGCTCAAAACAACCTGTTCGCACAAGAATGCCGATGGTTCGTCTGCCCTTGGCAAAGCTATCGAAACCATTGAGGCTACTTGCGTAGAGCATGGCTATACCACACACGAATGCTCTATTTGTCATTCCATAGTAAAAGTAGATAATAATGATGAGCTAAAGAAGCACACACCCACCCATCATGTGCAGATAGATGCTACATGTACAGCAACTGGTAAAATAGAATACTGGCAGTGCAGTGTGTGCAAAAAACTCTTCAGCGACGCTAATGCTACTACTGAGATTACGGATGCTGCCAGTCTTGATATTCCCGCAAAAGGTCATAAATACAATAGCGAAGGCACCTGTACTGTATGTGGTGTAGTAAACCATCGCTGTGCTTTGTTCGATAACCTGGATGGTATAACCAATGTTACCATTACTGACAATGATGCCAGATATCCTTGGCAGATGCTGAACTTGGAAGCAGATGGAATGAAAAATCTTGGCTTCGATATTCCAAAAGGAAGCAAAGGATTGATGTCGGATAATTATGATCAGGAATCTACTACATCAAGGACTGTAGTCACGTTCACAGTAGAAAAGCTTATATTATTGACGTTTAAGTATCTCGTTTCTTCAGAAGAAGATGATAAAGCCACTATTACTTTAGATAGTAAAACGTATGGGACGATTAGCGGAATTAAGGAAATAGAGATTAAAGCATTATTATCTGCTGGCAAGCATTCTTTGAATTTGTCTTACAAGAAAGACCGTATGTATAAGAAAGGTGCTGACCGCGCATTCATATACAATCTGAAAACAGCAACCACTATTTCTGACTATGTAGCCCAGTACGATGATACGAACACTACATTGACTTTCAAGAAAGTTACTGATGCCAATATATCAGATATAGTAAACAACAGTGTCATTGTAGACCAATATAATAATGTGAAAGAAATTTGCACAACTTTAGGAAATGTTACTATCAAGAATATCGTTTTCGATGAGAGTTTCAAGACATACGCTCCTACATCGTTGAAAGATTTCTTTAAGAACTGCACAGCATTGGAAACAATTTCAAACATTGAAAATTTGAATACAGCGAATGTGACGAATATGACAAGCATGTTCGACAACTGTCAGAACCTCTCTTCGCTCGATCTCTCTAAATTCAACACAGCGAAAGTGACGAATATGTACGCTATGTTCACTCACTGTCAGAACCTCTCTTCGCTCGACCTCTCTAAATTCAACACAGCGAATGTGACGGATATGTCATGGATGTTCTCTGACTGTCAGCTCTCTTCGCTCGACCTCTCTAATTTCAACACAGAGAAAGTGAGGGAGATGTATAACATGTTCAGTTTCTGTCAGAAACTCTCTTCGCTCAACCTCACTAATTTCAACACAGAGAAAGTGACGAATATGGACTATATGTTCAATGGCTGCTCCGATCTCACAACAATCTACGCCAGCGATAAGTTTATAATAGCCGAGTTCAATAATGGTTATAAAATGTTCTATGGTTGTAAATTGCTCAAGGGTGCTCTTCCAAAGTATGACGAAAATTTGACAAGCAGCGATTACGCCAACTACGTGAATGGCTACTTCACAAAGCTGGTAGGCAAGAATGGTGAGGAGAAGATAGGAGCTGTAGGAGACATACTTACTGCGGATAATCTTACTCTTGACGACAACAAGGACTTCGTGGTTTACGAACCGTTCACAGCTAAAGCCGCCTCTTATAGCCGCGAGATGAAGACTGGCACAACATGGGCTACTCTCTGTCTGCCTTTCGAAGTATCGCTCGAAAATAAGGACTTCCGTGCCTTTAAGCTGCTTTCGGCTAACGAGGGAACTAATACTGTGGAACTCGAAGAGATTACGACAAGCATCGCAGCAGGTACTCCTGTCATCATCAAAATGAACGAAGGAGCCACCGAGCTCAACTTCTCTGTTGACAACAAGGAGATTGCAAAAGAAGTAAATACCTCAGAGACAGAAAACGGTAGCTATCAACTCCAGGGCATCTATACAAAGAAGGTGTTCGACAAGGATGCCGACAACAACTGCTACATCGTGAAGGGCGACAAGCTGATGAACCCTGCCAAACTGTTGGAGAATACCAATAATAAGACTGTTGGCAGCAAGCCGTTCCGTGCTTACATGGTAGACAACTCTACTGCTACTGCCGCTGGTGCCAAGATGTTCAGCATCGCCATCGGTGGCGGTACTACAGCCATCGACAGCCTCAACACTATTGCTGACGACAATGCCACATACTACGACCTGCAGGGCAATCGCCTCAACGCTCCTCAGAAGGGTATCAACATCGTGAAGCGTGGCAGCAAGACAATGAAAGTTATCATCAAATAAAAAGAACTGAGAATTATGAAAAAGAAAGAATATATAAAGCCAGAACTGAATGTCTACCAAATGGAGACTATATCTATCCTCGCGGGCTCTGAAATATTGAAAGCAAAGGAAGAGGATTATAACGAAGATGCTGTTAGCAACTATCGCGATCCAAGTGGCAGCATTTGGGCTGATTAAAAGAAGTCTCACTCCTCCCCCTGCCATAGATGGCTGTTGGGAGGGCGTTTTTGGTATGCTCGGCTATGCTACATTGACGGGTTCATACCCCGAAAGGTACCCAAAATAGAAACCGCATGTACGGTGGTGTGAGAGGTCGGAAAACGAAAGTAGGAGAATAACTACTTCGTTTTCCTCCTACTCGATTATGGTGCGAGCTATAATAAACGCAATTTGGACTATTACAAGCGTTTCTATCTCCTTTTCCCTGACATACAGATTGTGAACACATGTGTTCACAATCTTAGTTGGTCACATATACGCCGCATACTTTCTGTTTCAGACCCCAATGCCAGGCTTTGGTATTTGAAAACCGCAGATAAAGACATGTGGAGTTTTCGTGCGCTTGATCGTAACATATCCACACAATACTATGAGCGTAGATTAGCTGCGCAACGTGAGAAATCGGCACTGCCGGTAGATATGGAAAACTCAACCGACCCATTGGAATATATCAAAAATCCAATGATGGCAGAGTTCATGGGGTTTCATCGTGATGCTGATTATAACGAAAGCGATTTTGAAAAAGCTTTAATTGACAACCTTGAAAAGTTCATCATGGAACTTGGACGAGGCTTTGCCTTTGTTGAGCGTCAACAGCACATAGTTACTGATACGGACGATTTTTATATTGATTTGGTATTCTACAACTATCGCATGAAGCGTTTTGTCATCTTTGAGCTAAAGACACATAAACTCACACACCAAGATATAGGTCAACTTGATATGTATGTACGAATGTATGACGACCTTATCAAAGGTGCTGATGACGCTCCTACTATTGGAGTGCTGCTTTGCACAGATACCGACAATACGATAGCACGTTATTCTGTACTTCACGACAACAATCAGTTGTTTGCAGCCAAGTATATGACTTATATGCCAACAGAAGAAGAACTGCGCAATGAAATTGAACAACAAAAACGTTTCTTTATGGAGCAGCATGGTTCTCGTAATTTATAAGAACTCAAGCTTTGCAAGTTTAGCCCCACACGCCCTGTAAGGGGCGTGCTGCTTCTGGGAGCTTTTGGGCCTTCAGGGCGTGTGGGGCTAAACTTGCAAAACTTGAATAATTCTATATTATTCGTGTTCAATGTTACCGCCCAACTTAGCTTCCCATTCCTCTATCGTCGGCATGGTTCCTTCTAATTTTTCAGGATAGAATTTTTCTAGATCGTACTCAGAAATAGCTATGGGTTGGCTGCTTGATTCCAGGACATATTGTGCCTGGATACGGTCTTTTTCCTTGCAAATAAGTAAACCTATAGTAGGATTGTCACGCCCCTCTTTGCGAAGAAGGTGGTTACAAGCTACTACATAACCACCAAGTTGCCCGACATCAGCAAAGGTGAATGAACCTATCTTGACTTCCAGAACTATGTAGCATGACAAGTTCAAATTATAAAAGAGCAAGTCGATAAAGTTCTCTTTCTGTAATGTGCGGGTAAAATTGCTCAAAGCTTTCCCTTGTCGTTCATACAGAGACGAATCAATGTAATTGTGAAGGACATTCCTGCTCCAGCCGTTTACTACTGTTTGGTGTATATAGAACAAAGCCTTCTGTGGCTCTGTTAGGAACTTGTCAATCAACAGCATGTGATGCCCCCAAGGAGTTGAGAAAATATCTTTTTCCAATTGGTCAGCAACTTGCTGACCAATTTCTGTGTATGGTAGATACATGCAATAGAAATTCTTCATATAAAGAAGATTCTTCGGTGAAAAGCAAGTTGCCAAAGGATTTAATATCCTTGTTCTCCTTTTGTTGGCTCATTTTCAGATGAGGTGGAACAGGGTTAGGGCTCACCGAGGAAGTAGAGGATGTAGGAGACTTGCATCGGGGTGAACTCCTTGCAGTTCTTGCCGTAACCGGTGGCGGCGAGCTTCTGGAGAAGGTCGGGGATGCGCTGGATCCATCGCATCAGGTGAGCACTGGCTACCGCTGGAGTAGCATCGGGAAAATACAGAAGAGCTAGCTCTTGCTTGGTATAACTTCTTAAATCCATAGTTTTGTTTGATTTTTATGAGGGTTTATGATTGAGTTGCGGTTCATAAGCTACTGACTTTTTCATCGTAAGTCTCTGACTTTTGTACCGTAAGTCTCTGACTTTTGCACCGTAAGTCTTTGGTTTCCGTTTCGGAAGTAACTGGCTTTGCTATGACACATGACACTTATGACAGTGAATTCTGAAGATTTGCTCTCGCGCGGGCAGGCAGGAAAAATCAGGCCGAAAGTTCCTGCCTGCCCGCGTGCGAGGCGAAAAGTTGAAAAACTAGTGTCA
>ENA-OUQH01001766-OUQH01001766.1-human-gut-metagenome-genome-assembly--contig:-NODE-1766-length-14160-cov-3.952074_pt1 | contig 14160 bp, 9 predicted proteins | sample MGYA00237948_ERZ548828 | MGnify/ENA primary metagenome ERZ548828 (study PRJEB26490, sample SAMN05194711) | human gut metagenome | biome: terrestrial biome; feature: human-associated habitat; material...
ATATTCATCTTTTTCCCTTTCCTCCTTATATATAACTGTGGTAATATTCGTATATAAAAATATAACCATAGTTATTATATCTTCTAATTAGGAGAATGTCAACAAATTATATCCTAAATAGGAGATTATTCTCTAAAAGAGGAGATTTGATATGAAATTAAATGATAGTACAATCGGAACTCGAATCAAAAATCGTCGAAAAGAACTTGGTATCACACAAGTAGATGTCAAAAACGCTACAGGAATCTCATCCGGGAATATGAGCGAAATTGAAAATGGAAATAGACTCCCTTCAACTCCTACACTTTTGCAACTATCCACTTTATTGCAATGTTCCATTGATTGGATCCTTACCGGTGAATCTCCTAATTTAGAGAATTCTTCTTTCTCTAATTTGAGAGATGACGAAATTGAATTACTCACAACCTATAGAAAACTACCATCAGATGAGAAAGATGAAGTATTAGAAATTCTGCATCTAAAAGTCACTAAATTTAAAAAGAGAGTAAACGCAAAATCATCCCTTTCAGAAAATGAATCAAGTTTAACTCAGAAAGAATGGGCTTAAACCCTTTTTAATTCAGGCTTAAAATAAAATCAAAGTCATATCAATTTGCATTAACACCATCTTTTTTTCTCAATACTACGGATAGTGGACAACTTTCTTCAACTACATATAATAAGGAAGTAATTTCAAATTCTTATAAATTTTCTAAGTTGTCCACTTGCTGATGCAAAATCCAGTTCTTGGCATAACTACGCCATTTATAGGGTGGACAACCAACTTATTATTTTACTTGATTTAGTTGTCCACCCTCCTTCCTCCTTGTTTTTTCCATCTTTAAAACAATTTTAATTATTCTTCAAATCCGCTTAAAATCAGAACTTCCTAAGATTAAATTTTTTAAAGTATTTTGAGTACAAAAAAAGCAGGAGCCAAACTCCTGCTTAATCCGCATTTTTTCTCCGCCATCTAAAATGACAATTTTCTCCCTATGCTCCCCTGATTTTCCTTATATATTCGGGGTTTTTCGTCTTTTTTCGGTATTTCTCACTTTACCTCTTTTATGTCATTCTTCCTATACATTCACACTTGTGCAGACAGTACGGATCAAAATTGCCGCATTCCTGTTTATCGCTTCTTTTTTCATTTTGATCTCCGTTCTTTGGACCAGCAAAAAATATGTCGCACCCATATTAAAAGGCTTAGAGCAGATTAAAGCAAACACCGATCTGGCACAGGAAGAGTCTCCTGTTCTGGAAATCGAGGATCTCTTTGCCTTCCTCGCAAAACAGGATCAGGACCACGCGGCAGCTTTATCCGCTTTAAATCAGGAGCGGCTGGAGGCTCAAAGCAAACAGCAACAGCTGCAAGGCAAGCTGGAACAGGTCAGCAACGATCTGGGATCCGCACAGAAGGGAATTGCCCGACTTGCTTATTCCAGACAGCAAGAGATCGATCCCGATGATTTTCAATATTTTTTGAAGGGAATTCATCAGCTCACCCCAACAGAGCGAAAGGTCTTTGATCTGTATCTGGATGGTAAAAATGCAAAGGAAATTCTCACGATCCTAAGCATTACAGAAAACACATTGAAATTTCACAATAAGAATATTTACAACAAGCTGGGGGTTTCCTCCCGAAAACAGCTCCTTCGATATGCCACCCTGATGAAACATCAGAAATGAAAAAGCCAGCCCGAAAGGCGAATCCTTTTCGCTCTTTTGGGCTGGCTTTTCACATTTTCCTATATATTCCTATTTTTTCAGTACAAACTCTGCTTTGTTCTCTGTCGTGCTATCGCTTCCGATGAAGACTTCGAAGACGCCATTCTCACTTTCTACACGCTCGTTCTCAGTCAGGAAACGGAGTTCTTTTTCATTGATCGTAAATTCGACTTTCTGCTCTTCTCCGGGCTGGAGGGTTACTTTGCGGAAATCTTTCAGCTCTTTGACCGGTCGTACCACGGATGCAGCCACGTCGTGGATGTAAAGCTGTACGGTTTCAGTTCCTGCCGTATCACCAGTATTTTTCACGGTCACAGAGGCTTTGATTTCATTCTCCATTCCAAGTTCCGTCTTGTCCAGCGTTACGTCCGAAATTTCAAAGCTCGTATAGCCAAGACCATATCCAAACGGGAACAGCGGTGCGTTCGGGATATCGAGGTATTTGGAGCGGAAGCGGTCTTTGTCCTTGCCCGGTACATGCGGTCTTCCGGTAGAATACTCGTTGTAGTGAACCGGCACCTGGCCTACGGAATACGGGAAGCTCATGGTCAGCCTACCGCTTGGAGCGTATGCACCGAAAACGACGTCTGCGATTGCATTGGCACCTTCGGTACCCGGCATCCATACTTCAAGAACGGCTTTTGCTTTCGATACGACATCGCGCAGATCGAGCGGACGGCCATTGAAGAGGACAACGACAACGTTTTCATTGACTTTTGAAACGCGCTCAAGCAGTCTCTGCTGGATTTCCGGGATACGGATGTTCGCGTTGCTGGTTGCCTCGCCGGACTGCAGACGATCCTCGCCGATCGCAAGAACAACAACATCGGCCTCTTTTGCTGCGTTTACAGCCTCAAGAAGCATTGTCTCCTCTTCCTCCGGTGTATGGGATTGCTCCATCGCTTCCCCGAAGCCCTCCAGACGGATGTCAGAACCAAGCATCGGGGAACCTGCATGGAAGCTCATGTTTGTCGTATCTGCCTGCGCTTTTACGGCCTCTTCCAGATTTGTCACATCCTTTGCATCTCCGATGAAGGACCAGGAGCCCATCAGGTTTCTGCTGTGGACATACGGTCCGACCCAGGCAATCTTCTTCTCCTTGCCAAGCGGCAGGATTTTCTCTTCGTTTTTCAGCAGTACAAACGATTTTCTTGCGGCTTCTCTTGCCAGATCGCGGTGCTCTTTGCAGAGAATGACCTCTTTTTCTTTCGTCTCGTCTGCGTCTTTATACGGGTTTTCAAACAGTCCCAGTTTGTTTTTCAGTTCCAGGATACGCATGCAGGACTCATCGATCAGATCCTCGGAAATCTTGCCCTCTCTTACAAGGCGGCAGAGGTTCTCGCAGTAAATACCTGTCATCATATCGATATCGACGCCTGCCTCGGCGGAGCGGACAGCTGCCTCCTCACGGTCTGCGCAGTAGCCGTGGTAAATAATCTCCTCGATTGCCGCCCAGTCGGAAATCAGAACTCCGTCAAATCCCATCTCGTCACGCAGGATGCCGCGCATCAGTTTCTTGTTTCCGGTTGCCGGAACACCGTTTACCGTGTTGAAGGACGTCATTACCATCGCTGCGCCTGCATCGATGCCGGCTTTATAGGACGGCAGATAAAAGTCACGGAAGGTATGCTCGGAAAGCTCTACAGTATTGTAGTCTCTTCCTGCTGTCGGTGCGCCATAGCCTGCGAAATGCTTCACACAGGAAGCAATTTTGTACGGCTCCTTCAGATCGTCTCCCTGGAATCCGCGCACCATTCCGGCACAGAACAGACCGTTCAGATACGGATCCTCACCGGTAGACTCCATGACACGTCCCCATCTTGCATCGCGAACCAGGTCGGTCATCGGTGCGAAGGTTACGTGAAGGCCGGAAACGGCTGCCTCTTTTGCAGCAACTGCCGCACACTTTTCGGACAGCTCCGGTTCAAACGTTGCGCCCTGTCCCAGCGGAATCGGGAAAATGGTCTTGAAGCCGTTGATGACATCCAGCATGAACAGCATCGGGATGTGATGCGGGTGCTGCTCCACAAAATCCTTCTGGATTTTCTTTAACGTTTCTGCGCCCATGCTGCCCAGGATGGAACCGGAAAGCGCTACATTTTCCGGCGTAAAGCCTTTATCCGCCATCGGTCCCATGGCTGTGATGTCCATATCTTTATTGAAGAAGGCACCCACCACCTGGCTCATCTGGTTCACTTTTTCTTCCAGCGTCATGTCGGCCAGAAGCTCTTTTAATTTCTGCTCGGTCATTTTTTCTCCTCCATACCTCGTTTTTGCTGTATCTGCTTCTTCAGAAACCCCTAAAATGTCAGAAAAATATCGTTTTTTCGTTTTTTCTGAATCTTATACTGAAATTTTACCACATCTGACCTGAAAAAAATATCCCCTGATCCGACCTTTTTCTTTCACTATTCCGACCTGTTTGCTGCTGTTCCGGTGCGTAAGAAAGTGATAAAATCCTCTGTTATTTCCCGGACATGTGAAGGGGGCTTTCCGCTATTTTTCACTAAAGCTTCTTCGGTATTCCAGCGGTGCGTATCCCGTATTGTCCTTAAACATCTTCGTAAAGTACGAGAAATTGCTGTACCCCACATACAGCGACACCGTATTGATCGGCAGCGTGCTCTGTGTCAGGAGCTTTTTTGCCTCCTCCACCCGCTTTTGGATGATATAATTACTGATCGAAATACCCTTTTCTTTTTTAAAAATCCGGGACAGATAATCCGTATTCAAAAAGACAAGCTCCCCAAGCTCCTCCCGGTGAATCTCCTCCCGGTAATGTGCATCGATATAAGCGCATACCTGACTCGTAACCGAATCTGATTTGTTGATGTACTGTCTGTACTGAACTGCTTTCCGAACCAGTACCCCGGCATATTCCATCATCTCTTCTCTGCCATAAAGGGAATTCCGATGCAGGTTTTCCATATCCGCATCTGCAAACAGTGCATACGCCTTGATCTCCCGTTCCGAAAGCCATGCATACACCACCTGCGTCAGATCGGTACGGAGTGCTACCAGAAGCTCCCTGGTAATCATTCCTTCCCGCTCCGTCCGGTCAAGGTATTTCTGCAGCCGCTCCAGCAGCTCCTCCGGTTTTTCCTCCGAAAGCAGAGCTTTCCATACATCCAGCTCCTTATTTTCGTAGCTGGTCTGCGGAGCCTGAAATTCGTTCAGAAACAGCACCTCGTTCCGCACGGAAAGGCTTCCCTCCCGCATTTTCTGAAGATTCCGGCTCTGCTTTTGCATCCCCAGTACAGATTCCCACTGTCCGACACCGCACCACAGCTCCAGATAGATTTTTTCATTCATCCACGCAACAAACTGCCGCAGAATTTCACAGTCCCGCCCGCCGTCCTGCGGGAATGCTTTTTCCTTTGACTGTGTAACAATCCAGTAGCTGCCCGGTTCCTGGTAAAAAACAGTATCTACCGCAATATCCGTTTCCTCATACAGTTCCGACAGCACATTTTCGATCACAAATTCCATGGTCGCCGTATCCCAAATTTCCCGCTTATTGCTCTTTATTTCCGGCATCAGACAAATCAGCCGGAAATAGTGTCCCGGTCCGTATGGAAGCTGGCGCTGTGCTGCCATTTCGCAGAACTTTTCCTCGGAGAAGCCGTTTTTCAGCACATTTTTCCAGATATCCTGCTGCAGAATTTTTCTGTTCTGATTCCACTTGATGCTTTCCTGCCTGAGATCCTGTATTTTCTTTTCTTTCGCAACGGATTCCACCGCACGCTGTACGGCCTCCTTCAGCTTGTCAAAATCGATGGGCTTTAGCAGATAATCGACACTGTTCAGCTGAATCGCTCTTCTGGCATAGTCAAACTCCGCATAGCTTGTCAGGAATATGACCTGGACCTTCAGCTCCTCTTTTCTGACCCACTCCACAAAGTCGAATCCCGTTCCGCCCGGCATCACGATATCGCTGATCACGATATCAATGTCCACCATTCCCATGATGTTCTTCGCCTGCTGTACGGAAAACGCGGTATACACCTCGTTCACCCCGGTCTCTGTAAGATCGAGGTTTCTTTTGATACTTTCAATCACGTACTCTTCATCATCCACGAGCAATAGTTTCATGTTCTTCTCCCCCTGTCCTGTATGGAATATGGATATCTACAATCGCTCCGCCGAGCGGACTGTTATCGAAATGAATCTCTCCGGAATCGCCATAATAATAGTGGAATCGTTTCAGACAGTTTTCAATCCCGATATGCTTTCCATGCTCGGAAATATCTTCCCCTGCTTTCAGCCTTTGCAGCGTCTCCTCCGGAAAGCCGTTTCCGGTGTCCGAAATATAAATGTTGACATACTTTTCGTCTCCGCGGTCCTCCGGGTAAACCGTCACGGAAATCAGCGGAACCGTCTCCAGCGTCAGGGCATGTTTTGCCGCATTCTCTACAAACACCTGAATCAGGAACGGGAAGATTACTGCGTTTTCCACCTCTTCATGAACCTCAAAATAATAGGTGAATTTTTCCGGATAGCGCAGCAGCAGAATTTTGAGGTAATTTTCACAGTGGTTCGTCTCCGCCGTTACCGGCACCATCTCGCTTGTATTCCGGAAAATATACGCAAGATAATCGGACGTAATACGGCTCATCGACTTTGCATGGTCGTACTGACCGAAGTCGATCATGCTGTAGATAAAGTTCAGACAGTTCATATAAAAATGCGGGCGGATCTGGATTTTCAGGTAGTCCATCTCGATTTTCTGTTTTTGCAGCTCCTGCTCATACAGCGTGATCTTCAACCGGCGGATCTGGTGAATCATGTTCCGGAATTTATCGTCAATCTGCTCCAGCTCTACCAGGTTTCCTTCCGACATCTGATAGGTGAGGTCCCCATTGTCATATTTCTGAAGATTTTCCGTAAACATACCGACCGGCTTCAGGATTTTTGTTTCCAGGTGGAACAGCAGCACGGAACCGGCAATCACCATCAGAAAAGCAACGCCAAGAAGGGCAAACACACTTCCCGTCATCAGATTTAAGACTCCCGTCCAGGAGATTTTAATCCGGATTTCAAACGGCGCCTGCGAAAGCTCCTGCCGGAAGGTGTAATTGCCGGTATCAAGCTTCGAATTGTCCGTTACAATTCCTTTTTCCGTCAGTGTTCCGATGCTTTTTCCGTTCTGGTCAACGAGGCAGACATAGCCGCTCTTCCCAAGAGACAGCTCAGAGAACGGTTCCAGAATCGTTTTCAGATTGACGTAACAGCCGAGTCCGACGCCCTGACTCTGCGCTACCTTGAGCATATAAACATCATCTCCCTGGTGCATCACGGTCCATTTTTTCTTAACTGCATACGTCTGCTGCGACAGGCTTTTGATCCTGCGCTTCAGCGCTTCCTGCAAATAGGGATCAACGGCGTAAAGCCCGTCGGAGGAAATGCTCAGCTGATATAAGCTGTCATCCTTCTGCGTATAGAGAAAAACATTGTAATCCGTTCCAAAATCCCACGCTGCAGATGCATAATTCCTTCGCAGCTGCGTAATGACATATTCCTCATACTGATCCTTCTCCATCAGATCCATATATTTCCAGAACGCAGAATCCGGGTTGGAGCTGTCCATTACAGTCGAGAACAGGTTTCGGCTGATTCGAAAAAAACGGTTATCCAGCTCATCCGTATACAGCTTTGAAATCTCTTCCAGCTGCTCATATACCTGCCGCTGCGTCCGGTTCAGAATAAGCACGCTCCCAGCCAGAAAAAGCAGCAGCATACTCAGCAGGCAGATCAAAAGATAACGCCCCTGCTGCGCCAGTGTTGTTTTTTTCGTCTGTTTTGAAATACGCATGAAGTTTCCTCCTTTTTTCTGTTCCGGTACACTCGAAATTTTTCCGTGTTTGATTTTACGAACTGATCTTTTTTTCTGAATATAATACAGCAGAAAAACAGTACACCTCATGTTTCCATGAGTCTGTACTGTTTTTCTGATTTATGTCGGAAACACCGAAATGTTTCTCTTTTTTATTCCTGCATGGAAAATCATCCCTTTACCGCACCAAGTGTGATACCTTCTGCGAAGTATTTCTGAAGGAACGGATAGATGATAAACAGCGGCAGCATGGCGATAAATGCGATTGCCATACGGATCGAGGTTGTCGGCAGCTTTGCCACCTCGGCACCGATATTTCCGGTTACTTTTCCACTTGCCAGGTACTGAATATCGGTGATCATCTGATTCAGCAGGTTCTGGATACTGTAAAGCTTCTGGCCTTCATTTCCTGATAAATAGTATAAACCATTTGTCCAGTCATTCCAATAGCCAAGTGCGGAAAACAGTCCCATGGTTACCAGAATCGGTTTTCCAAGCGGCAGTGTGATGCTGGTGAAAATCTTCATGTGTCCTGCGCCATCGATTTTGGCCGCCTCGAACAGCGCGTCCGGGATACTGGTGTTAAAGTAGCTTCGGATCATCAGCACGTTGTTTGCGCTTAACAGGAAGCCCGGAACAATCAATGCCCAGATCGTGTTTTTGATGTGAAGATAATTTACATACATCAAGTAGGTCGGCACCAGTCCGCCGTTGAACAGCATCGTGAAGAATACGAAAAAGGTAATTGCTCTGCGGTACGGCAACTTTTTAATCGAAAGCGGATATGCCAACAGAGCGGACATCGCAAGGTTTGCAGCTGTACCGACGATGGTTACAAAAATAGTAATTCCGTATGCTCTCAGGATTTTCTCGCCCTGGCGGATGATATAGGAGTAAGCATAGAAGCTGAATTTCTCCGGGAAGAACGAATATCCGTTGCGGATCAGTGTGTTTTCATCGGTCAGCGAGGAAATAAATACGAGTACAAACGGCAGTACAATGGATAACGTAATCAGAATGAGTACTACATTAATCCAGAACTGGAAACGTTTTGCTTTTTTTGAATTTGTCATACTTCCATCCTCCTAGAATAATGCCTGGTCTTTGTCTACTCTGCGGACAATCCAGTTACTCAACATTACGACACAAAAGCCTACCAGAGACTGGTATACACCGGCTGCAGATGACATACTGATATTTCCCTGCTCAATCAGGGCACGGTATACATAGGTATCGATAACGTTTGTGGTCGGGAACAGAACACCGGAATTCATTGGTACCTGATAGAACAGACCGAAATCGGAATAGAAAATTCTTCCGATGCTGAGAAGCAGCAGGGTAATGATGGTCGGAACGAGGCTCGGCAGTGTGATTTTTGTGATCTCCTGCCATTTGCTTGCACCGTCCAGTCTGGCAGCCTCATAGAAGGAAGGATCAATACCGATCAGCGATGCGATATAAATCAGGCATCCGTATCCTACGCCCTTCCAGCAGTTCGCGATGATCAGGATCGCCGGCCAGTATTTCGGTTTCTGGTACCACTGAATCGGATCCATGTGGAACAACGGGAGGATGGAGTTGTTGACAAGACCATTTTCCGCACTCAGAAGCGCATATACGATGTAGCTTAAGATAACCATGGACATCAGGAACGGAAGAAGAATCGCACTCTGATATATCTTTTTGAGCTTTGTGTTTCTTACCTCCGTAATCAGAATCGCAATGGCAATTCCGACTACCATGTTTACAAGAATAAATGCAACGTTATACAGCAACGTGTTTCTTGTAATGATCCATGCATCCTTGGAAGCAAACAGGAACTTGAAGTTTTTAAGTCCTGCCCACGGGCTTGCCCAGATACCTTTCGCAAAATTCAGTTTTTTAAACGCAATCACCATACCTGCCATCGGGATATAGTTATTGATCAGCAGATACAGAAGTGCCGGAAGCATCATCAGATAAAGCGGCCAATATTCCTTCAGCACGTTTTTCTTTTTCTCTTTTTTAACCTCTGCTTTTTTCATAAAGCGTGTCTCCTTTTATGAGGGCTGTTTTTTCAGGTTCTTTCACAGAGAAAGCTCCACATCTTTTGGGGGTAAGAGTGGAGCCTTCGGTTACTGTATCACACCGGATTTTCTTTTGCCCCGGTCGTGTTCTTTTTACAAATTATGGTGCTTATTTCGCTGCAAGAAATGCATCCAGCTGCTCCTGCTTTGCAGCAATGACATCATCGATTCCCGCATCATCCAGTGCCTCCAGGAACTGTGGAAGCAGTTCTTCCGGATCTCCGGAGCCGCTGCTAAGTGCGCCGTTGTACTGGCTGATTACGTTGTTCAGGGCTGATACCTGATCCGCATATTCGCTGTTATCAAAGACAAATCCCAGTGCTTTCGACTCGATACCGGAAGCGTTGAACTCCTGCATTTTGTCCCAGAGCTGCGGGTCAGATCCATCCCATTTGTATGCGATGAACTGGTTCGGAAGCTCCCATCCACAGTTAAAGCTGTAGCCTGCATTGTCTGCTGTTACACCGTCCGGGTAGTTGATGATTCCGTTTTCTTCATCTTCTACTACATAGTCGGTTCCCTCTTCGCCCCAGTTCAGAAGGTTCATGACCTCCGGGCTGCCATAGATATAATCGAGAACCTGCATTGCTTTTTCCGGATTTTCGGAGTTCTGTGCTACAGAGAAGATAATTCCACCGTAAGAGGATGAGTTGATGATCGGCTTATCATAGAACGGTACGATTTCAAAATCATATCCTGTGGAGCTCTGGAACTCAACCGGGGTACCTGGATGATAAGCAAAGAACAAGGAGAAGAGATTTCCTGCTTTGCATACGGTTCTCCAGTTTTCTGTGTTTGTTCCGGCATCCTTGCTGATATAGCCTTTCTGATACCAGTCATGCAGCATGGTTGCAGTCTCCTTGTACCAGTCGCTTGCAAAGTAGTTTTCTACCGTTGTGCTGTTGGTCTGATCCATCAGAGCGCCCGTGTTGGCATCGCCAAGTCCATCAGCGCGGGACAGACGGCTCAGAGGCGTATCACTGTTGTTGCTGGAGAACAGCATTGTCATGTCAGGCTCGCCTGCCTGTACGGTCTCAAATACTTTCTCCATATCCTTCGGCTCTTTGATTTCATCGGTATTGATATTATACTTTTCTACCAGGTCTTTTCTCATGAAGATGGCTGGAATGCTGCCTCGTTCGATCTGGTTTGGAACGCCATAGACAAACCCATCAATCTGATTTGTTTTTGCAATATCCTCGCCATAGATATCTTTCAGGTTTGTGCCATATTTGTCAATCAGTTCAGACATATCCATGATCTGGCCGGAATGCATATACTGTACAGCTGTTGTTGCATTTGTGTACAGAAGATCGATTTTCTCATCGCCGGAAAGCATCAGCTGTAACTGCTGAGATGCGCTTGCCCACGGAAGAACAACGATATCGAGCTTTGCGTTCAGCTCCGGCTCCAGAATCTCGTTGATTTTTTCTTCGATTCTCTCTTCATCCTGCTGCTGGCTGCCCTGCAGTACCATAGTTACAGTGTACGGCTCGCCTTTTTCCTCTGTCTTTGCTGTGCTTCCGGAAGCTGCGGAGGAACCGGAATCAGAACTGGATCCTGTGCTTCCGCATGCTGCCATGGAAAATGCCATAGTTGCTGCAAGAATGCCTGCTAACACTTTTTTCTTCATACTTTTTCTCCTTTTCACGTATCGTGTTGTGTGACCTTTGATGGTTGTATTATAGCAGGCTTTTGACTTGCAACTCTATAACTGATTTGACTTTGAAGTATCACTCTTCCGACCTTTGTGTCTTTTTTCTGTCAAAAATCTTCCACCATCTTTGCCCCTTCTGCCTCATCGAGTTCGGTCACGGTTCCATTCTTGACACGGTAGACTCTCTGGCAGAGGCCGAGGACACTCGGACGGTGCGTCGTAACGATACAGGTTTTGTTGGGACGCTGACGGATGATGTTTCGGAGGACGTTTCGTTCCGTCGTGACATCCAGTGCCGAGGTGGCTTCATCGAGAAGCAGCACCGGGGCATCGCGAAGGACGGCACGGGCGATGGCAAGCCGCTGGGACTGGCCTTCGGAGAAACCGCGGCCACGTTCCCCGACGCGGCTGTTGATGGTATCCGGCAGATGCTGGACAAAATCCCAGGCGCAGGAGATTTTGAGTGCTTCGATAATCTCCTCGTCGGTCGCATCTTCTTTTACCATGCGCATATTTTCGGCGATTGTGCCGGAAAGGATCGTATTTCCCTGCGGAACATACGCGAACAGATGACGCGTTTCGGCGTTCATGGGAACCGTCTTTCCGTTTGAGGCAATGATCACGGTTTCCCCCTCCTGCGGGCGGATAAGGCCGAGAATCAGGCGGATCATCGTTGTTTTTCCCTCTCCGGACGGGCCGACCAGCGCTACGATCTCTCCTGGAGCGGCCTGAAACTCCGATTTGGTGATTACTTTGTTTTCTTCTATATAAGAAAACTCTACCCCGTGCATCTGCACCCGGAAGCCATCCTTGGCCAGCGGATCGAGTTCTGCACTCTCCGGGATATGGACTTCTTTTGGCAGCTCTACGAGCTCACGGATCCGGTGCGCCGAGACGGAGCTGTTGAGGAAGGACGGAATAATCGAAATCACGTTTCCAAACGCGCCGGAGAGGTTACTCCGCTGCTGCAGGAACAGTGTCATGGTTCCATAGGTAATGTCGTGCGTCCACAGACGGAACAGACAGTATCCGAATGCGGTAAACTCCACCGCACTCCCGAGAATGGACATTACAATATTGGTTTTAATCGTAAACAGATTATATTTCAGACTGATGTCTTTAAAAAGTCCCTGCCACCAGCGCATCTTTTTGCTGTAATACGGTGCGATGCCAAACGACTTGATCGTATCAAAATTGTAGAACGCTTCTACCTCAAAGCTCATCAGATTACTGCTCATCTCGCGTACTTCTTTGCTGTATTCCCGCTGACGGCGGATCATGAACCGCGACATCAGAAGCAGGAACGGTGCGCTTAAAAAAGCAATCAACGCCATGACCCAGTCATAGTGCAGGATCACGAAAAAGGTGGCAATAAACCGATACACGGCAATGATAATGGTCGGGAGCCAGCTGATTGCGTTGCCGCTGACCGTTCCAATATCGCCGTTGAAGCGGTTGAGTACGTCACCGTTTGCGTATTTGCTGATTTCCAGCCAGTCCGCATCGACGATTTTGTCAAAAATATCCGCCTGGATGTCGTTATTGATGGCGATACTAAGCTTCGTTGAAATGCGGTTGATGACACTCTCAAACCCAAGGCTGAACACGGTGCTTCCGATCATGATGCAAAGCAGCAGCGGGAGCTTCTGTTACTCATGTGGATGCTTCTAAGGGTATGGTTACCTGGGCAAAGGAGAATGCGGTTGCTTCCGGTCTGGGAGATGCTCCAATCCGCTGGCTGGTGGATGACTGTGTGAAGTTTGTTGAGCGTGAGATTCGCAGAGGGAATCATTATGATGCGATCATTATGGATCCGCCTTCTTATGGACGTGGACCGAAGGGTGAAATCTGGAAGATTGAGGATTGTATCCATGATCTGATCAAGCTGTGCACAAAAATCCTCAGTGATGAGCCTCTGTTTTTCCTGATTAATTCCTATACAACAGGTCTGGCACCGGCAGTTCTTACTTATATGTTGTCTACTGAATTGAAGAAGTTCGGCGGGCATGTGGACTCTCAGGAGATCGGGCTTCCGGTAAGCTCTAACGGACTGGTTCTTCCATGTGGTGCTTCTGGAAGATGGGAGGTGTAGAAAGGTTTCCTTTTGTTTGTCATTGACGGAAAACTGCTTTTTAGCCGAATCGTCGGCAGCGTCAGATGTGTATAAGAGACAGGTGAAAAGCAATTTCACATGAGTTCAATTTGAACTGTTTGGCGAGATGGGAGGAAACGTGATTATGAAGGAACTTAATTTAAAACATGAAGCCAAGCGTTACGGCTGTGCGGTTCTGGCTGCAACGATCATGGCGTTGAATATTAAGACATTTGTTCGTGCAGGCGGTCTTTTTCCGGGAGGATTTACAGGACTTACTCTGCTGCTCCAGAACATTTTTCAGACATTTATGGGGATTGCAGTTCCGTATACGCTGATTAATGTACTGCTGAACTCTATTCCTGTATTTATTGGTCTGAAATTTATCGGAAAGAAATTTACCATCAGTTCTGTCTGTGTGATCGTGCTTTCCGGTCTGCTTACGGATATTATTCCCAGTCAGCCGATCACTTATGATACATTGCTGATTAGTATCTTTGGCGGTTTGATTAATGGCTTCTGCATCAGTCTCTGTCTGATCGGTAATACCAGTACAGGTGGAACGGATTTTATTGCGATTTATTTTTCCGAGAAAAATGGCAGGGATATCTGGAATTATATCCTGTGTGGAAATGCAGTGATCCTGACTGTGGCAGGTTTACTTTTTGGATGGGACAGGGCACTTTACTCTATTATCTTTCAGTTTACCTCTACTCAGGTGATTCAGATGCTGCATCAGAGATATAAGAAGCATACGCTGTTTATTATCACGAAGGCTGTCTCT
>ENA-OUQH01001771-OUQH01001771.1-human-gut-metagenome-genome-assembly--contig:-NODE-1771-length-14127-cov-7.139710_pt1 | contig 14127 bp, 8 predicted proteins | sample MGYA00237948_ERZ548828 | MGnify/ENA primary metagenome ERZ548828 (study PRJEB26490, sample SAMN05194711) | human gut metagenome | biome: terrestrial biome; feature: human-associated habitat; material...
TTACGCCGAGGTCGAAGAGGAACTTGTTCCAGAAACGGGAGTAAATCAAGTGACCGGTAGCATGCTCGCAACCGCCTACGTAGAGGTCTACATTCTGCCAGTACTCATCAGCCTTCTTGCTTACGAGTGCCTCATCGTTGTGAGGATCCATGTAGCGCAGATAGTAAGCAGAAGAACCTGCGAAACCTGGCATGGTGTTGAGCTCCAGTGGGAATACAGTCTTGTTATCTACGAGGCTCTTGTCAACCACCTCTTTCTTCTCAGCATCCCAAGCCCACTTCTTGGCTCTGCCCAATGGTGGCTCGCCAGTTTCTGTTGGCTTATAGGTCTCAATCTCAGGCAATTCGAGTGGTAGGCACTCCTCAGGAACCATCTGTGGCATTCCGTCCTTGTAATATACAGGGAATGGCTCACCCCAGTAGCGCTGGCGGGAGAAGATGGCGTCACGGAGACGATAGTTTACCTTTACTCGGCCGATGCCCTTCTCGGTAACAAATTTCTTGGTAGCTGCGATAGCCTCCTTCACGGTGAGTCCGTTCAGAGAGAAACCGTCCATGCTGCTCTTGCCTGCCACAGGTGAGTTGGTTACGATACCTTCCTTGGCATCGAAGCTCTCCTCTGAAACATCAGCACCCTCGATAAGAGGAATGATAGGCAGGTTGAAGTGCTTGGCAAAGGCGTAGTCACGACTATCGTGAGCAGGTACAGCCATGATGGCACCTGTACCATATCCAGCCAATACATATTCTGAAATCCATACTGGGATTGCCTCGCCAGTGAATGGATTGATGGCATAACTTCCTGAGAATACACCGGTTACGCTGTGGTTAGCCATACGGTCCAACTCGGTGCGCTTCTTTACATAGTCCAGATATTTCTCCACCTCTTCCTTCTGCTCGGCAGTAGTTACCTGCTGAACATACTCGCTTTCTGGAGCCAGAACCATGAAGGTTACGCCAAACATGGTATCGGCACGGGTGGTGAAGATGGTAAACTTCACGTCGCTGTCCTTTACAGAGAATACTACCTCTGTACCCTCAGAACGGCCAATCCAGTTCTTCTGTGTTTCCTTGATACTGTCGCTCCACTGGATGGTCTCCAAACCGTCGAGCAGACGCTGAGAGTAAGCAGATGTTCTCAAGCACCACTGCTGCATCTTCTTCTGGATAACAGGATAACCGCCACGCTCACTTACGCCGTTTACTACCTCGTCGTTGGCAAGCACAGTACCCAGACCTGGGCACCAGTTTACCATCGTTTCACCGAGGTAAGCGATGCGGTAGTTCATCAGAATCTGCTGCTTCTTCACGTCGTCGTAGCTGTTCCACTCCTCGGCTGTGAAGTCAATCTGCTCGTTCTGAGCCACGTTCAAGTCAGCAGAACCCTTCTTCTCGAAGCGCTTGATGAGCTTCTCGATAGGCTGAGCCTTCTGGCAGCTGTTGCAGAAGAATGAGTTGAACATCTTCTGGAAAGCCCACTGAGTCCAATGGTAATACTTAGGGTCGCAGGTGCGAACCTCACGGTCCCAATCGAAGCAGAAGCCAATCTTGTCGAGCTGCTCGCGGTAGCGGTTGATGTTGGCTACGGTAGTAACCTCTGGGTGCTGACCAGTCTGGATAGCATACTGCTCAGCAGGCAATCCGTAAGCATCGTAACCCATAGGGTTCAGTACGTTGAATCCGTTCAAACGCTTGTAGCGTGCATAGATATCGCTAGCGATATAACCAAGTGGGTGACCTACGTGCAAACCAGCTCCTGATGGATAAGGGAACATGTTGAGCACATAGAATTTCTTCTTGTTTTCATCCTCTGTCACCTTGTAGGTCTTGTTCTCGACCCATTTCTGGTGCCATTTCTTCTCGATTTCTCTGAAGTTGTATTCCATTGTCTTTATCTAATTATTTTGTTTCTTTTCTTAAATATAATAAGGTAAAACCCCATTCAAGGTGCAAAATTACATTTATTTTAGCACATTACAAAATAAAATGCAAGTTTTTTATGATTTTAATGCCTGGGTATGCTAGTATTGCCCTTTCCGCAGTATGATGTGGAATACGTCACCAAGCTACTGGCGGCTTTCAATTCCGAGAGCCACCCAGAATGTTATTCTTTAACTATCATTTTTATGTAAACAAATCATCCATGGTGAGTTGCACCTGTGCTATTGCCGAATGGGCTGTAGGACGAATACCAAACGTAGTTATCAAAGTAGGCAAGATGCCATGACGTACTCCCGTCTCTTCTACGAAATCAGCCATACGAGTTCTTATACGAAGCTCTTCCTCCTTCGTTATGCTATAAGGAGACTGCGAATACTTGATTTCACAGAGATTAATCAGATGGTCAGCTCGCTCTATCAGCAAGTCTATCTGCGCCGCAGGTGTAGAGCACTTGCTTCGCCAAGAATAATACTCCGTATAGATTTGCTCAATGCCTAAACTCTTCTTTATCTGAGGAATATGCAACATACAGATGCGTTCAAAAGCCAAACCATACCATGTGTTTTGGCGAGGCTTGCCCATCTGATGCGTCCAGTAAGCTACATCCGTGGTACCAGGATGACAGAAGGACATATAAAATAAGGTGTATAAGTCCGTGAGCTGGTAAATCTGGTCTTTTTGCTTGATTTTCTTTTCACGCGTATTATAACCTCTTACAAAGTCACAGTTGATCAATTCCCGAAGCACCTTGGTCAATGTTCCACCCGACTTCAAATTCAGATGCGTAGAAATTTCCTTGCGAGTCATGCCTTGCTTACATTTTGCCAGCGTTTCTATCACTCTCATATAGATTTCCGAGTTTCGGAACAAAGAAGAATACAGCCTATCATACTCTCGTTTCAGTTCACCACGTTCTGCAAAGAACAATCGATCTACATTAGCCTCCACACCTTGCGTCTTGTCCAGCAAGCTCAGATAGTAAGGCACTCCACCCATCATGCTATAAATCTGTAAGATGGAAAGACGTGGCCACAAGAATCCATTCGCCTGGAGATACTCCTCCGTCTCACCTAGTGTGAATGGAGCCAAGTATATCTCATGCGTAATGCGATTATGAAGTCCGCCATGGCTATCTATGAGATTAGAAATCATCCACGATGTGGCACTGCCACAAACCACAAGCATAATCTCATTCTGATTAGCCGCCCAACTATTCCAAAAATGCTCAAAAGCCTGCTGGAAATTAGACTTGGGAGTATCAAGACAAGGCAACTCGTCTATAAAAAGCAGTATGCGCTTACCTCCCAACTTCGACTTCAGCATTTGCTTCAAAATCTCAAATGCCTCTGTCCAATTAGAAGGCAAAGGCAGCTTTGGGTCGCCAAATTCACGCAAAGCATAGCCAAAATTAGACAATTGAGCCTCGGCTGGTGCATCAATAGACCCAGACATCTCGAAGGCAAATTCATCCTTGAATAGATTATGCACCAGATAAGTCTTGCCGATGCGCCTTCTTCCATACACTGCCACAAACTCAGCCTTTCCTGAATGGTAATACTCGGTAAGCTGTCTAATTTCCGTTTTTCGTCCTATAATTTGCTCCATATCGCTTGAATAAGATAATTTGTTACGGTGCAAAAATACGATAATTATTTGAAAAAGCAAACGATACTTTAGCCAAATCGATGTTTTTTAACTCGATTTGGCTAAAGTATTCCTTATATATTAGCCAAATCGGTGTTTTTTCGTCCGATTTGGCTAAAGTATCGCTTGTCCTCTATATGTTGTTTAGGTGTAGTTATTTTCATAGCATTTGACTTGTAAAGTTATTTGTAGTCGCTAATGCTAAGTGGAGAATAAGGGTGCAATTAGGCTTTGGTGTGGCTATAAAAAAGATATGCCCTCTTGCTTCACAGCAAAAGGGCATACGCTTAGTTTTCATTTATAGAATAGTGTAAGTCAATAAATGAACCAAATTTAAAAACTTAATCTTATAAACCTAATCTTACTATAAGCCTATTCTAAAACTCATTATTGAGATAAATAGTTATTCTGTCCATCCTGGGTTCTGGGTCAGGTTCTTATTCAATGCCAACTGGTCGATTGGCAATGGATACAACCAACGACGGTCGTTGTCTGACCACTTGCGACCTGCAGCATCGTCATAGCTCTCTGCGTAGATGCGAAGATATGTCTTGCCGTTATATACTCTAGTGTTGCTGCTATCGAAAGCGTAGATTTCGTTGTACTGCTCCTTCACCTTGTCGGTAACACGGATACCCAGAGTAGTAAGCGGATTCTCCAACAACTTCATCGCATTCCAGCGCTTCAAGTCGTCCATACGGAAGCCTTCGCCAACCAACTCGATGCGGCGCTCACGACGAATCTCGTAGAGCAGGTTAGAAAGCTCATAACCATAGTTGATAGGCTTCTGGTCGGCAACAGGGTTCACGGTGAGGTGAGCCATATCTACACGGTCGCGAAGCTGGTTGATGGTCTTGTCAAGAACATCCTGGGTGCAAGTACCCAACTCAGCATTAGCCTCGGCATTGATGAGCAATACCTCTGCATAACGGTAGATAAACCAGTCGTAAGAGGTGTTGCGAGCCTGCCACTGAGTCTCGTCGGCAGAGTGGAACTTGGTACATGGATAACCTGTTACACCACCAGAAACTGAGCAGTCTGGCATCTTGTTCTGCACCTGCTTGTTGTTGCGGAGCCAGAATGGCTTGTGGTTGTTGTCGATGAGCTGATAGAGACGTGGGTCGCGGTTGGCAATCTCTGTCTCCAACTCTTCGTCACCCTGGTAGCCTGAACCCTGGTTGTAGATAGGAGTACCATCCTTCATCAGGAACGATTCGATGAAGTCCTTGCTCAAACCCATACCGTTGCCGCCAGCCTGACGGCCAGTCTCGTGGGTAAGGACACCTGTCTCGTAGAAGCGAACCATGATAGCCTCCTTGTTGTCAGAAAGGTCTTCCTGAACAAACTGGTTGGCATAGCTGAGTGGATAACCCTCGTATGACTTTGTGCCGGCACCAGCGTCAGTACCCTTTACGATTTCATACTTACCGCTGTTGATGATCTCATCAGTCAGCTGCTTAGCCTTTGTAATCAAGCTTTCAGCTGTCAAGCCCTCAGAACCAGCCTCGTGGTGATACTTCATATAAGTACCATAGTAGAGGCAAACGCGAGCCAACTGGGTGCGGGCTGCATCCTTGTGCAGACGACCCTTTTCAGCCATAGTCTTCTCTGGGAGCCACTGGATAGCGAACTCCAAGTCCTCGATAATCTTCTTCAATACGAAGTTGCGTGGATCACGACCCTTGAAGAGCTCTGCCTCATCACCTGTCTGGAGGTCAGACTCATACCAAGGCACATCACCGAAGTTACGGATCTTGCTATAGTAATCCTGTGCTCTGAAGAAACGAATCTCAGCTACATACTTGTTGATTTCAGCCTCAGAGCCAGAAGCAGTCTGATAACGCTTCAGGAAGTAGTTGCAGCTACGCACGTTGCCCCAGCCCCAGCCACCGCCAGATGTTGGAACGGTGTAGTTGTTGAACAGATAACCACTTGGGCTATTGGTTACAAAGTTATCACTCTCGCCATCAAGAGTAGAAGAAGGACCTGCCAGCATGTTGCTGTAGATACCATTGGCGTACATCTTGAGGTCGTTGGCACTCTTCCAGTATGATTTATCTGTAAATGAGTCTTGTGGGCTCAAATCGGTATAGTTGCAAGATGCAAGTGTCATACCGGCCATCATACTCAAAATGAATATATTTTTAATTTTCATTGTCTGTCTATTTAAGCATTAATAATACACACTTTCCTAACTCTCAAACATTATAATGTTAAGTTCATACCAACAGAGATCTTCTTGTTGATAGGGTAAGTCATGTTACCAAGTGTTTCAGGGTCAGCAAACTTCACCTTCATAGGAGTCAATGTCAGGAGGTTTTCACCCTGTACAAAAACTCTCAAGCGAGCAATACCTACCTTCTTCAACAAGCTGGATGGAACAGTATAACCCAATGTAACGTTCTTCAAACGCAGGTATGCTGCATTGAGCATGTAGCGAGAAGAGGTGTTGTGGTTACTGCCATTTACACTGTAGTGATGGAGTTTTGGGAAATAAGCATCACGATTATCCTCTGTCCAGTAGTCGAGAGAGGTGGTCTGTGGAGTACACCACTCATCTGTGAAGCCCCAGAACTGGGCACCACCCCAACCACCGAAGTAGTCGCGCTTGCCGATACCCTGCCAGAACATCTCGAAGTCGAAGCCCTTGTAGTCGGCACCTGCTGTGATACCGTATGCATAGCGAGGAGTTGAGTTACCGAGAATCTTGCGGTCACCTGGCTTATCTACTGTGCCTTCGCCCCAAGTTACCTTGCCGTCACCATCGATATCTTCAAACTTCACGTCACCTGCACTCCAGTGGCCGCCGTTGATAGCCTTCTGATCCCACTTGGCTGCTTCATCGTCGCTCTGGAAGAGTCCGTTAGATACCAAACCCCAGATTTCGCCAATCTTCTCACCTACGTAGTGGTCACCGAGGAGGCGTGCATCGTTAGAGTATTTGGTGATTTCAGACTGATAGTCAGACAATACACCCTTGATGTGATAGCCCAAACCGCAGCTCAAGCGATCGCTCCATTCTACAGAAACTTCCCAACCAGTGGTCTTCATGTTGGCAGCGTTGCTTCTTGGCACGTCAGTACCGAGTACTGAAGGAAGAGTTGCACCCTTGGTCAACATATCCTTGGTGTCACGGCGATACCAGTCGAAAGATGCACTCAGTCGGTTGTTGAGCCATGTACCATCGATACCGAGGTCGAGCTGGTTCACGGTCTCCCATGTAAATGAGCTACTAACCAGGCCAGGAGCGTAAACAGCTACAGGGCGTGTGCCGCCGAGCAATACGCCAGCCTTGGTGCTTACACCGTAGGTAGCGAGGTAAGGGAAGTTACCAGATACGTTCTGGTTACCGAGAGAACCGTAAGATCCGCGGATCTTCAGGTTGTCCCACCAGCTGCGCAATGGCTCGAAGAACTTCTCCTCTGATACACGCCAAGCTACTGAGCCTGAAGGGAAGAACGCATAGCGGTTACCCTTAGCGAACTTAGAAGAACCATCCTCACGGCCGTTGAACTCGAAGAGGTATTTGCCCATGAAGTCGTAGTTGAAACGGAAGAAGAGACCGTTGGTAGCCCACATGCTCTCGCTACCGCTGGTAGAAGTATCACCGTATGCGAGGTTGATCTGTGGAGTATCGTTGTCGATGAGGTTCTTGCGACCTACCCAGTGATACTTGTTGTGCTTCTTCTCCTGGTTGTAACCTACGAGTACCTTGAAGTTATGCTTCTCTGCCAAAGACAGTGAGTACTCAGCAAATACGTTGAATGCCTGATAGTAGTCATCGTAGTTAGATACGGTGATACTGCTTGGGTTAGTCCAAGGATAGTAGTTCTCTGTACCTGGAACGGCTGTATAGTCGTAGAAGTTACGTACGTGCTCGTTAGCGTTTCTGCCGTAGAAGTTCCATGTATAGTCAGCATTGATCACGAGACCCTTGATAGGAGTGATGCGTACGGCACCAGTCATCCATAAGTCGTTCTGGCGATACTTAGCATTACCACCCTGCTCCATAATAGCGATAGGGTTGGTGTAGCTACCCTGACCTGCATAGTGTCCATCAGGATGCTTTACTGGCATCAATGGGCTCAAGTCGTTCTTCATCATACCTGAGTATGCGCTCAAACCTGAGTAAGCAGTAGGGTTCATCGCTGTAGTACCACCGGTAGGGTGAAGCTCTGATGTATAGGTATGAGTAATCTTAGCACTTACATTCAACCACTTGGTAATGTTGGAAGAGATGTTTACGTTAGCGTTGTACTTCTTGTACTTATCGTCACCAGCGGTCAAGATACCCTTCTGGTCGTTCATACCCAGAGATGCATAGTAGGTAGTACGGTCGTTACCGCCGCTGATGCTGGCATTGTAGATCTGAGAGAATGATGTCTTGTAAAGCTCATTCCACCAGTCGGTATTGCCGCAGTAGCCATACTTAGCCTTGTCGTATGCCTCGTCGAAGAATACAGGATCCTTACGGGTTCCGTTGAAGTATTCCTCTGTATATTTATAAACCTGATCCTTGAAGTATCGGCCTGAACCACCGTCATTCTTGTTAGCCTCATCCATCATCTTGAGGTACTGCATGGAATTAACGTTGTGGTATGACTTGGCAGGGCTCTGCCAGTAGCCTGTAGCGTTGAAAGAGATGGTTGGCTTGTCGCTCTTGCGACCCTTCTTGGTAGTAATGAGGATTACACCGTATGCTGCACGTGCACCATAGATGGCTGCAGAAGAAGCATCCTTCAATACAGAGATAGACTCAACGTCTTCTGGATTCACGAGGTTGGCATCCATCTGAACGTTATCAACCAATACCAATGGGCTACCGCCGTTCAAAGACGTGTTACCACGGATATTGTAGCTAGAGCTGGCACCAGGAGCACCACCACTGTTCATAGATACGTTCAAGTTAGGAACAACACCCTGGAGACCCTGTCCGATGTTGGTGATAGGACGGTTTTCCAATACCTTACCATCCACGTTGGCAACAGCACCAGAGAGGTTTACCTTCTTCTGTGTACCATAACCTACGACAACGACTTCTTCCAGGCCGTGAGTATCCTCAGCAAGAGTAACGTCGAGGCTCTTTCCGTCCCACTTGATTTCACTGTTCACGCAACCAATATAAGAGATAACGATTGTTGTACCCTTGCTTACACCAGAAAGGGTAAAATTGCCGTCCAAATCGGTAACGGTAGCATTCTTGGTACCTTTCACTGATACAGAAGCACCAATAATAGGTTCACCGGTAGCATCCTTTACCACACCCTTACAAACAGCACCTTGCTGTGCTATCATTGCTGCACCCAATGTGTTTGAGGTAGAAACAGTACTCGCATTGGCGCCACCTACTAAGATCGTAGATAGTAATAGGGTCATGCCAAACTGACTTTTTTTGCTCATAATTGTTTGGTTTTAATTGTTATATTATGTAGTATTATAGAGATAATCAGATTCTTAATTATATAATTGTCTGACTAAATATATATTTCTATTAATGATTCTTATTGCTTAGCTTATGCTTAGGCTTATTGTATTTTAATATTTGGTTGCAAATTTACGAGATTTTTTATTAAGTTTTCAAAAAAACAGTTAATAAACATTAAAGGGGACGAAAAAGCATATTAAATTTGCTTTATCGTCCCCTTTATCCTTATTTAATATAGATTCTTACCTTATTTAATATAGATTATTTCTTCTTTCCGGTAGAAATCAGCAGAAGAAGCTGTAGCCCCAGATGGCCTGCATCATCCTGGCACAGAGCGAGGAGAAATTCTGATAGAGCTTAGGCGACCACTTCGTCATACCATACAGCTCCTTCTTCTCCAGAAACATCACCTCGTCCCATTCGGTATAATCGTATTCATTGAAGTAGCGGGAGTAATCGCTCAGATTATCTGCCGTAAAGTGGAGTCGGGGATCGATGTTGCCAAACCACTCGGCACTCATCATCTGATGGGCAAAGGTGGCGAAGGTGCTCTCATGCTTGATCAGGTTGAGATGCTTCAGCACGCTCCATACGCAGAACCACTGGTTTTTCCGGGTAATCAGATTCACCATCTTGGAGATGGATTTCTTCAACTCCTCCAGATTCACCGAACGGCCCTTCACCGTAAGATAGAATACCTCATTATGAAGCGACTGCTCGAATTCTTCCGGAAATTCTATGGCACGGATGCGCTGCGTGATGATCTGGTATTTAGCCACAGCATCCACGAGCTTCAGAAATTCCTCGTTCGTGAAATTCACTTTTATCAGCGAAGCACCCAACTGGCTCACGTCATCTGCACTATTGAGAAACAGCAGGAGCAGATTCTGGGGCACCAGATGCTTCAACTCCCTTCTCGCCTGGAGCCACTGGTCCACGTTGAGCGGTTTGCCATCGTTGTCGTACTGCAGATTGGAGAAATACAGTTCCAGCTTTTCGCTGCTGTCCTTTTCTGAGATGTATTTCTGTATCGCCCATTCCGTTAATCGAGCCGCTTCCTCGGGTGTCATTTCTGAATCTGTAACGTGGCAGACTCTGCGGAAATGCAGCACCAGATAGCTGGCGAGGCAATAGAGGCGGATGAGATACCACAGACGTTCCTCGTATCTCACCCCCGGGAACTTCGTGATTTTATGATATTTCTGAATCATTTTCTCCGTATTCTGGATATCTTCCACCATCAGCTGTATCGATTCCTGGCTCATGCCGTCCATCAGCAGCAGGTCGTGCAGCTTAGGCAGGAGCGTACTGATTTCTGAGGAGAACATCGGGGAAGAATGTCCTTCTACTTTCTTGCCAGCCTTGACCAGGGCAAGGACTTTTTTCATGAATTTGGTAAACTGGGTGGTGATGATGAGTTCGAAGGAGGTGAAATACATCTCGTTCTGCTCCTTGCGATGGTGGGAAACATCGGTATGCTGCAAGGCGAGGTCCTGATCTGCCAGATAGCAGAGTCGGGCTGCCTTGGTACAAAGGGAGTGGATGTCGAAGGTCATCTCCTGCGAGCTGTAATCTTCCCATCCATCCATCAACACCTTGAGCATCATTGTAAAATGGTCGAGTTGGCGATCGAAAACCTCGTAGCTGAATGCGGGGACTTGTTTATCTTGCTGAGTCTGTAGCATATTTCTAGTTTTATCGTGAATAGTTTGCGAAACGAAGTTCCGTAATCAATCTGCAAATTTACGTTTTTCCATCATTATCACCAAATGTTTTCCCGTAAAACTGAAGAAATCCGCCCGATTTTCCCACGCCTTTTCCCATAGACCCTTGGGATTTTTCCCAAAAGGAGCGGAAGGGGCGTGGGAAAGGCTGGAAAATTTGGAAACGCCTTTCCTATTGTGTATCTTTGCACCCGGAGTTGAGAAGGCTGGATAGAAATTTCAGGCGGCGGGTGGATAGAAAGCTACTTTCTAAAACACTCTTCACTCTTCATAAATGTATCATAAGTAACTAATATACAGTTGATTAGGTGCGTGAAGAGTGGCTGCCGACTCTTCACCACTCTTCACCACTCTTCACCCTCATCAAATTTGAGGGTGAATCACACATTAATTAATAATTTTAAAACCATGATTATGGAAACAAGAAGTAATTTGAAGTCATCTATGATGGCAGGTAATCAATCAGCAATCTACCAGGTAGAGAGCTTTCTGGAGGAGTTTTACCTCTTCCGCAGAAATGTTTTGAACGGAAAGACCGAGTTCTTCTGCATCAAGCCTGAAGAGGAGAAGAACTGGAAGGTGCTTACAGCTGAGGTTTTCAACTCCATTGTTCGCCGCGCCAAGAAATTGGGAATCGGCGAGAAGAAGTCGCCAAGACAGGACATCAAGGAGTACATCAAGTCGGATGCCGTTCCCGTCTTCGACCCTATCCAGGAATACATGAACAAGCTGCCGGAATGGGATGGAAAGAACCATGTGGCTGCTCTTTTCGGCAGAATTCCGGGGTTGACCAGCGAACAGCTTGGCTGGTGCGCCACCTGGTTCCGTTCGGCAGTAGCCCATTGGCTGCAGATGGACATGCTGCACGGAAATGAAGCCGTACCGGTGCTTATCGGACAGCAGGGTTGCGGAAAAAGTACCTTCGCCGTCCGACTGCTGCCCGAGGAACTTCGCCAGTATTTCCTCGACCACATCAACTTCGGCAACAAGTTTGATTCTGAAATGGCGCTCACCCATAATCTTCTGGTGAACATTGATGAGCTTGCCAACATTACCGTTGCCCAGCAGGGCAAGCTGAAGCAGACGCTTTCGAAGGTAAAGGTGAATGGTCGTCCTATCTTCGGAAAGAGTCAGGCAGACCGCAGAAGATACGCCTCTTTTCTGGCAACCACCAACGATGAGCATCCTCTCTGCGACCCGACGGGAAGTCGCCGTTACCTCTGTCTTCGAGTTCCCGACGGGGAGTTTATAGACAACAGTTCGGTCATCAATTATGACCAGCTCTATGCACAAATGATGTATGAGCTTCGGGATAAGCAGACCCCTTATTGGTTCACCAATGATGAGGTGGCTCGCATCCAGGAATTCAACCAGCCTTTCTTCAAGGTGGATGATCTGGAGACCATGATCAGCTATTGTTTCCGAATGCCGGCAGAGGAAGAGGAAGGCAAATGGATGATTTGTTCCGAGGTTTTCGACGTGCTTCATCTGCAATATCCTATGCTGGTGGGAAGTTTGAGCACGAAGATCAAGATTGGTCAAGCCCTCAAGTTTATGGGATGCAAGAGCAGGCATACCAGAAATGGACAGGCCTATCAGCTCCTCGCTCTCTCGGCTTGAGAAAAACGGGGATAAACCGTGGGGAGCCTTTTCTCAACCGGAAGGTGTGAAGAGTGGTGAAGAGTTGTGAAGAGTGGTCGACCACTCTTCACCTCTCGCAACCCCAGTGTTTATCGGGGTTTCAGGCTAATCTGTGAAGAGTGAAGAGTAAAATGGAGAGCAAGGTTTTTCTATCTCCCGACGTATCGTTTCGTGCCTGGCAATGGCAAGATATTGCCCTGGTAAAGGGCAATATTGTGCCGTAGTGAGGCAATAATCGAAAGTACCCTCCTCATCTTATTATATATGAGACTATAGAATAACTTTTAAAACATCACGCAAATATGAACAAGTACATTCCTTACAACATTACATGCCCGTTGGCATCCTGCAGCCGTAGCAACACCTGTGCCCGCTACGCCAATTATCAGAAGGCAAAGGCTGAAGAGGCTTCCTTCATGGTCTTGAATACCGATCTTCTCCAGGTAGAGGGAGAGGGTTGTCCTTACCATCTCGTTTCCGAACGTCAGCGCTGGGCAAGAGGTTTCAGCCGTCTCTGCAAATCCATCCCATCGGGCAATGCCAAATATCTGAACGTATATACGCCATTCACCCAGCGCCGTTTCTACAAGGCAAGGAATGGCGAGTTCCCTCTCAATCCTCAGATGCAGGCAGAACTCCTGGAGATTTTCAAGGAAAGAGGTGCCGACCTCAGTCTGGGATTCGACAGCTACGAGGAGCAGGATGTGTTGGTAGAGAAGTAGGCGCATTGGATCCGCCAGGCGTCCTGCCTGGCGGGCTTACGCTCTTGGAGACACCTAGGTACTCATACAGTTTATCACCATAATGCGACTTTGCCAATACCTGCCATTTCAAAGCTGGCAGAGATTCCCATTGCTCTAAAAACTTTGGCTATGGTAGCAAATGTGATATTGTTTCCTTTTTCTATTCTAGAAACTTGTGATTTCTTTACTCCAATTAGTGCTCCAAGTTCCTCTTGAGTCAGATTCTTCGATTGGCGTGCTTTTTTGATAGCTTCTCCCATCAGAAAAGCATTCATGTCTGATTCATATTGATTACGCAATGGTGTACCTTCCTTACCGAGTACTTTATCTAAAGCTTCGTCTTCTGTGTAAAATTTCGTTGTTGCCATTATCTTTTGTTCTTTTCGTTAAAATATTCTCGCCTAATAGACTCTGCCTTTTGAATTTCTTTCGACGGAGTCTTTTGCGTCTTTTTGATTATACCATGGGTTGTAATAACCAATGTATCTGCTTCTGTATCCCAAAAGGCAAAGACTCTATAAATAGAACCATTGTATTTAGTCCTAAATTCCCAAATGTCACTGCCTTTTAGTTTTTTAAAAAGCTCTGTATCTACAACATATTTGCTCTTGTTGATGTTAAACATGATTTTCTCTTTTACTTTATTTTCTAAAGAATTGAGAAATTCAATAACTTCATTAGAGTATATGAAATTTTAAATTTCGGTCGCTCAAACATATTCTCTTTTTTTATATAATGCAAAAATACAGATTAGTTAGCATATATGTAAACATACACACTTTTTTTTATTCTTTATTAACTATAATTCGCAAGTCTGGGATACGACAGCTACGAGGAGTAGGATGTGCTGGTAGAGAAGTAAGCGCAGAGTAATAGAAATGACAAAGTTATCTCTTATTACAGTAATTACTTTCATTAACTGTAGGGTAACTGTGGGGTAACTACCACACTGTTCCTGTTGTATTTGAATACGACCCACACAAAATTACCATCAGTATTGAATTCTGGAG
>ENA-OUQH01001774-OUQH01001774.1-human-gut-metagenome-genome-assembly--contig:-NODE-1774-length-14116-cov-11.576630_pt1 | contig 14116 bp, 19 predicted proteins | sample MGYA00237948_ERZ548828 | MGnify/ENA primary metagenome ERZ548828 (study PRJEB26490, sample SAMN05194711) | human gut metagenome | biome: terrestrial biome; feature: human-associated habitat...
AGAGTTTGCCGCCCGCAGGCGGCAAAAATTTGGAATCATTTTTCACCGCGACATGTGCGTGGGGAAAAATACCTCTCAGGCTGCCAGTGTGGAATTTGTGCGCCACCGGCGCACAAATTATGCGCGCAGCAGGCTGCAATCTTTTTGTCGGAAAATTCCAAAGGAATTTTCGACAGTCTCAAAGGCCCTCCGGCGGATGCCGGAGGGCCTTCCCTTTTTAGCCGATCTCTGCGGGCAGATAGCACTTGAGCCAGTGGTTGTCGTAATAAAGATACATTCGCCCGTCAGCGGTGCCGTAGGAGGCGCCCACCCAGTCGGACCGATTCGCCTGGTCGTCGATCTCGGGTCCCTGGCTGATGTTCACACTGGAGGTGATGGTGCCCAGGACTTCCACATTTTCTATGTCCGCCTCTTCCTCGTAGCAGTAATAAACCTGGCCATCCACACGGATAGCATAGGGCCAAATACCGTCAGCTTCCTGTTTGCACCCGAATAGGGTCAGCAGCAGGCCGAGGGACAGCAGAGCGCCAATTATTTTTCCTTTCTTCATCCTAATTACCCCTATTATTAACTAAACTGCCTATACCAATTCGTGTATGTATGTTCACCACTTGCATATGTAAATGTTGTTGCTGTAGAAGATGGTATTTGAACTGTAACTTTTTGAGGTCTATTCGGATCCATTAAAATATAGTAGTGATATCCCCCATTATACGCCTGATAGCCACATATAACAACAGCATGGGCATTCTCCCCGTCAGCAGTTTTCAATGACGCATATATGGGACGATTATTTTGTATGCGTGTTTTTACGCTATCATAATTCGATCCTTTTTTTAAGTAATTATATTCTAATCCATAATAGTCAAATGCCCGGCCTATCCAAGTTCGAGTTCCCGATGGAGTTCCTAAAAATTTAGCATCTAGAATATTAAACAGTTTCACTGAAGTTAATGCTGCTTGTTGCTTTCTATACGCGGCGATTGAGGCAACTGTCGCAGCCCAACAAATACCCTCTCCATTAATATTCGCATTTTTAACATATGGCACTTCCAATATTCCATAACCAGATGTCAAGTTGCTTCCATATGAATCGTAAGTTGCTGCATTATTTTCTTCGTCTTGGCAAATATCAAATGTTGTTAAACGCAGTAATTTAAAATTTCCACCAGTATTTGCCAAGTCAATCTGACCCTCCATTTCTGGGCCATCAAAAAGTATTGTTTCCTCTGCGGTCTGAATTAACAGAGACTCATCCAAAGCTACCACTTTGAAAGGTATCCCGTCTCTATATAAATCAGAAATAGCTGGTAATTTTTCTTGTATGAAATTTGAGGAAAATTCGTTGTTGATAAATGCTACAATAATTCTCCCTATACACTCCTCTCCGTCAAACAGAAAGTAGACCCTGTTCCCTGTATTCAAACTATTCTCAATTTCATAATCCTGCGATAGATATGCACACTCTTCTGTAATTTCACACATCTGTGTATATCCCTTTGCCGCGCTTATTGCATACGCATCATAATCAACGGTCTGCAGCGCCGATGCGCTTACTGGCAAAAGCAAAGACAGTGCTATAACGACCCCCAGGAATCCGGCTACAATTTTTTTACATTTTTTTCTCATTGCAAGTTCCTCACTTTCTATTCTTATTGTTTGAGTGGGGTAAGTTGCTCTTGTACATAACCCTCCTTTCTCTTTTCTTCTTATATAATAGCACAAAAAAACGGGTGTTATTTACACTTATTTCTTATTTTTCCAATTTTTGTACGATTAAACATATTTTCTCTCCAAAACATGTATGAAACGACGTCAAAAGCAGCCGTTATAGCGAAAAAAACTCCTCCGGCAATAGTCGGAGGAGTTTTTATGATCCAATTACTCGGCGGGGTAGACAGAGACCTGCTTGCGGTCCTTGCCCAGGCGCTCGAAACGGACAACACCGTCAGCCTTGGCAAAGAGGGTATCGTCGGTGCCGATGCCCACGTTCTTGCCGGGGTGAATGTGCGTGCCGCGCTGGCGCACCAGGATGTTGCCGGACAGGACAAACTGACCGTCAGCACGCTTGGGGCCCAGGCGCTTGGACTCGGAATCACGGCCGTTCTTGGTGGAGCCCATACCTTTTTTATGGGCGAAGAATTGCAGACCGATATACAGCATAATTCAGTACCATCCTTTCTGATAAGATGATTGCGGGGAAACAGGAGGTCACTCCTCCATCACTTCGATGTTTTCGGGGTATTCGTCGTGGAGCTGGGTAAGGTAGACCATGAGCCCCGTCAGCAGATTCTGACAGGTGCTCTCCGCCGGGGCGGACAGGCCGCCGGGCAGGCGGAAAGAGATCTTCGCGTCCTTCTCCCGGACCTTTACTGAGGCGCACAGGCCCATCACGTCATTGACGGTACATTCGACCAGACGGATGGCACTGGTGACGGCGGCGCAGACGATGTCCTCGCCCTCCTGGCCCCAGCCGCTGTGGCCCTGGACATCAAAGCCCACGATGCGGGCTTGCTCCACAAGGAATGAAACGGTGGTCATACGCTCTTAGAAAGTGATCTTGCCGATCTCAACCTTGGTGTAAGGCTGACGATGGCCCTGGCGTTTGCGATAACCCTTTTTGGGGGTGTACTTGAAGATACGGATCTTCTTGCCCTTGCCGTTCTTGACGACGGTGGCGTCCACCTTGGCGCCCTCCACCACGGGAGTGCCGAACTTGGTGTTCTCCCCATCCACGATGGCCAGAACCTGATCGAAGACCACGGCGTCGCCGGCGTTGACATCCAGCTTCTCAATGAACAGAGTGTCACCCTCAGAAACATTGTACTGCTTGCCACCGGTCACGATGATTGCCTGCATACTTGTTGCACCTACCTTTCCTTTATTACGGACTCGCTGTCGGGGGCGGCCTGCCAAGGGGCAGACGCTTGTGACCCATTCAAAGCGGCTTATATAGTTTAACAGACTTTGGGATGCCTGTCAACCGATTTGGGGAAGTTTTTTAGCTTATTTTGCGGGATATTTGAGCTTTTCCTCCGTCCAGGAGGCAATAAGGTCACGATACCAGGCACAGCAGGCCCGGCCCTCCTCCACGCTGAGGTTTTTATAATTGCCGCACTCGGCAGCGGAGCAGCCGGGCATGGGGCCGCTGAACTCGGCGGCCCGGGCGAAAACCGCCTGCAGGAGGGCGATGGCCTGGCTGCCGGTCAGCTTATCCCCGTCATAGAGGAAGTAAAAGCCTGTCTGGCAGCCCATGGGCCCGAAGTAGATCACCGCGTCCCGGCTCTCGGAATTGCGCAGGAGGGTGGCAATGAGATGCTCCACGGAGTGCATCTGGCTGTTTGAAAGCAGCTCGCCGGTGTTGGGCCTTTTAAAGCGCAGATCAAGAGTCACTACGTTCCCATCTCGCCGGGAGAGATACAGGCCGGGCACCAGCACGGTGTGATCCACGGTAAAGCTTGCGATACGCTCCATTATTCCGCCTCCAGGTTGCCGATAAATTTCATGGCCACGCCGTTCAATTCCCGGATGGCCTCGGGGAAGTTGAAGAAGAAGTCGTGGTGCTCCAGCACGCAGTCGCTGACGGACTTCAGGGACAAAAACGGCACGTCATTCCGGCAGCACACCTGGGCCACGGCGCCCCCCTCCATCTCGCAAAGCAGCGGGTGGAAGGTGTCATAGATCCAGCGGCTGCGGGGGGTATCGGTGGCGAACCAGTCACCGGTGGCAACCATCCCCGTGCGGTAGGGCAGGCCCGTTTTATCCATGGCGGATCTGGCCTTCTCCGGCCAGGCGGTGGGGAACTCCACCTTATTCACCGTGGACACCAGGCCCACAGGATCGCCCAGGGCGGAGGTGTCCGAATCGTGCTGCACAAAGCCTGTGGCCAGCACCAGTGTCCCGATGGGCACATTTTCAAAGCAGCCCGCCACGCCTACATTCAGCACCACATCGGGGGCGTAGCGGCTGATGAGCAGCTGGGTGGACATGGCGGCATTCACCTTGCCCACGCCTCCGGCACAGGCCACTATATTTTCACGGATTTGGTAAAAGGATGCACCGGACACCTTTTCTATAAGGTGGGCGTTTTCGTTTTTCAGCAGGCTCTCGATTTCGCCGTCCATGGCGTACATCATGCCTATTTTCATGGAGTGGTCTCCTTTCGGTTTCAAATTCAGCGTGTTGAAAAAGTCTTTTCGCCCCGCTGCCTAAGCTTTTGAAGCTTTAAGAGAGCTTCAAAAGCTGCTGATTTCAATGGTAAGGGACACCCTTGTTGGGTTTCCCTCGCATACCCTCCCTCACGGTTCTTGCAAATTCTACCGTTTTATCTGCAATCTGAAATTGCCTCATATTATACCTTTTTTTGCTCCGAATTGCAACAGGCCGTTGCCCGAAACGAAAAAATAGGGTAGAATGGAATCAGATTTTGAATGGCAAGGAGGGACGGCCATGGACGCAGTGGGCGTTGTATGTGAATTTGACCCCCTGCACCGGGGACATGAGCGGCTGCTGCGCCGGGCCGGGGAATCGGGCCGGGTGCTGGTGTGCGCCATGAGCGGCAACTTCACCCAGCGGGGCGGCGCAGCCTGTGTGGAGAAATTTGCCCGGGCGGAGATGGCCGTGCGCTGCGGGGCCGATCTGGTGGTAGAGCTGCCCACTCCCTGGGCCATGGCCACGGCGGAGAAATTCGCAGACGGCGGCGTATCCCTTCTGGCCCAATGTGGGGTGAAAGCCCTCTATTTCGGCAGTGAGTGCGGGGACACAGACGCCCTGTGGGCCACGGCGGAGGCACTGCTGCGGGCGGATGTTCACCGGGCTATCCGGCTGGAAATGGACGGAGGGCTCCCCTACGCCGCCGCCCGGCAGGCAGTGCTGGAGCGAGAAACCGGGCTCGGCGCGCTCCTGGCTCAGCCCAACAACACCCTGGCCGTGGAATATCTCAAGGCCATCCGCCGACGGGGCCTTGCCGCAGAGGCAGTTACGGTGCGCCGGGAGGACGGCGGTCACCACGGGAGTGCCTCGGCCTCCCATATTCGGGCGTTGCTGGCAGCGGGCCAAGAGGCGAAGGCCTTCGCCCTGATGCCCCCACAGGCAGCGGACATCCTGGGCCGGGAGATGAAAAAGGGCCTGGCGCCGGCAGACCCGGCCCGGCTGGAGAGGGCCATGCTGGCCCGGCTGCGGCTGATGAACGAGCACGACTTCGCTTCTTACGACAGCGGCGGCGAGGGGCTGTACCGGCGGGTGTATCGGGCGGTACAGGAGAGCGGCAGCCTGGGGGATATTCTGACCCGGGCCACCACCAAGCGCTACCCCACCGCCCGGGTGCGGCGGATGCTGTGGGCGGTATTCCTGGGCCCGGAGGCGCCCGGAGAGGACATCCCCTATGTCCGAATTCTGGCCGCCACAGAGGCGGGGCGAAGGCTCCTGCGGCAGATGCGGGACGCAGGTGTGCCGGTGCTGACCAAGGCGGCGGATGTGGGCCGATTGGGCCCATCGGCAGAGGCACTCTTCACCCGGGAGGCCCGCCGGACGGATGTATACGCCCTGGCATGCCCCGGCTCCCCCCTCCCCTGCGGCAGTGATTGGCGGCGGACGCCGATGATGATTTGAAGGAAGGGAAAGGCTTATGCTGAAAATGATTACAGGAGCCCATATCCCCACGCCGGAGCGTTTGGCCCCGTCCTATATGCTATCCGACGGGTATTTGACCGCCAATGTGAATGCCGATGACATCCTCCCCCTGATAAACACCTTTATTGATTTGCATGAGGGCCCCTTTTTAGCCCATCCTCCCCCGGCGAGAGTGTTGCCATTGAGCTGGAGGGCCACACTGCCGCAGATGCTATAGATGTCCTGAAGGGTATTGGCCTGTATTTTGCTGAGCAGCGCGAGGAGTAGTCATAAAAAGGGAATTTCCGCTGTAAATGGCAGAGATGAAGAATGAGCTAAAATAATTTGAAGGAGGAACCCTTATGAAAATCACCCATGCATCCATGCAGGACCTGGCGGCGGTCGCCGCGGTGGAGGCCATATGCTTTCCCCCTGCGGAAGCGGCCACGGAAAAAGACTTTGCCGGTAGAATCCAACACTACGGGAACCACTTCTGGCTGATGTTCGACGGGGACCGGCTCATTGCGTTTGTAGACGGCTTTGTGACGGACGAGGCAGATCTGACCGACGAGATGTACGCGAACGCCGCCATGCACAACGAAAACGGTGCGTGGCAAATGATCTTCGGCGTGAACACACTGCCCCAGTACCGCAGGCACGGGTACGCCGAGAGGCTGATCCGTCAGGCCATCGACGAGGCCAAGGAGCAGGGACGCAAGGGTCTTGTGCTGACGTGTAAGGAGAAGCTGATCCACTACTATGGGAAGCTCGGCTTTATAGACGAGGGAGTATCGGATAAATCCACCCATGGAAACGTTGTGTGGCACCAAATGCGGCTGACCTTTTAATTAAGACCGTCTCAGACCGGCCGGATGATAAGCGCTTTGCCATGCTGTGCAGAAGCCATACCGAGAAACAGGGAAACGCCAAAATAGCAGAAAATCCCTTTGATTTTTCCCCGTCATAAGAAAAAGACGCACTTTCGTGCGTCTTTTTCTTTATGGAGAGAGGAAGAAAGAGTCAAGCATAGCTGCTCTATAGTAGCAAAGGATCCATCAAGCGTGATTGTGCGCATGATCGGATGTACGGCGCTCCTCGTTGTCCCGCTCGGCCAGCAGTGCTTTGGCCGTGGCCCAGGTAGCTATCGCACCGAAAATCAGGGTAACATAGCCGCCCGCCGCACGAACAGGTGCATCGGCGGCCGTCAGCAGAAAGGCGGACGCCACCATCATCACAAGCATCACAACAGCGACAGAAATGTAAGTATAGATATTTTTCATGGTAGATTCCTCCTTGAAGATTTTTATTTTGGGGTCTTGCAGTTTCTATGGTCATATAGTAGAATAAATAACAAGAAAAGTAAAGCTATAGAATATTATAGCTTATATCAGTATTACTAACAGCAAAGGAGGAGGGATCTTTATGGAAACAGCCCGGTGCCGGGCGGTACTGGCGGCAGCAGAGACGGGAAGCTTTTCCCGGGCGGCGGAGGTGCTGCGCTATACCCCATCGGGAGTGAACCAGCTGGTGACCGCCTTTGAAAATGAGCTGGGCTTCTCCGTATTTCGCCGCAGCACCAAGGGCGTGAGCCTGACGGAAAACGGCCAGTTGCTGCTGCCCACAGTGCGGGAATTTCTGCGCCAGGAGGACCGCCTTTTTGAGCTGGCCACAGAGATCAACGGCCTGCTCATCGGCAGCGTGACCATCGCCGCCTACTCCAGCATTGCCACCCACTGGCTGCCGGCGGTGATCCGGGTCTTTCAGCAAGACTACCCCCACGTGTCTATCCGGCTCATGGAGGGCATCTGGCAGGAAGTATCCGGGTGGCTGGACGACCGCACGGCGGACATCGGCTTTTTCAGCTACCAGGAGGGCATGCCCTATGAGTGGATCCCCCTGGCGGAGGATCCTATGCTGGCCCTGCTGCCGCAGGGCCATCCTCTGGCGGATGCATCCGCTTATCCGCTGAAGGATTGCGAGAAGGACGATTTCATCATGCCTGCCCTGGGCTGTGATGACGACGTAGAGGCCCTGTTTCGACACTACGGCATCGTGCCCAAGATCCGCTTTACCACTATGGAGAACTTTTCTGCAATGTCCATGGTGGAGCAGGGCCTGGGCATCAGCATCATGAACCAGCTTATCACCGAGGGGCATATCTGCAATGTTGTGAAGCTCCCCCTGGCTCCGCCCGCCCAAATCACCATGGGCGCAGCCCTGCACTCCCGGGTGGATGCCTCCCCGGCGGTGAAAATGTTTTTAAAGTATGCCGTGCGGATGCTGACACAGACTGAAACGACATAGCAAAATGGCAGACAGCGTTTGCGTGCTGTCTGCCATTTTTATTTTTCAGGATGCTTGTCCGGTTTTTTCACCGCCACGGGGAGCTTCTCCGGGAACAGGGCCGCCCCGGATTGTCAGCGGCGGGGGTTTAGAGCCACAGCGGGCTATCCCGCGCTTATTCTTTACTTTTTCAGCGTCCCATTGGCGGAGGCGGTGAGATAGGCATTGATGAACCCGTCAATGTCGCCGTCCATCACGTTTTGAATGTTGCCTGTCTCAAAGCCCGTGCGGGTATCCTTCACCAAGGTGTAGGGCATGAACACGTAGGAGCGGATCTGGCTGCCCCACTCGATCTTCATCTGCACGCCCTTGATGTCGGAGATCTTCTCCGCGTGCTGCTGGGCCTTCATTTCCGCCAGCTTGGCACGGAGCATCTTCATACAGTTATCCCGGTTTTGGAACTGGCTGCGCTCGGTCTGGCAGGAAACCACCACCCCGGTGGGGATGTGGATAAGCCGCACAGCTGAGGAGGTTTTATTGATGTGCTGGCCGCCGGCGCCGCTGGAGCGGAACACCTGCATCTCGATCTCCTCGGGGCGGATCTCGATCTCACTGTCATCCTCGATCTCAGGCATGACCTCCAGGGCTGAGAAGCTGGTCTGCCGCCGGGCATTGGCATCAAAGGGGCTCACCCGCACCAGGCGGTGTACGCCGTTCTCACTCTTGAGGTAACCATAGGCGTTATCCCCCTCAATGAGGATGGATGCCGACTTGATGCCCGCCTCATCGCCGTCCTCATAGTCCAGCAGCTGATAGGTAAAGCCATGCCGCTCGGCCCAGCGGGTGTACATGCGGTAGAGCATCTCCGTCCAATCCTGGGCCTCAGTGCCGCCGGCCCCGGCGTGAAAGGTGAGGATGGCGTTGTTGGCGTCGTATTCCCCGGTGAGCAGGGCCGCCAGGCGCCGGTCGCCGACCTCTTTTTCCAGGGTCTCATAGCCGGAGGCCACCTCGTCCAGTTGGCTGGCATCGTCCTCCTCCTGGGCCATTTCGCACAGGGTCAGAGTGTCCTCCCAATCCGTGACCAGGTGATCGTACTTTTTGATCTTATTCTCCAGGCGCTTGATCTTTTGGGCGATCCGCTGGCTGCGCTCCACATCGTTCCAAAAGCCCTCCTGCTCTGTCTCGATCTGCAGCTCAGCCAGTTCCTTTCGGGCGGGCTCAATATTCAGCGCCTGCTCCAGCTCCTTCAGCGTGGGCTCCAGGGCCAGCAGCTTTTGTTTATAAGCATCGTATTCAATGACAGCCATGGTCAATTTCTCCTTTGATAATTTTCCTTAGCCTTTCTATTATAGCCGAATCCGCCCCTGCTGTAAAGCATGAATTCACTCCTTTTCTCCGCAAAATTCACTCCTTTTCTCCGCATCATATCATAGCGACAACGCATCATATCACAGCGGCAATGTAGCTGCCCCCCTCTCCGTGATCAATTCCCGCAACGCCAGCCCTGTGTTCCGTGTGCCGGGAAGCACAGCACACGGAGCGGTACAGAAATTAATGATTCAAAAAAGGAAGAGTAGATTATGATGACTAAAAATGATAAAATCAAGTCAAAAGGTACAAGCATCCCCGCCGACAGCTCCCTTGGCCTTGCCATCAGCTTGAGCCTCGGTACGCTATTGGGGATCGTAACAGACAATCTCGCTCTCGGCATGATGATCGGCGTTGCCGTGGGTCTGTGCGGCGGTTCGGTTGCCGGTGCGCTGAAGGGAAAGAAGGAGGAGACAAGCGATGAAGAAAAGAAAAACGGCGAAAAATAGCAGGGGATTTTCAAAATATCTTATGTCGATCCTGCTGTTTCTGTTGTTTGAAGCAGTAGCGGTCACGCTGTGGCTCACAAAGGACAACCTGTTCTATCTGCTGAATTTCAGCTACATAGGCGGCTGCCTCGCACTGGGAACGGCGCTGTTCACTGCCGGGAAACGCTATGCCCGGCATTTTGTGCAGCTGGCAGTGGGAAGCTATATGCTGCTGTACCTTGGCGTGATTTCTCATGAGAATATGCAGCTTGAGGGCTTCTGGTACTATCTGTTTCTCGGCGTTTTTGAAGCGGCGACCATTCACTATGCCGTGGCAAAGATTTTCGGCCCGCTGCTGTTCGGGCGCGGCTGGTGCGGCTATGCCTGCTGGACGGCCATGGTGCTGGATTTTCTGCCCTATAAGCAGCCGCAGAAGCCCCGAAAGGAAAAGCTGGGCGCTCTGCGCTATGTGATGTTTGTGTTGTCGTTGGTGCTTGTGTCCGGCCTGTTTTTGTTCAAGGTCGCAAATCTCGAAAAAATAATGTTCTGGCTGTTCCTCGCCGGGAATGTGCTCTATTACATCGCCGGCATTGCGCTGGCCTTTGCCTTCAAGGATAACCGCGCATTCTGCAAATATCTGTGTCCCATCACGGTGCTTCTCAAGCCCATGAGCTATTTTTCTCTGCTGCGGGTCCACTGCGACGAGAGTAAATGTGTCCGCTGCGGCAAATGCCTGCGGGTCTGCCCCATGAACGTGGAGGTCAACAAAGAATCCCGCAAGCGGAAAAACGGGACGGAATGTATCCTCTGCTACGAATGCACAAAGGTCTGCCCCACCAAGGCACTGCATTAACGGAGCTAAGCGGAAATATCCTCCCGGCACCGTTCAGGCTTCTGCCAGCGTAATCCTTATATCCCTCTCGAATACTATGCAGGAATTAGCCACCTGTTATCAGGAAACGACCACCTATCGAAAAACAGTAGTATCTATTTTCCCCATCGTCTATGATAAAGCCGTGGAAAGGAGGAGACCGGATGAAGATTGAGATCAGAATCGACAAGAATTGTGACGAACCGAAGGTCATCGTCGTAACGGACAAGGTAACCGATGAAATCAATGAAATCGTAACAAGGCTTTCGGATAAGCCGTCTCAAATACTTGCCGGATTCAAGGATGGACAGGCAGCCGTGCTGGAGCCGGAGCAGCTCTACCGAATCTATGCCTCGGATGGCAAGGTGTATGCCGAAACGGGAAATGGCACCTATTCTCTCCGGCTGCGGCTGTATGAAGTGGAGCAGCGGCTCACAAGCCGCTCCTTCGCGCGCATATCGAACAGTGAGCTCATCAACCTGAAGAAGGTCAGAAGTTTTGATTTGAGCCTTGTCGGAACAATCTGTGTTTCGCTCTCAAACGGAGCTGTTTCTTATGTTTCCAGGCGGTATGTCTCCAAAATCAAGCAGCTGTTAGGGCTATGAGGTGGTTAAAATGAAGAAAAAAATTGTAAAACGCATTTGGATCGGGTTTCCTGTAGGCATTGCCATGGGGTATATCATTACCTTGGTTATCTCCGCCTGCATTGGGGATGGAACCGTTTACTCGGCCACGCCGGAGTTTGTCCAAAGGATGGGCACTGAACTGAGCGCCGTTATTTTGCAGACAGCTCTGTGCGGCGTTCTGGGGAGCGGCTTTGCGGCGGCATCCGTGATCTGGGAGATAGATTCGTGGAGCCTTGCCAAGCAAAGCGGCGTGTACTTTATCGTTATAGGGGCCATCCTGCTTCCCATCGCTTATGTGACAAATTGGATGCGGCATTCTGTAGCGGGGCTCCTGTCTTATGTCGGAATTTTTATCGGTATCTTCATGGCCGTTTGGCTTTCTCAGTATTTATGCTGGAAGGCGAGAATCAAAAAAATGAACTATTGCATCCATCACGAGAAAAAATCGCAAGAGTAAAAATCTTAGCCCCGGAGGGTAAAGCGGCAGCCCGCTGCTTTACCCTTTGGGACTGATAGGGTTGAAAACGAGCATGATTTCTCTGTATTCCGCCGATATTCTACCGCCGAGGGATGTATCCGCATAGTCTTTCGCCGTATACTCAAAGCATCTTAAACACGGGAGGAAAATTCAATGAATCAAACAGCCATCGGCAGTTACATTTCCAAGAAACGCAGGGAGAAAAATCTGACACAGGAACAGCTGGTGGAAAAACTCAGCGTGTCCAATAAGACGATTTACAAATGGGAAAACGGCAAGTGCATGCCCGATTACAGCATTATTGAACAGGTCTGCAGGAAGCTTTCCGTTACGCTTTCCGAGCTGATGAACGGCGAGGATGCGTCGGAGGACAGCATGCGGGTTTATGACGATGAGCAGATCCTTGACCTGCTGCGCCGCATGCAGGAGTTGGAACGGCAGAAATGGATTCTCTACGGTATCATTCTCGTTGTCCTCGGCCTTGCCTGCAGCGCCATGTCGGCCACGGCCAGCGGCTCAGAGGTGCAGGAGTTCGTATCCGGTCTTCTGATGGGGCTGTCCGCTGCAGAAATATTGGCAGGGATTGTCGTTGTCGGAAAAAGCATTTTGAAAAGGCAGCTTACTATCCTTCATCACATCTTTAGCAAATCTGCAGCAAAAAAGCTCTATAGCGTCAATACAAATCGCCGCATTTTAAGGCCATCCTTTAATACAGGCAAAGCATTTCCTCGTGTTTGTGGTCGGCAGCTCAGCTTCACTCATGAGCGGCTATCTCCCATACCCCTTTATTCATTTGCCCAGGATGTATTGTACTCCTGAAAAAGCAGTTTTTCCGACCCGGGGCCATCTTGACAGATCGGCCGAAATTTGCTAATATAAACACACCTAATGGTTGTTTTTATGCAGCACAGTTAGTCCTCTCTAATCGTCGAGGGGCATACCAATACTATGTGTGGAGCCATTTATTTTATCAGGGTGTCGGAGGCCGTGCTGCAACCGGTTTATACCCGGGCCATTTACCGACCGGCTGCGGCCGTGGCCCATTTATGAAAAGATCAATCCAACGACCTATATATCCGGTCGTTGGCTGCATCTAAATATCTGTTTAGGAGGACAACTGCTATGACAATGAAAAAAATCGGTATGTTTGCCGCCGGCGTGCTGTTCGGCACGGCGGGTCTGAAGGTTCTCGGCAGCAAGGATGCCTGCAAGGTCTATGCGCACACAACCGCCGCTGCGCTGCGCGCCAAGGACAGCGTAATGACCACTGTTACCGCTCTGCGCGAGGGTGCCGAGGACGTCTACGCCGACGCCAAGGCCATTAACGAGCGCCGGGCTGAGGCCGAGGCCGCCGCTGTGGTGGAGGACACTTCCGCGGAGGAAAGCAAGGCGGAGTGACCCATGAAATGCACGATCCTACATGAAACTCGAGGTCGCATGCGGGTACGCCTGTGCTGTAGGCGCATGACGCTGGAGCAGGCGGATGTGCTGGAGTACTATCTGCGGGCGGTAGACGGCGTGCAATCGGTGAAGGTTTACGATCGGACCCGGGACGCCGTGGTGGTCTATGACGCGGAGCGCGGAAGTATAATTCGAGCACTGGCATGCTTCTCCTTCGCCAAGGCGGAAGCTATGGAGCTGGTGCCGGAGCATACCTCCCGGGCCCTGAACCGGGAGTTTGAGGACAAGCTGGCGGTCACCGTCATGCGGCGGTGTATTTCACGCCTGTTCCTGCCGGTGCCCGTCACCACCGCCATCTCCCTCTTCCGCTCCGTCAAGTACATCAAGGAGGGCTGCAAGGCGCTGCTGCAAGGCAGGCTGTCTGTGGCGGTACTGGATGCCGCCGCCGTCACGGTGTCCATGGCGCGGGGCGATTTCGCCACCGCCGGCTCCGTGATGTTCATGCTGCGGCTGGGCGAGATTCTGGAGGAATGGACCCACAAAAAGTCCGTGGCCGACCTTGCCTCCGCCATGAGCCTGCGGGTGGACAGCGTCTGGCAGCAGGTAAACGGCACCGAGGTGCTGACGAAGATCACCGATGTAATGCCGGGAGACCGTATCGTGATCCGCACCGGCGGTATGATCCCGCTGGACGGCCGGGTGGTGGAGGGCGAGGCCATGGTGAACCAGTCCTCCCTCACCGGTGAGTCTATGCCCGTGGCCAAGCACCCCGGCAGTCCCGTCTATGCCGGGACGGTGGCGGAGGAGGGCGAGTGCGTCATCTCCGTGGAGAAATCCTCCGGCAGCGGGCGGTATGACCGGGTGGTTCGCATGATCGAGGAGTCGGAGAAGCTGAAATCCACCGCCGAGGACAAGGCCTCCCGGATGGCGGACAGACTGGTGCCCTATACGCTGGGCGGCACGGCGCTGACGTATCTGCTGACCCGGAATGTGACGAAAATGCTGGCGGTGCTGATGGTGGACTTCTCCTGCGCCCTGAAGCTGGCCATCC
>ENA-OUQH01001775-OUQH01001775.1-human-gut-metagenome-genome-assembly--contig:-NODE-1775-length-14116-cov-6.413129_pt1 | contig 14116 bp, 10 predicted proteins | sample MGYA00237948_ERZ548828 | MGnify/ENA primary metagenome ERZ548828 (study PRJEB26490, sample SAMN05194711) | human gut metagenome | biome: terrestrial biome; feature: human-associated habitat; material...
GGCAGAGCATACGGGTGTTGATCAGCTCATACAGCACGCTGATGGTCAGCGGCGTGATGTACTCGGTGCCCAGGTCGTCCAAAATCAGCAGGTCGGCCTCCTGACAGGCGGCCAGCCACTCGTCGTTGGTCGTGTAGTTGAAGTGCTCGCGCCCCAGCTGCGCGGCCAGCGCGGCGGCGCTTGTGTACAGTACGTCGTGGCCGCCCTCCAGCACGGCGTCGGCAATCGCCAGCGCCAGATGTGTCTTGCCCAGGCCGGTGTGGCCCATGAACAGCAGGTTCGGACTGTTCTGGCTGAATTTGGCGGCGTAGCCGCGGCAGTAGTTCAGCAGCTTGCCCATGTACTCCCGCGGGGAGATGCCCAGCTCCGGCTCCACGGCGTCGCTGTAGCGCTCGACCTCAAAGCTGGCAAACTGGCACAGGCCTAGCGGGCTGGCGGCATTGATCTCGTCCCGGCGCAGACGGCGGGCGGCGTCTGCCACGCAGCGGCAGGGGACACCGCCGCGCATACCGGTATCCTCACACAGCGGGCAGCGGTAGGCGGGCTTGAAATCGTCCGCACTGAACCCGGCCTCCCTGACCGCAGCGGCCAGCGCTTCATCTGCGCGGGTCAGCGCGGCGCGGGCTGTATCCATGTTTCCGCCAAGGGCTGCGGCCTTCGCAAGGCCCAGCCCCGCACGCAGGTGGGCGCTGTCCGCCTCGGCCAGAAGCTCTGCACCAAGGAAGGCCCCATCCAGTATCCGCGCCACGAGCTGCCGGACGACACCAAGTGGGGCGAGGATCACTGGAATAAGAATTACCGCAACGAGAACGGCTGCATCCAGACCTGGCCGACCGGCACGGCGCCCTGCAAAGCCGCCTGCCCGGCGCACATCGCCATCCAGGGCTACATCAAGATGGCAGGTGACGGCCGCTATGCCGACGCGCTCAAGCTCATCAAGAAGGACAACCCGTTCCCGGCTGTCTGCGGCAGCATCTGCAGAAAGTACTGCGAGGATGCCTGCACTCGCGGCACCGTCGACGAGCCGTTGGCCATCGACGAGATCAAGAAGTTTATCGCCGAGCAGGACATGAAGGCCGAGCACCGCTACGTGCCGCCCATGAATTCCTGCACGCACGAGAAGTTCGACCAGAAGATCGCCATCATCGGCGGCGGCCCGGCCGGCATGTCCTGCGCCTACTTCCTGGCCATTGAGGGCTACAGCCCGGTCGTGTTCGAGAAAGAGGCCGTACCCGGCGGCATGCTCGTCAACGGCATCCCGAGCTTCCGTATCGGCAAGGACGTCGTCAAGTCCGAGATCGACGTGCTGCGCGAGATGGGCGTGGAGTTTAAGTGCGGCGTCGAAGTCGGCAAGGACATCACCATCCAGCAGCTGCGCGAGGAAGGCTACCAGGCGTTCTACGTCGCGGTCGGCCTGCAGCAGGCGTCGAAGCTCAACATCGCCGGCGAGGATCTCACCGGTGTCAAGAGCGGCCTCGACTTCCTGCGTGAAGTCAACGCCGGCAAGCTTAAGAAGCTCACGGGCGACGTGGTCGTCATCGGCGGCGGCAACGCGGCCATCGACGTGGCGCGCGCGGCCCTGCGTCTGACCAAGGGCAGCGTGAATATGTACTGCCTCGAGAAGGACGAGGAGATGCCGACCGTGCCGGATGAGAAGAACGCCGGCATTGCTGACGGCGTCGTCATCAACAACTCCTGGGCGCCGAAGGCCATCCTCGGCGAGGGCGGCAAGGTCACCGGCATCGAACTCATGCGCTGCGTGTCCGTCCGCGACGCGAGCGGCAAGTTCGCCCCGGTCTATGACGAAAATGAGACTATCACCGTCCCGTGCTCCAATGTTCTGGTCGCCATCGGCCAGCGCTCGGTCTACGGCGGCGTTCTGACAGGAACAGCGGCAGAGACGGCCGACGGCCGCCTGATCGCACACGATGCCGTGACGTTCCAGTCCAACGAGCCCGACATCTTTGTCGGCGGTGACTGCGCTACCGGCCCGAAGTACACGATTGATGCGATCGCGACCGGCCGCGAGGGTGCGGTGTCCATCCACCGCTTCGTCAACAAGGGCCAGACGCTGACGATCCACCGCAATACGCGCGAGTTCAAGGAGCTCAATAAGGACGATATCGTCCTGCCGACCGAGAAGATCAAAAAGCCCGCACGTGCCGCCGTTGCCATCGACAGCAAGAAGGTGCGCACCATGCAGGATGACCGCGTGACGTTCACCGAAGAGCAGATCCGCTCCGAGGCGTCCCGCTGCCTGAGCTGCGGGCGCAGTGTTGTCGACCCGAACAAGTGCATCGGCTGCGGTATCTGCACGACCAAGTGCGAGTTTGATGCCATCCACCTCAAGCGTGTGCGGCCGCAAAACAGCAAAATGATCCCGGCTGAGGACAAGTTCAAGGCAATCGCGCCTTATGCCGCCAAGCGTCAGGTGAAGATCATCAAGAAGTCCCTTACGGACAAGAAATAAGTATCCATCCTGCGGCGGGCACAGCATCCCTTCCGCTGTGTCCGCCCTCCCGAAAGGAGCCCCCATGCACGAGCTGAGCATCGTTACCTACGTCGTCAAGCAGGTGCAGGAGATCGCCGAGGAGAATAACCTCACCGAGATCGAGTCGGTCACGCTCGAATTCGGTGAGGTCTCCGGCATTGTGCCGGAATATCTTGAAGATTGCTGGAACTGGTATACCAAGAAAGAGCCGATCATTCAAGGCACGAAATTCCTGTATGAGATCATCCCGGCCGTCACCTGGTGCGACGACTGTAAGCAAACCTATCCGACCGTACAATACGGCAAGACCTGCCCGCATTGCGGCAGCGGCAAGACCTGGCTGCAGCAGGGCAATGAGATCAATATCAAGCAGATCGAGGCGCGCTGATCGCGCCGGGCCTTCTGCCTGTGGGCAGCAAAGATACACAAAGGCGGCCGCGCAGCCGCTTTTGATAGAAACACAAATGAAGAGGGAGTGAACCATGAAAGACCTGAAACATCTTTTATACTTCGAAAACCTTTTGCAGGAAGCGCACAATGACCTGGTCGCGCAGGCACAGAATGAGGGGAAGATCTGTGTTGCCTATGCCTGCGAAAACACGCCCGAGCCGCTGCTGAACCTGCCGGGAGCGTTCTCAACGCGCCTGCGCGCGCCGCGCACCGGCTCCATGGAAATGGCCACGTACTACATGACCAGCTTTCTGTGCGAGTACAGCCGCGCACTGCTGGAGCGTGCCATCGAGGGCGGCTACAACTTCGCCGACTGCATGATCACGCCGGACGGCTGCTCAATGATGAACCGCGCCGTCGAGAACATGGAGCTGCTCAAGACCATGGGCAAGAGCAAGCCGAAGTTCTTCTACGAGTACATGGAGATCCCGATGAAGGCCGACGACAACGGTCTGAATCTGTATGTGCTCCAGTGCCGCAACCACATCCTCACGCCGCTGCACGAGCACTACGGCATCGATGTGTCGGACGCGGCCATCCGCAGCGCCGTTGCCGAGCATAACCGCGTGTGCGAGCTTGTGCGTGCCATCGGTGAGTACCGCAAGGGCGACAATCCGCGCATCACGGGCTATGAATTCCACGTCATCACGCTTGCGACCTATGTCGCACCGAAATACCTGCTCATCGACAAGCTGGAGGAGACGCTCAAGGAGCTCAAGACCCGCCGCCCGGATAAGAAAAATCCGTACCGCGCGCGTGTGGTCGTTGTCGGCTCGGAGGTCGATGATATTGACTTCATCAAGCTCGTCGAGGACACCGGCGCTTATGTCTGCGCCGACCGCTTCTGCTACGGCTCGTTCCCGGGCCGTGATCCGATCACGCTGACGGACGACGAGGATGCGCTCACCCAGATCTGCCGCCAGTACATGAATCGCGCCCAGTGCCCGCGCTATATGGATATGCCCAAGATGCTCGGCCGCCGCGAATACGTCAACAGCCTTGCTAAGGAGTATGCGGCCGACGGCATTATCTACGAGCAGATCAAGTTCTGCGACCCGTGGGCGTATGAGCGTATGCTCGGTTCGCACATTCTCAACGATGACTACGGCTATCCGGTGCTGTCTGTTGACCGTCCGTATAACATCGCTTCCTCCGGCCAGATGCGCACCCGTGTGCAGGCATTCGTGGAAAGCATGGAGATCAAGAAGATTCAAGGGGGGAAACAGTGATGTCCAACAAGAGAATCGGCTGCGAAAATTTCGGCAAGTTTTATACCGAGGGCAAGGTACGCAACCGCCGCGAGTGGCGTGGTGTCAAGGACACGCTCTATGATTACAGCCGCTGGCTGCACATCATGACCATCCTTGCAAAGTTCATCATCAAGCCGCGCAACATCAAGGCCATGTTCCGCTATCGCTGGATGGCCAACTATCTGGCCGTGCCCATGATGGTCGACCGCCACACGCAGGGTCTGCGCGATGAATATCTGCGTATCTGCCACCTGGAGCAGGACCTCGTCATTGAGGACGTGGCAAAGCTGCTCGACAGCCTCTTCCGCGGCGACCGCCGCATCGGCAACGATAAGAAGTTTTCCGACAAGGTCGTGCTCGTGGATGAAAACGAGATGACTGCCGTCATGATGGGCTTCCCGACGCTCAAGTGCCTGAGCCGCGAGACGCCGTCCACCTACGTCTCCGTGCTGCTCAATCAGCACGCGGCTGAGCATTACATCGATGTTGCGCAGGAATACGGTCTTGCCGGCGACGTCTGCCCGATGCCGGAGGCCGAGGCCGGCGTGTCCATCGATGACGACGCGCCCGTGCTCGGCGCCTGTGCCGTGCAGTGCAATACGACCTGCGACGGTTCTCTGCTCGGGAACGGTGTCATCTCCAAGCGCCTCGAGCTCGAGGACGGCATCCCGGTGTTCCAGCTTGCAGCGCCCCTGCGCCACCGTGAGGACGACGTGCAGGAGTATGCCGCGCAGGAGGTCCGCAACGCCATCGCCTTCATCGAGGAGCACACCGGCGAGAAGTGGGACTGGAAGGCGTACTTCGAGTGCGCCGAGCGCGTGAACTATGCCACCAAGTGCCGCCTCGAGTGGCTGGAGATGAACAAGACCGACTACCCGCAGGTCTTTGGCTCCAACCTCGCGCTGTATACCGAAACGAACTACATGGCCATCTGCGGCAAGGTCCCCGCGTTCCGCGAGGCTGACCGCAAGATCACGGAGCTTGCCGAGCGCGCCTACAGCAAGCGCAAGCGCGCCGCCAATGCGTACCACCACCGCGCCATCGTCTGGGGCGTGCAGTCGCACTTCTACATGGACTTCCTTGTCTGGCTGCTCAACTGCTGGGGCATCGTGCCGCTGACGGATATGCTCTCCATGGTCTCAACGCGTGAACTCGTCACGGAGGACACGCCCGAAAACCGCGAGCAGGCGTATTACGACATGGCCTGGCTGACCGAGAACATGATCATGCGCAACCGTACCCACGGCGGCTACAAGGTCCTGCTCGACGAACTCTGGGAGTACTGCGAGCAGTTCAACGCCGACATGGTCATCCTCTGGGAGCACATGAGCTGCAAGGCGCTCGACGGCATGCACGGTCTGTTTGAAGAGCGCGCCCGCGAGCACGGCATCCACCTCGTCTGGGTCACGCATGATCTGTTCGACCCGCGTGTCATCTCGCGTCAGGGCGTGCGCCAGCAGGTCAATGACTATATGCGCACCGTCATGCAGGAAGAGCCCGTGGATCCGAGCCTGGAGATCCTGAAGGACGAGAAGTCCTGGTAATCAGAGAGGAGATCGAACATGAACAATTTGAAATGCAAGCTGCTCAAGGCCCTGATGGGCGTGTCGCTCGGCGCACTGGGCGCATTTGCGGTCACGTTTGTTGTCTACTTCTGGAATCTGGACATGAAGCTCACCTCCGTCATGGAGGGCATCCTGCTCAAGCACTACGACAAGATCGACCGCGACCAGCACCTGTGATTCCAACAGTTTTCAGCGCCCGTCTGCCATGGCAGACGGGCGCTTTTTGCGGCCGTTTTCGCGTGTAAACAATTTATGAAGTCTCTTGACGTTTTGCGTGAATGTCCTTATAATGCGTAGCGTGCTACATATTCGGAGGTGCATCATGGAGCAATATCCGATCGGATGTCTATTAAAAATGATCACGGATAAGATCAAAATACAGGCCGACGCCAACCTTGCGCAGCATGATCTGACGCTGACGCAAAGCCGCGTGCTCGGCTATCTGGCTCGAAGCGGCGGCACGGCGACGCAAAAGGAGATCGAGGGCTTCCTGCAGGTGTCGCACCCGACCGTAGCGGGCGTCATCGGGCGCATGGAGCAAAAGGGCTTCGTGTCCTGCTGGCCCGACCCGGCGGATAAGCGCAGCAAGCTCGTCTGCCAGACAGCTCGTGCCACCGAGATCGCACATCAAATGCAGGCGACCATTGCGGCCGCCGAGCAGCAGATGCTCCGCTCGCTGAGCCCGAAGCAGATCGCGGCGCTGGAAGACGCTCTGCGCACGATCTATGCTGACCTCGGCTGATCTGCACGCATACCCGGAAGGAGGAACCCTATGCTTCATACATTGACCCGCAGTCTGCGGGAAAACAAAGGCCCCGCGCTCGTGACGGTTCTGCTCTCGGCGCTGGAGGTCGTGTTTGAGATCGTGATCCCGCTGTTTATGTCCAACCTCATCGACTTCGGCATCGAGGGCGGCAGTATGGCGGCGGTCTGGAAGTTCGGCGCATTTTTGCTGCTGCTGGCGGCGTTCCAGCTGTCGACCGGTGTGCTCGCAGCGCGCATTGCCGCGCGCGCATCCGTCGGCTTTGCGGCGAACCTGCGCGAGGATATGTATAACAACGTGCAGACGTTCGCGTTTTCGAACATCGATAAGTTTTCCACCGCGTCCATCGTCACGCGCCTGACGACGGACACCACGAACGTGCAAAATGCATTCCAGATGCTCATGCGCATGGCGATCCGCGCGCCGGTCATGCTGATCTTTTCCATGATCGTGTCGTTTCGCATCAGCCGCGACATTTCGATGACGTTTCTCATTATTCTGCCGATCCTTGCGCTGGCGCTCTTTTTCATCATCCGCAGCGTGTTCCCGGTCTTTTCGCGCGTATTTCGCACGTATGATGAGCTCAACAACGTTGTGCAGGAGAACGTCCGCGGCATTCGTGTCGTGAAGTCGTTCAATCAGGAGCGGCACGAGATCGGTAAGTTCGGCGCGATCTCCGAGCGCATTTATAGGGACTTTTCCAAAGGCGAGCGGCTCATCACGCTCAACGCGCCGCTGATGCAGTTTTGCATCTATACGTGCATGATCGTGATCTCGTGGCTCGGCGCGAAGGCCATCATCGCCAGCGGCAACGATCCCGCGCTCGGCCTCACGACCGGAAATCTCACCGCGCTCATCACCTATACCATGCAGATCCTCTCGAGCCTGATGATGCTCTCTATGGTTTTTGCCATGCTGACGATCTCGCTCTCGTCCGCGCGCCGCATCGCAGAGGTGCTCGAGGAGCGGTCGGACATCCCGCAGCCGGAGCAGCCGGTCATGACCGTGCGCGACGGTGCGGTTGACTTTGACCATGTGAGCTTTGTCTACGCCTCCAAGGCAGATAAAAAGGTGCTCGACGATATTGACCTGCATATCCGCTCCGGCGAGACGATCGGCATTATCGGCGGCACCGGTGCGTCGAAATCCTCACTCGTGCAGCTCATCCCGCGTCTGTACGACGTGACCGGCGGCAAGCTGACACTTGGCGGCGTGGACGTGCGCGACTATGATCTGGATACTCTGCGCGGTGCCGTCGCCATGGTGCTGCAAAAAAATGAGCTCTTTTCCGGCACGATCGCCGAAAATCTCCGCTGGGGCAATGAAAACGCCACGGACGAGGAACTCCAGCACGCCTGCGTGCTCGCGTGTGCGGATGAGTTCATCTCCGCCATGCCGGACGGGTATGACACCCACATCGAGCAGGGCGGCACGAATGTTTCCGGTGGCCAGAAGCAGCGCCTGTGTATCGCCCGTGCGCTGCTGAAAAAGCCGAAGGTGCTCATTCTCGATGACTCGACGAGCGCCGTCGACACGCGCACGGATGCGCAGATCCAGCAGGCGCTCTCGACCTACATTCCCGACACGACGAAGATCATCATCGCGCAGCGCATCAGCTCGGTGCAGAACGCGGACCGCATCGTTGTGCTCGACGACGGGCGTATCGACGCCGTCGGCTGCCACGATGAGCTGCTGCGCACGTGCGAAATTTACCGCGAGGTCTATGAGTCCCAGCAGAAGGGAGGCGAGGACGATGCGTGAACGCCCGAAATTTGACGGCCGGACGCTCAAGCGCCTGCTGTCGTATATGCGCGCCTATAAGGGCACGCTCGTGCTCGTGACGGTCTGCATCCTGCTGAGCGCGGTCGCAGGCGCGGCCTCGTCCATGTTCCTGCAAAAGCTGATCGACGGCTATATCGTGCCCATGCTCGGCACAGCGTCGCCGGACTATTCCGGCCTGATCCGCGCGCTGATCACCATCGGCTGCGTATATCTTGTCGGTACGCTGGCCACATGGCTGTATAACCGCCGCATGGTCACGATCGCGCAGGGCACGCTCAAGCGCATCCGCGATGAGATGTTCGAGAAGATGCAGCGCCTGCCCATCCGCTATTTTGACACGCATACGCACGGCGACATCATGAGCCTGTACACAAACGACACCGACACGCTGCGCCAGATGATCGCGCAGTCCATGTCACAGCTTGTGTCGTCGGTGTTTACGCTGACGGTTGTGTTTTTCTGTATGCTGTACATCAGCATCTGGCTGACGCTGATCGTGTGTGCGGTCATGGCGCTCATCCTCGTGTTCGTGCGCAGGCTCACCGGCCGCATCGGCGGCTACTTCATGGCGCAGCAGACGGCATTGGCCGATCTCAACGGCTATGTCGAGGAGATGGTCAACGGTCAGAAGGTCGTCAAGGTCTTCTGCCACGAGGAGCAGAGCAAGGCGGAGCTGCGCCGCCGCAACCGCGTCTGGGCGGAAAACGCCGCGCGCGCCAGCGGCATGGCCAACAGCATGATGCCGATGATGAACGCCGTAGGTTATCTGCAGTATGTCATCATCGCCGTCGTCGGCGGCACGATGGCGATTGCCGGCACGCCGAACCTCGGCCTGACGGGCATGAACACGCTCACGCTCGGTATGATCGCATCCTTCCTCACGCTCTCGCGCGGGTTCACAAACCCCATTTCGCAGATCTCCAACCAGTTCAACTCCATCGTCACGGCGCTGGCCGGCGCATCGCGTATCTTCGCGTTCATGGATGCTGAGCCGGAGACGGACGACGGCTATGTGACACTTGTCAACGCCACGGAGGAAAACGGCATGCTCGCCGAGACCGACCACCACACGGGTCTCTGGGCGTGGAAGCACCCGCACGGCGACGGCACGGTCACATACACGAAGCTTGCCGGGCGCGTCGTGTTCGATCACGTGGACTTCGGTTATACGCCGGATAAAGAGGTCCTGCATGACATCACGCTCTACGCCGAGCCCGGCCAGAAGGTCGCCTTCGTCGGTGCGACCGGCGCCGGAAAGACGACGATTACAAACCTCATCAACCGCTTTTACGACATTGCCGACGGCAAGATCCGCTACGACGGCATCAACATCAATAAGATCCGCAAGGCAGATCTGCGCCGCAGCCTCGGCATCGTGCTGCAGGATGTGAACCTCTTTACCGGTACGGTCATGGAAAATATCCGCTACGGCAATCCGGCTGCGACGGATGATGAATGCATCGCCGCGGCGAAGCTCGCCAATGCCGACCATTTCATCCGCATGCTGCCCGACGGCTACAACACCGTGCTCAAGGGTGACGGCAGCGGCCTGAGCCAGGGGCAGCGGCAGCTGCTGAGCATCGCGCGCGCGGCCGTGTCCGACCCGCCGGTCATGATCCTCGACGAGGCGACAAGCTCCATCGATACCCGCACGGAGGCGCTCGTGCAGAGCGGCATGGATAAGCTTATGGAGGGGCGCACGGTGTTCGTCATCGCGCACCGGCTCTCGACGGTCAAGAATGCGGACGTCATCATGGTGCTTGACCATGGCCGCATCATCGAGCGCGGCAATCATGCAAAGCTCATTGCGGAAAAGGGCGTGTATTATCAGCTCTATACCGGTGCGTTCGAGCTGGAATAACACGGGTCTTGCAAGCAAAGAACGCGTGCGGTATAATGACCGCAGTGGATTTCATTTGTCAGGAGGCAGAGCCATGGAGTACAGAAGATTTGACAACACCATCGTCGCCCGCATCGACCGCGGGGAAGAAGTGCTCGAGCAGGTCGCGGCCATTGCACAGGCCGAGCAGATCAAGCTTGCGAGCGTGCAGGCGCTCGGCGCAGTCGGGGAGTTTACGGTCGGTGTGTTCCACACGGCCGAAAAGCAGTACCACGCGAACTCCTTCGCGGGCGATTTTGAGATTGTCTCGCTGACCGGCACGATCAACACGATGGACGGCGCATTTTACACGCACCTTCATATGAGCGCCGGCAACGAGAAGGGCGAAGTGTTCGGCGGACATCTCAACCGCGCCGTCATCAGCGCCACCTGTGAGATGGTCATCACGGTTATCGACGGAAGAGTGGATCGTTTTCACAGTGAGGAGATCGGCCTGAACCTGTTCCAATTCTGAGCATCAGTGTCAAAAGCACGCACGGCTATTGAGTTGTGCGTGCTTTTTTTGCTGCCTTGATCTTATATTCCTATTGACAACGTAGGAATATAGGCATATAATTCACCTCAATGAGGTAGGATTTGCGCCAGACCATCCTGAGCCTCTCTGAATTCATGTATATCGTATGCAGCCGTGCCGTAAGGCACGGTTTGCCATTGGGAACGGAGGATACATATATGAACAGCAACCTGCTTGAAGTCAGCGGCCTGCACGTGAGTGCGGGCGAGAAAGAGATCCTGCACGGCGTGGACCTGACCGTCGGCAAGGATGAGACGCATGTGCTCATGGGGCCGAACGGCACCGGCAAGTCCACGCTCGGCTATGCGATCACCGGCAATCCGGAGTACACGGTCACGGCCGGAAAGATCGTCTTTGACGGCGAGGATATCACACGGCTGCCGGTCAACGAGCGCGCGAAGAAGGGCATTTTCCTGTCGTTCCAGAATCCGCTCGAGGTGCCCGGCGTGACGCTCAGCGCGTTTATCCGCAGTGCGCTCGAGCAGAAGACCGGCAAGCGCATCCGCCTCTGGGACTTCAAGAAGAAGGTTGCCGAGACGATGCAGCTGCTGGCGATGGACGCTTCCTATGCTGAGCGCGACCTGAATGTGGGCTTTTCCGGCGGTGAGAAAAAGAAAGCGGAGATCCTGCAGATGCTCATGCTCGAGCCGAAGCTTGCCATCCTCGACGAGACGGACTCCGGCCTGGACGTCGACGCGGTGCGCACGGTATCCAAGGGCGTGCAGCTCTATCGTGAGCGCGTGCACGGCTCGCTGCTCATCATCACGCACAGCACCCGCATTCTCGAGGCGCTGACGGTGGACGCCGCGCACATCATGGAGCAGGGCGTCATTGTGAAAAACGGCGATGCTTCGCTTGTAGATACCATCAATGAAAATGGCTTTGGCGGCATCCGGGCAGACTGAAAGCGAGGCGATCCGAATGAAGGAAAAAAGTCAGGTCGCGGACATTGACCGCAGCGTCTATGACATCCGCGACAAAGAGGACGATGCCTATCGTATGCAGGAGGGCCTGACGCCGGAGATCATTGACAAGCTCTCCAAGGAAAAGGACGATCCGGTCTGGATGCAGCAGTTCCGGCTGCAGTCGCTGCAGATCTATAACGAGATGCCGGTTCCGGACTGGGGGCCGTCCATCGAGGGACTGGATATGGACCACATTGCGACCTATGTTCGCCCTAAGACCGACATGAAAAACGACTGGAAGGACGTCCCGCAGGATATTAAAGACACCTTTGAGCGCCTCGGCATCCCGCAGGCGGAACGCAAATCGCTCGCCGGTGTCGGCGCACAGTACGATTCCGAGCTCGTGTATCACAACGTCCGCGACGAGGTAGCTGCACAGGGCGTCGTCTACACCGACATGGAGAGCGCACTCAAGGGTGAATACGCCGACATGGTGCACAAGTATTTTATGAAGCTCGTCACACCGCGCGACCATAAGTTTGCTGCCCTGCACGGTGCGGTCTGGTCCGGCGGCTCGTTCGTGTACGTGCCGAAGGGCGTGCAGGTGTCCATCCCGCTGCAGTCGTATTTCCGCCTGAATGCCAAGGGCGCGGGCCAGTTTGAGCACACGCTCATCATCGTCGACGAGGGTGCGAGCCTACACTTTATCGAGGGCTGCTCGGCGCCGAAATATAACGTTGCGAACCTCCACGCCGGCTGTGTGGAGCTGTATGTAAAGAAAAATGCCAAGCTGCGCTACTCGACCATTGAAAACTGGTCGAAGAACATGTATAACCTCAACACCAAGCGCGCGCTCGTGGAAGAGGGCGGCGTGATCGAGTGGGTTTCCGGCTCGTTCGGCTCCCATGTCGGCTGCCTGTACCCCATGAGCGTGCTCAAGGGCGACAACTCGAAGATGGAATTCACCGGCGTCACGTTTGCCGGCGCGGGGCAGAATCTTGACACCGGCGCGAAGGTCGTGCACATCGGCAGGAACACGAGCTCATATATGAACACGCGCTCGATCAGCAAGAGCGGCGGCATCAGCACATTCCGCAGCAGCGTCGTGGTGCAAAAGGGTGCCAAGCACGCGAAATCTTCCGTGTCCTGCCAGTCGCTGATGCTTGACTCCGAGTCCCGCTCCGATACCGTCCCGGCCATGGACATCCGCACGAAGGACGCTGCCGTCGGCCATGAGGCCAAGATCGGCAGCATCAGCAACGAGGCGGTGTTTTATCTCATGAGCCGCGGCATGAGCGAGGAGGACGCCCGCGCGTTGATCGTCAGCGGCTTTGCGGACAACGTCTCCAAGGAGCTGCCGCTGGAGTACGCGGTGGAAATGAACAATCTCATTCGTCTGGAGATGAAGGGCAGCATCGGCTGACCGCACATTCCGAAAGGAGGGAATATCGTGAATACGAGCCAACAGCTGGTCGTCAACAAGCTGCCGACCAGAACGTGGAACCATCTCAATGTTAACGAGGCGACCATCCCGTGGAATGCGGCCGAAACGGCTGATCTCGGGACGGATGCATATGAAATTACAGCAGAAAACCGGACGCAGCCGCTGCATATCCGCCTGACCGGCGCTGAGGGCTGCAGCCGCAAGCACATCGCGGTCGATGTGGCTGCCGGTGTGAAGGCAACGGTATATATGGTGCTCGATACGCAGGGCAGCTTCGCCGTGGAAACGGCGTTCAAGCTCCACGATGCCGCGTCTCTTCGCCTTGTGCAGGTGCTCGGCGCGCACGCCGGTGCGCTGCTCTACGCCAAAACGGACGCCGACTGTGCGCCCGGCGCCGGCGTGGACATGACGCAGATCCTGATGGGGCAGGGCGACCTCTACTCCGATAACGGCACGGAGCTTATCGGCGACGGAAGCCGCTATTCGGCGCAGATCGGCTATCTCGGCCGCGGCAGCCAGACGATCGACGTCAATGTTGTCGTCAATCATTACGGCAGGAACACGGCCTGCGAGATCGATACCTCCGGCGCGCTCAAGGATGCGGCGAAGAAGGTTTTCCGCGGCACGATCGATTTCAAGACCGGCTCGTCGAACTCCGTCGGCAACGAGAAGGAGACCGTGCTCATGCTCGGCGACGATGTTGTCAACAAGACGGTACCGCTCATCCTCTGCGCCGAGGAAAATGTCGTCGGCAACCACGGCGCGACCATCGGCGAGCTCGATGACGAGACGCTATTTTACTTTGAAAGCCGCGGCATCTCCCGCGCTCAGGCCGAAAACATCCTGGCCCGCGCATCGATCGAGCGCTTTGCGCGCACTGTGGATGATGAAGCACTGCGCGCACAGATTCTTCAGACGCTGGAGGAGGAACTCAACGATGACGCATGATTATAAGCAGGATTTTCCGATCTTTCAGCACGCGGATGTCGCCTATGTTGATAACGCGGCCACGGCGCAGCGCCCGCAGTGCGTGCTGGACGCGGTGGCGGATT
>ENA-OUQH01001781-OUQH01001781.1-human-gut-metagenome-genome-assembly--contig:-NODE-1781-length-14089-cov-4.286305_pt1 | contig 14089 bp, 9 predicted proteins | sample MGYA00237948_ERZ548828 | MGnify/ENA primary metagenome ERZ548828 (study PRJEB26490, sample SAMN05194711) | human gut metagenome | biome: terrestrial biome; feature: human-associated habitat; material...
ATGCGCGGCACCCTCATCACGTCCATCGCCGACGGCCTCATGGTGGCCGTGGGCCTGGTCCTGGTCGGCCACCCCTACGCGGGCCTGGTGGGTGCCCTCACCTTCGTGCTGCACTTCATCCCGGTCATCGGCCCCATGCTCTCGGCCGTGGCCGGGACGCTGCTCGGGCTCTTCGTGAGCCCGGTCTGCGCCCTGTGGACGCTGGTCATTGCCATGGTCGCCCAGAACGTGGCCGACAACCTGCTGTCTCCCATGGTGATGCGCAGCGCCGTCAAGATCCACCCGGCGCTCTCGCTGGTCGGCATCATCGTCGGCGGCTGCCTGGGCGGCCCGGTGGGCATGGTCATCGCCGTGCCGGTCACGGCGGCCCTGCGCGGCTTCTTCGTCTACTTCTTCGAGACCCGCACCGGGCGCCAGATCGTCTCCGAGGACGGCGCCCTCTTCTGGAGTCGCCCCTACGTCGACGGGAAGGGCGACCCCATCCCGGCGCTGGACGCCCTGGACGACGAGCGCTTCTTCGAGGGCTCTCGCCTGTCCTTCTCGCCTGACGTCCTTGGCGAGAGGGACGCGCCGCAAGACGCACCGAAAAACGACGACGGGAAGGCCCGATGAGCCGGCCGGACGTCGCCTCCGGCCAGGGCGGGCATCCCGGCGCCAACCCCTTCCTGCCGGAGTGGGAGTACGTCCCAGACGGCGAGCCCCACGTCTTTGGGGACCGCGTCTACCTCTATGGCTCGCACGACCGCTTTGGCGCGCCCATCTTCTGCGTGGGGGATTACGTCTGCTGGTCTGCCCCCGTGGACGACCTTGCCGCCTGGCGCGAGGAGGGCGTCATCTACCGCCGCGGCCAGGACCCGGCAAACCGCCTGGGGCTGCGCCTGCTCTTCGCGCCTGACGTTGCGCGGGGCGCCGACGGCCGCTACTACATCTTCTACGCCTTCGACTTCATGGGCACCATCGGCGTGGCCGTCTGCGACAGCCCGGCCGGCCGCTACGAGTACCTGGGGCGCGTCCACCACCCGGACGGCACGCCCTACGGCCGTCGCGCGGGCGACGGCTTTGCCTTCGACCCGGCGGTGCTGGCAGACGACGACGGCCGCGTCTGGCTCCATACCGGCGACCTCGGCAAGATGGACGAGGACGGCTTCGTCTACTTCTCCCAGCGCATCAAGCGCATGATCATCACCTCCGGCTACAACGTCTATCCCGGCCAGCTGGAAAACATCATCGACGGCTATGAGAAGGTGCTTCTGTCCTGTGTCATCGGCGTCAAAGATCCGTATAAGGTGCAGAAGGTCAAGGCCTTCGTCGTGCTCCGTCCGGGCTATGAAGCGAACGACGAAACGAAAAAGGAGCTTCTCGACTACTGCCGCCAGCACATCGCGAAATACGCCATGCCGTATGACATTGAGTTCCGCGATGAGCTTCCCAAGACGCTGGTCGGCAAGGTCGCCTACCGTATTCTCGAGGAGGAAGAGGCCGACCGTCAGGCCACACAGGAGGCTGTGCAGGCCGCGCAGGACGCTTCCGAAAACAAGTAACGCAGCATCCAACAACGTGCGAGCCTTCGGGCTCGCACCTGTTCTATGGGAGGACTCTTCATGGCAAATTCCAAGCCGCGCATCTGGGAGCTGGACGCGCTGCGCGGCGTGTGCATCCTGTGCGTGATCGTCGTGCATTTTCTCTTTGACCTGTCGTTTTTCGGCGGGCTCGATCTGACGCTCCCGGCATGGTACGTCTTCATTCAGGAATACGGCGGGGCGATTTTCGTGGTCCTCTCGGGCGTTTGCGTGACGCTGGGCTCGAAAAGCGTCCGGCGGGGTCTGATCGTCTTCGCGTGCGGCATGCTCATTACCGCCGTGACCTACGGCATGTACCGGCTCGGGATGTCAGGCGCGGACGTCGTCGTGAAATTCGGCGTTCTGCATCTTCTTGGCGTGTGCATGCTCGTCTATCCGGCATTCAAGAAACTTCCTCCTGCCATGCTCACAGTCCTCGGCCTTGTCATTGCTATTACGGGCTACGCCATCCGGGGCATCATCGTCCCGCAGCGCTGGCTCTTCCCGCTGGGGCTCACCTACGAGGGCTTCACATCGAGCGACTACTTCCCTCTCTTCCCGCAGCTGGGCTACTTTTTAATTGGCGCTGCCATCGGCAAAACGGCCTACCGCGAAAAGCGGACGCTTCTTCCCGGCTCGTTTCAGAAAACCGGCATTGCCCGCTTTTTCTGCTGGTGCGGGCGGCAGTCACTGTTCATTTATCTGCTGCATCAGCCGATCGTCTACGGCCTTCTTGAGCTTGTCCTGCTTCTGCGCGGATAATCCAACACAAAAAGAGCTTCCCGCACCGTACCACAAATACGTGGTGTTCCGTGCGGGAAGCTTTTTTCTGTTTTTCGTAGTTCGTCTATACCGCCCAGTGCTGCGCGCCGGTCAGCTCGTCTAAAATCAGCGCCCCCACTGTCACCGCGTCCTCAATTGTCAGATAGCTCGGCGCGCTCTCATCGACCAGAAGCCTTCCCGACGCGGGGAACTCCTCGTCCGCGAACCAGACCTTGAGCCATACCGGATACCTCGGCGCAAAGTCAAAGCGCGCGCAAAAATCCGCGTTGGACGGCAGCAGTTCCGCGCCCAATGTTTCGCACCGCCGCGCCAGCTCTTCCCGCGGCAGTACGCCCAAGTCACGCCTGACGATCAGCTCCGCGTTCCGGTCCAGTCCGCCGCCGCGAACAAGGCCGTCCTTGTATTGGGAAAATGTGATCGTTTTGCCGGTCAGAGGCGTTCCGTCTGCGAGGTCGAGATAATGCAGCAGCGTCAGCGCGTGCCACTTGGAAACAGGCGGCGTGATTTTGCCGGCCGGCCATTGAATCTCGACACGCCTTCCAAGCGTCCGCACCCAAAACACGCCGTTTTCATACCGCACGCCGGCCTTTTCGGAAATTTCTTCCGGCACGTGCCGCAAAAGCCGCGACCGTGCGGCCTCCAGCATACGTTCAAACTGCCGGTTTTCCATTATTTGCTCTTCTTGCTTTCCGCCAGAACCTTCCAGTAGTCCTCATAGTTTGCCTGCAGCAGCTCTGGCGTGTTGAGCCCATAGGGACACTTGGACATACACTGCCCGCAGTGCAGGCAGTTTTCGATCTGGTGCATCTTCTGCTGCCACTCTTCGGTCAGCCATTCAGCCGCGGGCGCTCTTCGGACCATAAGGGAAATGCGCGCGCACTGGTTGATCTCAATTCCGGCCGGACACGGCATGCAGTATCCGCAGCCCCGGCAGAACCCGCCGCGCAGCTCCTTGCGGTCCTGCTCAATTCTCGCCCTGCGCTCGTCCGTAAGCTCCGCGCCCTCGCGGATGCACTGGAGGAACTGATCGAGCTCGCATTCGCGCTGTACGCCCCAGATGGGAACCACGCCCTCCTGCGTCTGCATCCATGCCGAGGCCGTCAGGCCGTCACGGATGAGGCCGCCCGCCATGCCCTTCATCGCGATGAAGCCCATTCCCGTCTCGCGGCACTTCTGCACAAGCTCCAGCTCCTGCGCGCCCGCCAGATAGCTGAACGGGAACTGGAGCGTTGCGTAGAGCCCGGAGTCGATCGCCTCGTGCGCAACCAGAAGACGGTGGTTTGAGAGTGAAATGTGGCGGATCTTGCCCTGCTTCTTTGCCTCGAGCGCCGCGTCATACAGCCCGTCCTCTCCGCCGGGTCTTGGACAGAAGGAGGGGTTGTGGAACTGGTAGATATCAATATAATCGGTTTTCAGCGTGCGAAGGCTCATCTCCAGGTCCTTCCACATCTCGTCTGCCGTCCGCGCAGCCGTCTTTGACGCAAGAACGACCTTATCGCGCATGCCGGAGAACGCTGCGCCGACCTTCTGCTCACTGTCAGAATACGCGCGCGCCGTGTCGTAAAAATTGATGCCGCCGTCATACGCCTTGTGCAGCAGATACACGGCGTCCTGTTCGCTGATGCGCTGGATGGGCAGGCAGCCAAGGCCGTTTTTCTCAATGACAAGCCCCGTCTTGCCAAGCGTGATCTTGTTCATGGAAGTCTCCTCCTTTATTTATCTACGTCCAGTATACCAAAAATGCCGGAAAAAGCAAAGTATAATCTCCGGTTTGACGCTTACAAAACTCATAGGGCTGATGCCCGTGTTGACCTTTCCTTCTCGCGTAGGGGGCGATGCCCACATCGGTTTTCCCTCCCCTCGTAGGGGTCGATGCCTACATCGACCCATTGGGAACTACCGAATTCGCCGAGAATTTTCGTCAAAACGGATGATTCCGCCGAGGCGATGTGGGCATCGCCCCCTACGCGAATCTAAAAATATTACAAAAACGTGAAGAGCACCGGCCTGATGCAGGCCGGTGCTCGTTTCTAAGTGCTTGGGTATCAGCCGAGGAATCGGTGCAGCATAGCCGCGACCTGTGCGCGTGTAGCCTGCGCGGTGGGCAGAAGCTTCCGGTTCGAGCCCTGCATGAGGCCTGCGCCGCAAGCCCACTGCATGGCGGGAACTGCATACCCGGAAATCGTCTGCGCATCGTCGAAGCTCAGGATGTTCGTGTCCTCGCCGACGCTCACATCGTACCCCTTGTAGTTTGCATAGCGGTGGAGAATCGCCGCCAACTGCTCGCGGGTGATGTTGTCGTTGGGCCCGAAAGCGTTCTCGGAATAGCCGGTCACAATGCCGTTTGCCGCCGCCCAGCGAACAGCCTCGCTGTACCACGCATTTTGCACAACATCGCGGAAGCGCATCGCAAAATTCACAACCGGCGAGCCCTCGAGCCGCCAGAGAATCGTAACAATCATGGCGCGCGTCGTGGAAACACTGGGTGCGAAGATGCGGTTTGCCGTACCGTTCATGAGGCCGGTTTCATAGACGTAGCGCACGTCGTCATAGAACCAGTCGCCGCGTCTCACATCGTCGAAGGGCAGGCGGTCGTCGGTTCCCGTCGCGGGTTTTTTGCCGCTGTCGGTTGTGCCGGAGCCGCCGGTCGGGGAAACGGATTTTGTCTGCGTGTAGCCGCAAACCTCGCAGGTGCGTTCCTTTTCGCCCTTCTTATGCGCCGTGGGCTTCACCGTCGTCACCCATTTGCCGAAGGTGTGCGCCTCTGTCTCCACGGTGACTACGCCGCAGCACGTCCATTCGCGTTCGTGCGTCTTCTCGTCCGCCGTCCAGCGGTTCTCGCCCGTGTGGTTGACCGGGTCCTTTTCGCCGTAGGCTTTGCCGCAGAGCTCGCAGACCGCCTTCGCCGTGCAGGTCGCCTCGCCGCCCGTGTGGTTGGAGATGACCTTCTCGCAGATGTCACAGATGTGGTCACGGTTCTCGTCCGCATGATTCGTAATCAGCCTCTCGCAGAAGTCGCACCTGTGGTCGTTGTTCGCATCTACATGGTTCGAGATTGTCTTCTCGCAGTAGTCGCAGATGTGGTCCTTGTTCGCATCTACATGGTTCGAGATTGTCTTCTCGCAGTAGTCGCAGACGTGGTCCTTGTTCGCATCTACATGGTTCGAGATCGTCTTCTCGCAGTAGTCGCAGACGTGGTCCTTGTTCGCGTCTTCGTGATTCGAGATCGTCTTCTCGCAGATGTCGCAGATGTGGTCCTTGTTTACGTCTCCGTGGTCGGAAGTCTTCGCGTAGCAGGTGTCGCACAGATGATCGTCATCCTGGTCGAAGTGATTCAGCCGCTCGGTCTCTTTCGCCCTGCAAACTGTGCAGACGTGCCAATGCTGATATCTGTCGATTGTCCATTCGTCGCTGAACACATGCGCGCCGAGCTCGCCGTAGACCGCCTTGCAGGCCTTGCAGACCGCTTTTTCCCGGCAGGTTGCTGTGCCGCCGGAGCAGCTGTCGGTTTCAAAGGCCGTGCAGTTGTAGCGTTTGCAGGTGCGCGTATGCTTGCCGTCGCCGTTTGTCGTCCAGTCGCCAAAGTCATGGTCTAGGGCGGTATTTTCGGCGATGAAGACATCGTCCTCGTTCGGGCTGATCTCGCCGCATTCGCACGACAGGTAGTACACCGCGTCTTCCGTACAGCTTGCGGGCGTTTTCAGAGTCTCCGCCTTCTGAACCTTCTGCGTGTAGGCGTGCACATGCGCCGGCGGAATGAGCTTGACCGTTGCCGTCGCGGTGAGCGTAGTGGGATTGAGTTCGCGTTCGTCAAACGAGTCGTATTTCAGCGTTCCCGTAATGGTCTGCTCCGCAGAAGAATTCCTGTTATATCCCTCCGCATTCCATTCCACAGAGATGAACTTCACCGTGCCGTCCTCCGTCTCGAAGCCTACAGATGTCGGAAGCCCCAGATCTGCGAACTGCGTTCCCACGTCCTTGTCCGTGATGGAGACTGTGTTGTACATCTTCGCCAGCGTGAGCTTGATTGCCTCAACGGAAAGCGTCGCTCTTGCTTCGGCATAGAACAGGCTATTTTCCGGCTTGAAGACCACGGTTACCTCCTTCGTGCCCGCTTCGCTGTAGAACGTTTCCGTCTGCCCGTAGGGGAACTCGAGGGCGAATGTACCGGAAAGCTCGGTATCCGTGCCCTTAATTCTGGCCTTGCCGCCGGTCAGCGCGCCGGTTTGCCCGGAGTAGGTTCCAACTTTAAACTTGGTAAACAGGAAAATGGTGTTTACCGGAAGCTTGAACGTGCCGCCATTGTCCAGTCTTTTTGTCCACTGGAAGGTAGGAAGCTCTGTGATTTCCGTCTCAGCCTGTACGGGAGGCTGCACCTTGATCACAAGCTTGGCCCGAACATCCGCGCCCTCCGGGAACGCGATATAGTCCTCCCAATACGACCTGTCAAATGTGCCGTACATGATCTGTTCGTCGAGGTTTGTCGGGTCGTATTTGGAAGCATCCCACGTGATGTCTGCGTCATAGTTGAAGCCCACGCCGCCGTCGCTTGCGTCATACCGGGCGTTGACGGTCACGGAATCCGGCAGGTCCAGATCTTTAAAGGCCGTGCCATATGCGGGATAGAGATACGACGCGCTGACGCAGTCATAATTGCGGTAGGGCACATTGACAACCACTTCGCAGGCTGCCTCGTCGACGTTTGCAACGTCCTTTGGGTCAAACCGCACCGGAAGACGGTTCTCCCCGCCCTTCAGCGGGCTTCCCTGACGAAGCTCGCCCTCATCAAAGGTGAACGTGCCGGGAACCGTTACGGTGCCTCCGTTGTAAGCGGTGATCGTGGCCGTGCCGCCCGAAAGGTTGTTGTTGTCAAAGTTCCAGCCAAACGAGTCGCCGGCGTAAAGCTGTTTTTTGGGCTTGAACTCCAGACCCGTCAAGACAGGCTTGGCCTTCTCGATTTTGCCATCGATCGTGAAGCTCTCCTTGTTCAGCTGAAGTTCCGACGCGTACTCGTCCTTGATCGCGATCTTGCCGGTGATGCAATAGGCCTGAAAGAAGCCGGGTGCGTTGAAGCTTGCTTCCGTGACTGTGAACTTGCCCTGGACGTCCTGCGTCACATCGTTCCCGCTCTCGTCCCTGAAAATCAGGTCACCCGCAAGCCTGTTGAGATCAACGCCGGTCATGCCGTCATAGGACTTGGTATGTAGGGAAGTCTCGTCGACATGAATCATCTTCTGATTTGCCGTCCAGTGCGCGTAGAGCGTATGATCGGTAGCCTGCATTACCAAGGTATCCGCATCGACCGGATCACCGCCGTCTTTTTCGGTAAACCAGCCGTCAAACCGGTAGTCCTGGCGCGTCGGGGTTGGCAGCTCGCCGTAGGTCACTTCCACGCCATAGCCCACGGCTTTGGTGCTATCCTCCGAAGCCAGCGTGCCGCCGTTTGTATCAAACGTGACGGTGCAGAGAACCGTGATCTTGACTGACGGTGTGAACTCCGGCTTGTAATTCGCGGTTTCCGCCGTCGTGGCGTAGACCCAGTAGCTTCCCGCTTCATTTATGACCGTGTCTTCGGTAATCTGCGGGTTCCCGCTGTCATATTCCTCGTTGACCAGCATCGGATGCACCGCATAGCGGTATGTAACCGCAGCCTCTTCCATCACGCCGCTGATGGTAAGCGTATCGTAAAGCTTCTCGCCTGTCATGAATTCGGTCTTCAACAAGTTGAGCTTCACGTCGGGGAATGCCTTGTTGATGGTTCCGGCGATGGTGAAGGTATCCGTCGTCGTGCCGTTTGCGAACTTATACTGCTTCGCCATCTCGTCCGAGAGCGTCACGGTGACGCTCACCGTTTTATTCTCTCCCGCATCCGGCGAATCGTAGAAGGCTGTAATCGTGCAGTTCGCTCTTTCTTCCTGATTGGTCAGCACGACCTCGGTTTCGCCGTCCAGATAGGTCACCTCATGCAGCTCGTTACATATGTTCGTGCCGTTGTACGATCTGGAGACCTTGGTCGTGTACGTTGTATCGCGCACCAGCACCGTCCGCGTATCTTCTTCATCCGACTCCACCGTGAGCTTAACCGTCGCCCGCACGGAGTAGCCCGCCGCGCCGACATGCTTCGTTGCGGTGCAGACAAGCATATATTCGCCTGCCTCCAGATTCGTAAGCGTCAGCACAGATCTTGCTCCGCCTGTCAGGGACTGCACAGCGATGTTTTCTTCGGGTATTCTTCCGCAGTTCCATTCTGTCGTAACCGACCCTCGATCCGTTTGGCCAAGCTCGTATGCCCCTGACTTCAGCGTTACAGTCTCCCCGGCTTTCGCCGTGAGGGCGTACTTGTAGTCATGTCTTTCTCCGCTGGAATTGCCCGCTCCGGTAATTTCAACATATATGAGCGGCGGGAACATGACCTGAACGTTGCTGATCGTCGAAGCCTTGCACGCTTCGCTGTCCGCGCGAAGATATTCTCCGTCTTCGGTTTTATATAGAAGCGGCGTACCATTCTGGACTCCTAGCATCTCACCGACCGTGCCCGTGTCCGTCTCGATTGTTTCGTATATGCCGCCTTTGTAGCCTATGAGCGCAACGGTTCCGGAGGTTTGATGCACCTTGCCAACCGTGCCGTAATTGCGAATGCTGACGCTGCCGCCGCTTACACGGATGCCGCCTACAGAAACCGCTGTGTTCTGGCCGCCGCCAATCCATATGATGCAGCTGCCGCTTATGTTGACATTGATCGTGCCGCTGTAGCTTTTTACAATTTCGAGCGACGTAGCCCCACCCGCGTTCAGCGCGGCGATCGCCTCATCCGCAGAGCCGTAATAGGTACTGCCGCCCCCGCCATACACCAGAAACGGCGCTTCAAAGCCGCATTCGCATACGCCGCCTTCAAAGGTGTGCCTGGCGGAAGTTGTTTTGTTGCAGCAGGCGTAATCCGCCACATGTGACAGCTCGTCTACCCTGTATACCGGCTTCTGCGCGTGGTTGTCGGGGTCGACCGGAAGCCTTACGGTTGTGAGCTCCGTCGTGCCCTTATCATCGGCAAAAGGCTTTATGCACTGGTAGCACTGCCAATATTCAACGGTTCCTTCCGCGACGCATGTGGCAGGCTTTGCTTCGTGGTGCGCGGTCACACTGTTAAAATCATGTCCCTTCGCAGGAAGCGTAACCGGTGCTGTGAGCTCCTGCGTGCATTCCTCGTCCGAGAAGATTTTCCGGCACTTGTTGTTATCCGAATCACTGCCGCACATCCAATACGCTTCATAGCCCGCTTCCGTGCAGGTGGCTTCCTTTTCGGAGAAGTACTCCTTGTACGCGATGCTCTTGTCGGAGGTGAGCGTGAGCACGATCAGATCGTTATTGTTGGAGCTGCAAGCCTTCCGGTAGTTTGCCGTGGCCGAGACCGGCGTGTGGCAGGAATCCGAGTCGGTGAATGTCCTCGTTTTGTCATACCGATCCCATACCTTCCCGCGCGGGCAGCCCGGTGTATCGCATTGGAACGAAATATCGAAATTTACCTTGATCTTTCTGTTTGCGTCCCAGTCCGAAAGGTCGACGCTGTTGATGCAGATATCCGTTATGCTTCCGGTATGTCCCGCCTCGCCGCACTGATACTCGCTTGCGGACAGCGTAAATGTAACGCGGGACAAAGAATCATAGAGCTCATCAGACATCGTCTCGCCGCTGTACACGCGGATCATGTCCTCCCCGGTCAGCTCGAGCGTATCCACCGCATTGTCAAGACCTTCTTCGTCCTCGGGTTCGCCGTCTTCGCCCTCATTCTCGGACTCGTCCTGCGGTTGTTCCGGATTTTCGGGCTCCTCCGTGGGGTCCTCTTCCGAAGGCTCCTCCCCAGGCTTCTCTTCTTCGGGTTCCTGCTCCTCTTCTTCCGAGGGATCCTCCTCCGAAGGTTCTTCCTCTTTTTCGGGTTCCTCCTCTTCTTCGGGTTCCTCCTCTTCGAAGGGCTCCTCGTCCTCCGCTTCCGGTTCGTGCGCATCCTCATACAACGCGCAGTCGTGCAGATGCGCGCCCTCTGCGCCGCAGACCGGGCAGTCCGGGTTCCGGCTGCTTTCTGTACAGGCGGTGTCGCAGATGCAGACGAAAGCTTCGTCCCCCGCATCCTCCGCCAGAACCGGAACCGGCAGCATACTCAACACCATACTGCAAAGCAGCAGCAGGCAGAGCAGTTGTTTTTTCATCGTGTCCTTCCTTTCCTCTCGCGCTCTTCCGTACCCCGCGAAAGAGCATGTCAAAGGAGCGTTGCATGTGGATATCATCCACATGCAAGGGAGTACTCCCTTGGCTTCCTATTCCAGACCCGGCTGGGTCAGATCGCTGAGGGAAAATTCGTAGCGCATGGCGAGCGTCTGAAACAGGATGTGCATGACCCGCTCCGAGACCGCGCGGATATCCCGCCCCGCGATATACGCCAGCGTCTTCTCGATCTCCTCCTCCGGCACGCGGTAGGCGCGCAGGCTCATCGTCAGAAACAGCTGGATCTTCCGCTCGAGCGTCAGCGCTTCATCGCACGGCTGCGCCATATACGCGCGCATGATGCCCGCCGAGCCGAGCTCCATCGCGTAAAAATCGGCCGCCGTGAACCCCGGCTGGTACGCGCCGAAAATCTGCTGGATCTCCTTGGCCGTCTCGCGGAAGATATACTCGGACGCTTCCTTCTGCGTATAGGCCTCAAGATAAATTTCCCGCAAATTCTCGTTGAGCTCTGTGAGCGTCATCTGAATGGCTGTCTCGACCGCGTAGACATAGATGGGCGGCAGCGTCTGCCCCGCCGTCTGGCGCGCCATGGCAAACTGGTTGCCGAACATGAACTCGACGAGCTCTGTCAGAACGCCGTCCTTGGCGCGGAAAATATTCTGAAACGTGCTGTTGGAAACGCCCGCCTCGTGGACGATCTGTGCGACCGTCGTCTTCTTGTATCCCTGCTCCAAAAAGAGCTTGACGCAGACCGTCAGGATGCGCTTTTTCGATGGCAGGCTCGCGCTTGTGATTGCGATAGGATCACTCCCCTTCCCCGGATTTCTTCGTGCTTGGCATGTATGCCAAGATTATATCAGACCGGAAAGAAAAAGGCAAGGGAGCAAAAAAATTTTACGCCGCTTGACAAACGCGCCCATGCGCGCTATATTAGTTAACGAACGTTCGTTAGTTATCCTTAGGAGGCCGTATGAAGCAGGGAGACACAAAGCAAAAAATTTTGGACAAGGCGCTCGCGCTGTTCTCGAGCCGGGGCTACGATGCGGTCAGCGTCGGCGAAATCGCGCAGGCTGTCGGCATCAAGGCGCCGTCGCTTTACAACTATTTCCCGAGCAAGCAGGCGATTTTCGATGCGCTCGTGGAGTCCGTCGCCGCGCAGTACACACGCGACACCGATCAAATCTCCATCCACGTCCAGAACGCACCGCAGGATATCCCCGTTTCCACTGCGATTACCGAAGACGCGCTCTATGAAAAGGTCCGGCAAATTTTCGAGTATTCGCTCCACAACGAGACCATCCGCCGCTTCCGCCGCATGATGACCATCGAGCAGTTCCGCTCCCCAAGGCTCTCCCGGCTCTACACCGAGCGCTACATCACGCGCGTCGTGCGCTATCATGCCGGGCTTTTCGAAAGCCTCATTGCGGCGGGCGAAATCCGGCACGAAAATCCGCAGACGCTGGCGCTTTTGTATGTCTCACCAGTCATCACCCTCCTTGGCATCTGCGACCGCGAGCCCGAACAGGAGGCCGCGTGCTTAGAGAAGCTGCGCGCGCATGTGGGTCTCTTCTTCCGCACCTTCAACCTGTCGGCGAACAACTAATTTTAAGGAGAACTGTTTGAACCTTACAACATTATCACTGGAGCGTGTGGCCTGACCGGGAGGTCTGGCAAATCTGCTACACGCCATTCCTCCCGAAGTCCTGGTCCACATCTTCAGGAGGATTTTAAATGAACCGCGAAAACAAACGCAAAACCTTTGAAAAAGACTACTATAAAACCCACGCCTGCAGCGACACCTTCGTCTGCAAGGTCTGCGGCCGGACCGTCATCCCGGAAAACGCCGGCTCTGACCACCGGAACCATTGCCCCAATTGCCTCTCGAGCCTGCATGTCGATATTGACCCCGGCGACCGCGCGTCCGACTGCGGCGGGATCATGGAACCCGTGGCCGTCTGGGTGCGAAAGGGCGGCGAGTGGGCGATCATCCACCGCTGCAAACGCTGCGGCGTGCTCCACTCCAACCGCGTCGCGGCGGATGACAACCCCATGAAGCTCATGTCGATTGCCATGAAGCCCCTGTGCGAGCCGCCGTTCCCCATCGAGCGTATCGAAGAGCTGACGGCCTGTATGGCAAGCGACGGCAGGATACGGTAACAAAAGAGCGAGACTTCCACCTGCGGAAGCCTCGCTTTTCCTGTTATGTGCAGCTTGATCCGGTCACCTCGTCGCTGCCGATCCCGTATGCTGCACTTATCTCTGTTTCGCCCTTTTCTTATCATGTAACAATCCACTGATCCAAAAACTGCATCTGCCACTCTGTATGGAACCAGTGCTCGCCGTCCGGCATAACGGTCAGCTCTGCGCCAGTTTTCTCTGCAAAAGCCCTGATGGTTTCAAGCGAGGTCAAATTGTCATGCGCGCCATACAAAATGCGCGTCGGGACCTGCCACAAAACCGGATGCTCGCGCACATAGGTAAGATACGCCCATGACAGCGTTTCGCCGAACTGCGTAGGAATCTCCTGCTTTTCCGCAAGCTCCCGCTCACTCACGCCTGTCCACAGCATTATATTTTCAATCAGGTTCTTCATATCCACAACCGGTGAGATGAAATACGCCCTGTCGATCAGCGTTTCATCCAGCGAAGACATGGAGAAAAACGCACCGATGCTGTTTGCCGCGAGCGTAAGCCTGTCGCATTGCTTTCGCTGTTTCTCGAAAAACTGCGGAAATTCCGCTTTGGCTTCCCACGGCGTCTGCGCCCGGTAGTCAAAGCCGAGCACCTCCGCTTCCGGAAAGAGCGCCTTATAATGCTCCGCTTCCGCCGCCGAACCGCCCTTGCCGTGAACATAGATCATAATGTGCTTCATCTTAGATACTCCTTAAAATCAAACCGCTCCATTCACGATTTTGGCGTAGGTCTCCTCCGGAATCATGGGAGAGCCGATTTCCGCCAGAAGCGCCTCGTCAATTGCACCGCATTCCGCATACTGCCGCCCGGCCCTTCGTATCTGCTCCAGCCGGGGCGCGGTCACGCTGACAGCCTCCGGCGCGCTGAACATCGGGCTCTCCGGCACAGTCAGAATTGTGTGGTTCGTTGGGAACAGCAGCTCAAACTGCCGGACCGCCGGTTCAAAGTTGCGCCTGCTGTTCGGGAACCCGCAGCCACAGATCATGAGGTACCTGAGGTGCGAAACGTCCCGCTGCCCGACGTGGACATAGCGCCCATTTAGCTCCGTCATCGCCATGGAGGAAAGTGGAAGCAGCCGGTCGACGAAATTTTTGAGCGGTGCGGGCATTGCGTAGCTATGGAGCGGGAAGCTGAACAGCAGAAGATCGCTTTGTAAAATCTCCTCCAGAATCTCACGCATATCGTCGTCGATCACGCACCGCCCGCCGCCCAACTTGCAGGCGAAGCACCCCCGGCAGAACGCAATCTGCCGGTCGATCACGTCAACGCGCGTTATATCCTGCGGCGCAAACTCGTTCATACCGCTTAGGGTGTATCTGAAAACTCCCAACGCACCC
>ENA-OUQH01001786-OUQH01001786.1-human-gut-metagenome-genome-assembly--contig:-NODE-1786-length-14070-cov-3.138994_pt1 | contig 14070 bp, 10 predicted proteins | sample MGYA00237948_ERZ548828 | MGnify/ENA primary metagenome ERZ548828 (study PRJEB26490, sample SAMN05194711) | human gut metagenome | biome: terrestrial biome; feature: human-associated habitat; material...
ACAGCGTGTCATGCAAAAGAGCCGCAGTCAGCACAAATAATTTTTGTGTAGCAAGATCACTGCTCAGAAAGATTGGGTAAAAACTCTCATCTAATGTCTTGATACGGGCTGCTACGGTAGAATAAATCTGCTGCGCTCGTAGTTTTGTCGGTGCGCCATAGATGTTTGTCTCTTCATTCAACTTTTTAATATCTGCAAAGCTCTTACCCTCGCTCAAAAGCTGCACAGTTTTCCGAAATTCCATGAACCAGAACGAAAATTTCACTGCTCCGGCACTATACGGTTTTCTTTCCATCTTCGTTCTCTCCATTTCCGGATTTTGTTTTAATGTATCTGCCGCTTTTGATTCTGGCATCCTTCGGCTTTTCGGCGTTAATAGGAATGACCCACTGATGGCCTAAACGCTCGGCACCATCAATTCGCCCTTCCGTGCATAATGTCTGTACTCTCCTTGTGCAGATTCCCCATTTTTCAGAAGCCTGCTTAATCGTCATGAAATCCATACGGAACCTCTTTTTCGATGTCTAAAGTCACTCGCAGCAAGTTAAAATTTCTCATTTATATTCTACTCCAAGAAACGAACAAAATCAATCGAAAGTTCTTCCAAATTTTGAACGATTTTTTTAGAATCCACTCTTCTGCAAGCAGGGCTTTCGTGACACGAAAGCGATTTTCTGCTTGTTGGGGAAACTCCCCAATCCCCTTAGAACGCTGCCTGCGGCATCGGGCTGCGCATCCGTTCCGGATGCTTTAACGGCAGTTCCTGCCAAAGAAAAAAAGCCCGGTGCAGCATGAGCATTACACCCACACTGCACCGGACTTTCCATCATCGACTGCTTTGTCTATTTTCTTCTTCCTGCCGCACTTCTTGCTCATGCAGCTGCTCTTTCTTCTGTTCGTCCTCTTTCAGGATTTCCTGCACGATTTTCTGTGCCACAAGCCAATCCTGCATTTCTGATTTTGTTTTGCGGTACTCTGCATAGGAGCTTTTCTTTCGTTCCAGAAGCATCGCATACTCTGCGTTCAGCTCGCTGATGCGCGGGAGCTTTTTGTCAGAGCCGTTCTCTTTCTTATAAGCATCAAACGCCTTTTTTGCTGCGCTGCGCAAGGCCAGCGTATCCCGGTGGGCTTCATAGAACTCTCGATTGTAGCCAGATGCTTTATACGCAGCAAAAACATCTTTTGCCTTGGCATAATTGATTAGATGCTTCCGCAGCACCGACACTTCCGACATCCGTTCCTCATCTGCTTTTACAGATTCCAGCAGCGCATCACATTTTTCAGAAATTCCATCTGCCTTTTCTTTCAGCTCTGCATAGCTCTTGATTCCATGCTCTTCCATGAACATCATAGCTTTTGCCATCTGTTTCAGATTAAAGACTTTCGCCCAACGCGCATACCCCGCGCCTTTGCCTGCCTGCATTTTGGCACGGACATCAATAAGGAACGACAGCTCCGCCTTCTGATGCACCTGCGCAGACCGTGCGCTTGTGCGGGTTTTCTCTGCAAATTTGCTTTTATGAATCGCATTCCCGGCAAGCACCTCGCAAAGTTCTTCAACTGAATAGCCCTTGCCGAAAGAGCGGAAGCGGGCAAATCTGGCATGGCCTTTTCCCCGCAGGGCAGGCTGTTTTCCATCTTTATACTCGTACCCTGCTTCCTGCAAAATTCCAATCAGTTCTCGGAAGTCTTTTGGTTTTCTTGCCAATGCTGCATCAATGGACTCGCAGATTTCATCCCGCTGCGATTTTTTCTCCGGGTATTCCGTTCTCTTCTGCCGCTCCCCATAAGGCTTCCGGATAATGACCGACAATCGGTGCTCCAGACAGATGATATCACTGAGCCTCGCCAGTGCAAGACCGGATAAGCGAAAATCCCGAAATTTTCTGGTGCAGTCTAATGTAGTCGAATTAAAAATAATGTGATTATGAATGTGCGCACGATCAACATGGGTAGCCACGATAAATGCGTGTTTTCCCTTAGTGAATCGCATGGCTGTCTCATACCCAACCTTGTTTGCTTCCTCCGGTGTGATTTCTCCGGGCTTAAAGGACTGCCGAATCTGATATGCAATCACATCATGTGCCTGGGTTCTTCCCGTGATATGCTCATACTGCCGTTTGGAAAGCAGAAATTCTTCATCACAGGTCTTTGCATCACAGGCATACGCACTAATGTATTTTCCATCTTCCGTCTTTGCTGCATTCTCAGAATAATCAGTACGGTCAGCCAGACACTGCGCTACCGTCTTTCCTTTATTGATATGCAGCGCAATTAGTCTTGTAGCCGCCATTTTCATATTCCTCCATCTAAAAAGAGCTACCCGAAGGCAGCTCTTACCAATCTACTATTCTCATTTTAACATCCGTTCCCGGTCATAAGCTCCCTGCAAATAAACGGCCTGCTTGATGATCTCTTCCATATCGAAATAGACACACATGATGCTTTCGTACAGCTTCCACACATTAGATTCGGTGCCGCCCACCATTTCCATCAGCTGGTCTTCCATCTTCGAATGCTCAGACTGTTTTTCCTGATAAGCTGTCTCTTCCACAAAATGATTCTCTCCATCTGTTTCCTCGTACCGCAAATCATAATAATCTTTCATAAACTGAATATCCATCGAATCCCTCCTGAATTCAAATTGTCAAAACATCCTCTACACGCTCACACAGCCGTCCCATCAGTTCCATGATGCTGCCCGCACCAACCGCAGCTGCGAACAGCCCCATCTCAATCATGGTCAGCAGGAACACATCCGTCCAGCTCGCCCGAACCACCGAATAGATGCCGCAGCCAAGAACAAACAGCATAACCGGCGAAAGTACCCACAGAGATAGCTGCATCAGCAGATTCCAGATAAAGCATAGAAATCGCAGAAAAAATGCAACCGGCAGCAACAGGATTTTCAGCATCAGCTTCAACAAAAAACTTACGATCTTCATGGATTTCACCCCTTCGTTTTTCTTTTCATCTTCATTTTACCGTACCCGCTTGCCAAACACCACGATGTCAACAGGAAGACCTACAAAAAATATGTAATGGCACAGACAGTTTCATCTGTGCCATGTGCGGTAGAAATCTCGCACATTTGCGCCGTCAGCGAATACCAGAAAGCCTCTTCAGGATCAGCTTCTGCATCTCCCAGAGTTCATCCAGTCGCTTCTGCAAATCCCGGATATCCTCCGCATAGATGCTTCCGGATTCATTGGCGCGTTTTGCGTACTGGTTCAGGTTGTTGCTGCATCGGCGAAGAAGGGTGGATACCTGCGCCACATCCGACAAATCAAGATTCACGCAGTACCCGTCCATCGCCATTTTTCTCATATAGGCACCGGTATTCCGAATCCCCAATTCCTTCTGCTTTTCACGAATCCTCGCCAGCTCTTCCGGGTTTACCCGGACATTGATCCAGTGTTCACGAACACTCATAATGCCACCTCCTCATCATCTCGATGTGTCATCGGCGGAATGCGCCCTGCACGGTCACGCAGCTCTGCCAGGACAGACGGCTTTTCCGTTGTTCTCTCACGGTCTGGATCATCATTTCCACGGTCATCCATATTCAACAGTGCGTCCAGTTCTGCCAGTCTTACACTCTTTTCTGCCAGTTCTGCCTCCTGGGGGAACGGCTTTCCAAGCTCGGCCTGCGCCGCTTCCTGCTGGCTCCTAAGATTGTCCAGCTGCTGTTCCGCCTTCTCCAACCTTGCAGGAATCCCGGCAAGAGCATTATCCAGACGCTGGATATTGCCCGCGGCACTGGTGCCGATGGGCACCCTGTGTGTCATCTCGCCTTTCAGCAGCACCTGATACTCTTTCTGGAAGCTGTCAAACGTCAGCTCCATCTTGAAACCACGGTAGCTGCCAAGTGGCACCGGCTCCAGACTCTGATTGGCTTTACAGATTGCGAGGATTGCTTCACCGGCCTCGACTTTTTCAGTAAAGCATGTGCCATTCACTGCCATGCCGCAGAACCCTTCTTCCGGCAGCGGATGTGCCGCCACCGTCCGAATATCCGACTGAAAGCCCTTGATAAACCCCTGCGTTTTCTCAATCTCCGCAGGGAAATATTTCATCAGCTTATCCTCCAATCGGTACTGCTGGCTCTGATGGTCTGCCTTCAATACTTTCAGCCTTGCAACATCTACATCCAAGTCCATTTTCTCCTTGATCTGCGGGTCTCCTGCACAAAGTGCCTTGATCTCCGCATAGGAAAGTGCCTGCTCATCCACATCGTCACAGGAACGAACCGGGGATTTGCTGGTCATGATCTGGCTGATAAACTTCTGCTTATTCTCCAGTGTCTGATAGAGGTAGGCATCAAAGGTTCCTTCCGTCACATACTGATAAACCTGCACTTCTTTGTTTCGGTTTCCCTGACGGATGATACGACCATTTCGCTGGGTCATGTCCGCAGGCCGCCAGCCCACATCCAGATGATGCACGGCCACCAGCCTGTCCTGCACGTTCGTGCCTGCGCCCATCTTCTGTGTCGAACCTAACAACACCCGCACCTGCCCAGTACGTACTTTGGCAAACAGATCTTTCTTTTTTGCCTCGGTATCAGCATCATGGATAAATGCGATTTCTTCCTCCGGTACACCTGACTGGATGAGTTTGGCGCGGATATCCTCATAGACATTGAAGGTTCCATCGTTCTTCGGCGTGCTGAGGTCGCAGAACAGCAGCTGGGTCAGCTTGTCCGACTGTCCTTCCTCATAAATACGAAGCACATTCCGCACACAGGCGTTGAGCTTGCTGTTGGGGTCATCCGGCAGGAGTGGATTCATCAGCCGCTGATCCAGCCCCAGCTTTCTGCCATCCGATGTGATTTTCAGCATATTATCGACCGATGGGTCTACCACACCGGAATGCACAGCCGCCGCCCGTTCCGAAAGCTCCACTACCATCGCCTGCTGATGCTCCGAAGGCTGCACCACCACGGTTTCAAACTTTGCCTCCGGCACCGGCAGATGCAGCTGATCGGAAGTCTTGATATCCGCCACTTCCTTGAACATGTTCATCAGCTCCGGCAGGTTGAAGAATTTTGCAAATCTCGTTCTTGCCCGGTATCCGGTTCCCTCCGGTGCCAGCTCAATGGCTGTGGTGGTCTCACCAAAGGTAGAAGCCCAGCTGTCGAAATGGGTTAGCCCTTTCTGCTGCAATGTGCCGTATTGGAGATACCGCATCATGGTATAAAGCTCCGTCATGCTGTTGCTGACCGGGGTGCCGGTCGCGAAAATGATGCCGCGCCCGCCTGTCAGCTCGTCCATATACTGGCACTTCATAAACATATCCGAAGATTTCTGCGCTTCCGAAGTGGACAAGCCTGCGACATTGCGCATTTTTGTGTAGAGGAACAGGTTCTTGAACGCGTGTGCCTCGTCTACGAACAGTCGATCTACGCCCAGCTGCTCAAAGGTAATCACATCGTCCTTTCGGTCGGTTGCCCGGAGTTTCTCCAATCTCGCCTCCAATCCTTTCCGGGTCTTTTCCATCTGTTTAATAGAAAAACGTTCGCCATTCTGGGATTTCATCTCAGCAATGGCGTTTTCGATTTCATCAATCTGGGCAGTCAAAATCCGCTCCTGCCGTTCTGCGGACACCGGAATTTTCTCAAACTGGGAATGCCCGATGATGACTGCATCGTAATCACCAGTAGCAATTCGTGCGCAGAACTTCTTTCTGCGGGCAGTTTCAAAGTCCTTTTTGCTTGCCACCAGCAATTTTGCACTCGGATACAGACGCAGAAACTCGTTTGCCCACTGAAGGGTCAAATGATTCGGAACAACGAACATAGATTTCTGGCACAGTCCCAGCCGTTTTGCCTCCATAGCAGAAGCGGCCATCTCGAAGGTCTTGCCAGCACCTACCTCGTGGGCCAGCAGCGTATTGCCTCCGTACAGCACATGAGCAATGGCATTCTGCTGATGTTCCCGCAGCCGGATTTCCGGATTCATGCCGCCAAAGCGGATATGGGAACCATCGTACTCACGGGGACGGGTACTGTTGAACAGCTCGTTATACTTTTCCACAAGTTCCGCACGGCGATAAGGGTCTTTCCACACCCAGTTCTGGAACGCATCCTTAATGGCCTGCTGTTTCTGCTGGGCGAGAGTGGTCTCCTTTTTATTCAGAACTCGCTTTTGCTTGCCGTCTGCATCCTCCACCGTATCGTAGATACGGATATCCCGCAGATTCAGCGTATCCTCCAGAATCCGGTAGGCGTTGGCTCTGCTGGTGCCGTAGGTCATATAGGCATGGACATCATTCCGGCTCGGTGTACTCTTACCGGTGATCTGCCACTCTGCCGTCATGGGCGAGAATTTCACTTCGATGTTCCGGCGCAGATAAAACGGCGGTTCAAAGGTTTCTTCCATGAACTGCTGGATATAACCCCGATTGACCCATGTGGCACCAAGGCGCACATCAATCTCTGAAGCGTCCAGGTCTTTCGGCTGCGCCTTTCTCAGATATTCCGTATTTACCGTAAAGGCAGGGTCAGAGGCCGCAGCCAGTTCTGCCACTCGGAGCTTTTCCCGAACATTGCCGGACAGATATTCATCAGCTGTCACCCAGCCGGTTTCCTCGCCGCCCTTCGTCATCGGGTCTTTGAAAATGACACCATGCAGTTCCTGCTGGATTTTTTCATATTCCCCCGGCGTTCCTAAAAGCTCCGACATATAGGGCAAATCCACTCTGCCGCGCTCTCCGATGGAGATTGCCAGAGCTTCCGCCGGAGTATCTACGCTGGTAACAGCCCGTTCCGGTCGAATCGTCCGTTTGGTGAACATATCCGCCTTGGATTCCAGCCTGCCGTTTTCGTCTACGTTTTCCAGAGAGCAAAGCAGATAATAAGACGAATCTTCCGAAAAAGCCTGTGCATTTGCACGGGAATTGATAAGTCCATACTGATCGGCGAATCGGTCATAGGCCACATTCAGTTCCCGCTGTTTCTGGGCAATCGCGTCCTCCGGATAATCGTTCAGCTGATAGTCGATCAATTCCTGCACAATGGTACGAAGTTCCACCATACCCTTGATCCTGCCGGTGGCTGTCGCAGAAAGGTCAGCTTTCCGCATGATGCTGTTCTCACGGAAGTAAACATCCCCATCTACCACCGCATAGGAGAAGTTCTTTACATTTGGGTCTGCCGAAATGGTTTCGCCCTGCAAGGACAGCTCTTCCTCCGGTGCCAGCTCCTGCGCTTCATAATGACCACCGATGTGCTGCACAGCCTCATGCAGCTGGTCTCCAAGATCTGCATCCGGAATCGGAATGACCGTACATTCTTCCTTGCCGTATTGGGTGCTTTCCGTTGTAATCTCACCCAGCACCATTTCCGGGTGGTCAACAAAGTAGCTGTTGAGGGTAATACCCTCCGATGTCAGCCCCAGATGCACCCAATCCGGTTCGATATCAATGGGATGGTCTCTCTTTTGCAGGAAAATGATATCCGAAACCACATCTGTACCGGCATTGGCGCGGAATGCGTTGTTGGGAAGTCGAATGGCTCCCAGCAGTTCTGCCCGCTGTGCCAGATACTTTCGCGCGTCCGGATTCTTGGAATCCATCGTATAGCGGCTGGTAACAAAGGCCACAATACCACCGGGACGAACCTGATCCAATGCCTTGGCAAAGAAATAGTTGTGGATAGAAAATCCGAGTTTATCATAGGGCTTATCGCTGACACGGTAGTTGCCAAAGGGCACATTGCCCACGGCCAGATCATAGAAGTCGCGCCGGTCGGTGGTTTCAAAGCCTGCCACCTTGATTTCTGCCTGCGGATACAGCTTCTGCGCAATACGCCCGGTGATGGAATCCAGTTCCACACCATACAGTCTGCTTCCCAGCATGGAATCCGGCAGCATACCGAAGAAGTTACCGACACCCATCGACGGTTCCAAAATATTGCCTTTCTCAAATCCCATCCCGTCCAATGCTTCATAAATTGCACGGATCACGGTAGGGCTGGTGTAATGCGCATTCAGAGTTGAAGCCCTGGCTGCGGCATATTCTTCTTCCGTAAGAGCTGCTTTCAACTCCTTATATTCGCCTGCCCAGGCAGTTTTCTCTGCGTCAAAGGCATCTGCCAGCCCGCCCCAGCCGACATAATTGGCCAGCGTTTCCTGTTCCTCCGGTGTCGCATCTCTGTGCTGATTTTCCAAGGTTTTCAGCGTATAGATGGCATCCATGTTGGCACGGAATTTCTGTTTAGGACTGCCTTCGCCGAGGTGAAAGCTGTTGATGCGATAGTTCTCCGCATGTTTTGCTTCATGCTCTGCCCGGAACGCTTCTTCCTCAGCTGCATTAGGAAATGTTTGAACGGTCCCATCAATCACAGCTGTAATCGGGAGCTGATCCAACGCCTCATCCGACCATACAGTACCTGTATTCTCAATATCTTTTGACGCTGCTTCTTTTCCAGAATTTAGATCAACCACCAGATTGTGCAGGTGAATATTATCCTCGTGCCCCAAAAGTCTTGCCAGATTTTCCTTGCTTTCCGAGCGGAAGATCGGATACACGGAATCCGGGTCCCGAAGCTCCACGTCGAACAGCCCGACTTTTTCAATCGTAAATGCCTTTCCGTCCAGATACAGCGTATCGCCGACACGATAATCCGGCTGCACCGGAGCTGCGGGTTCTGGCTGCACAGTTGCAGGCTCTTTTTCAGCCTTCATGTTCCTGCCGCGAATCTCCTGCAACGCCTCTGATGCGCTTACATAATCGGCAAATGTCTGCACTTTTCCGTCCGAATATCCGTAATACTCTTCTTTAACATAATCCCAGATGGCAAACGCATCCTTAGAATCCGGGAAATTATCGCCGGTCATCGTGACTACAAACCGTTCATCCGGTGCATAGCCTGACTCTCTGGCAAGTTCTCTGGCGTGTTCCTGCATTTCCAGCACCAGAGGATCTGCCTTTGCGTGAGCCGGTTCCTGTACTTCTTCGGATTCCACATCCGGGAATGGAATGTCCTGCTGCAAATCCTGCTTGCTCTGCTCAACATAGAGCCAGTCTTTGGCTTCCCGTTCCTGGACTTTTTTAATCAACTGCTGGCGGTAGGTCTCTGCCTCCCATTCGCTGGTAAACTCTTCGCTGACACCATCCGGCTCCACATGAATGCCGTCCTGAATATCATCCCAGACCGCATAGCCATCGTCTGTCTCCATCACGGTAAACCGCTGTGGTGCCGCCAGTTCACTCCGGGCATATACATCCGCAGCCGTATTCAGCATGTTGTCCACATGCTCATTTCCGGTATCGTAGTGTTCCGGTGGCGTTGGCGGAAATACATGGGCGGCAGTCGGCATAGGAAGCGGCGCGCCATATTCCTGCTCCAGCTTCCGATACTCTTCCATCTCCAGCGCAGTCAGGTACTGACCATTTTCCACAAGCCGGTCTAACCGCTTATCTACCGCTGCCCATGTGAGGCGCACTTCCCGGTCATGGTCATAATTGCGAAGCAGAATGCCTTTTCCGTTATAATCGGCAAAACCGCGACTGCCATCCATAAAGGTATAGCTGTGACCACCGAGACCATATTCCGCTTTCAGGAATGCAGCTCGTTCTTTTGCGTCCCCTTGCTGCTGATACAGCGCATAAATACGGATTTTTCCGCCTTCAAAATTAGAACCTGTCCGCAGCATACGGTCGATTTCATCCTCAGAAATGACAAAAGCGGAGGGCTTTTCGCTCTCCGCTTCTATGGCTGCATTTTCTGCCGCTGCATCAATTTTCTGAATCTGCTCTGCTTCGGACTGAAACAGGCTCATAAAGTTTAGCTGTTGATAAGTTCCGTCAGAATGACTTCCTCTGCCTGCGCTTTCAGCATGTTCATGTGCTGCACCCAGGCCATCTGGTTCAATTTCTTGTCCGGTGCCGGATTCGCTTTCAGAAGATCCGCCATCATCTGCTCCATCCGTGCGGTCGCGGTCTCCTGAATCTCCCACAGGTGCGGGTACAGCTTCTCGGTCAGGATCAGGTGATTGTACAGCAGCGTGTTGTTCTCCTGCAGGAATGCTCTGCGCATCCTCCCGTACTTGCCCAGAGGCTTCTGTTCCTGCACCGACAACTGGATGTCCGGAATCAGGTAATCGCCATTCTTCGTGTAATTCAGCTCCATCATAATTTTGGCTCCTTTCTGCCTGCTTATCTCTTTCATAGGTTCGGATCGTGCGTTCAATTTCCCGGAAGATCTGGCTGGACATTTCGCTGACCGCAGTTCCCAGCACATTGGCGGCAGCCTGCGTATTAAAATCAAAGATGTCCAGAAAATCCTCGTGTTCAAAATAGTCATCTGCATTGCCCACCGTCCGGGTAAAGACGGAATATGCGATGCTGACAGCGGCAGCTCTCTTAAAGGAAGCTCCGATGTTGAGTTCATCATACCCTTCCAGATAGGAATCTGCAACGATGTCGCTGATCTGCCTGCGGTTTTCCTCCCAGTAATCCCTTGCAAGGCGTTCCGCCGCTTCCATAATGTGATTTTCCAGAGACCCGGCACCGGCAGGAACATCAAACACTGCATCCAGTGCTCGAATAATCGGCTGCTCATGCTCTGCGTTCATTTTCCAGAGCTGTACCGGACGGGAATTCTTCCGTTCTCCGGTATCTGCCACATCAAATACATACCGCAGTTTCGGCTGCTCGCCGCGCATGTCCAAAAGAGCAATGCCCTTGGAGCCACGCTTTACATAGCGGTTCATCCGGTCATTCCAGAGATCGTACTCTGCACAGGCCGTTGCTTCTGGCCTCTGCTTATAGATCATCAGCTGTTCCGCAAAGGGATACTTATAAAGCCGTGCGGATGTGGTCAGAAACGCTGTCCACTGCTCTTTGCTTCCAGTGATCTGTGCCGCAGCTTCCTGTGCCATCTGCATATAATAAGCCGTTTTCGTCATCATCTGTCTTTTTCCTCCTCTCCCTTATTCGTCCGGATACAAATCCAGTGCCTCATATTCTGCATCCGTCATCTCTGCCAGTTTCGCAAGCAGCGAGGCCGTCCACCTGCGCAGATTTCTGTCCCTGCCGGTCAGACTTTTCTGCATCTTTTGAAGCTCTTCGATCAGCCCTGTCCGTGTGCCAGGGCTGTAAAGCATCATGAGCATCCATTCGTCATCCGTAAAACGCATTTACAACTCCTTTTCTTCGCAGCACCTGCGAGGCGGTGCAGGCGGCACCGCCTCCTGCTTTTCCTTCAGCTGATCCAGAACCGATGCTCTCTCCGCCGGTTCTTCCTTCTTTCCGTTATTGATTACGCCATCAATCATGCCGTAATCATCTTCCATTGCCATTTCTGCGGCTTTCAGGTAATTCTCCGGTTTCAAAAATCCGGGCAGTTCCTGGAAGCCGATGGAATCCACATAATGACAGCTTACAACACCATTCTGCCGTAAAGCCACGATGTCAGACACAGAAAGACTATGCCCAGTAAAATCATCAGGGCGGGAAACATTGAATTTCGCATACAGTTCCTCCAACATCGTATTCTGATCCTTGTAGGGAAGAAGCGGAGCCGTATACACCACCTCATAATGGTCAATATCCGGTTCCAGCCCCATCCGTTCCAGTTCGCGCATAGACGAAAAGCGTTCATATACCGTATCCTCACTGCGGCGAAGCTGCAAAATCGCATACTGGTCGGTAGCACTGTCGAGAAATGCCATCATTCTTTCGTCTGATGCCTGATTTCCATGCACTTCATCCCATTTTTCAATTCTTGCCATCATCCATTTCTCCCTTCTCCATAAACGGCAGGCCGTTTTCCTTTGCTTCCTGTCGCTGCTGTTCCCGACGCTTTTCACTGTAAGGCGGTCGGATACCGACGCAGCGTTTCGGAATTGTATACGTGACCGACCCATGCTCCCGGTGCTCCAAAATAAACTGCTCCGGATACTGTTTTCGCAGTTCCCTGAGCTTCTTAATCAGGCGGCTGTCATGGGTATAAATGCTGGCGGTATCCAGTTCATTATCAAAATTGATGACGGTTTCCTGCTCTGCCTTCGTAAGCTTGTATTTCATCGCTCCGCCTCCTTCGCCTTGGCAGCTTTCACCGGCGTATCCGTTCTGGAAGACAAATCCGAGAGTTTACCCAGCACAGATTCCAGTCTGCTGATTTCCGCTTCCTCTGCACGATCACAAAGTTCATCATAGTCAATCCGCGTCATGGTGCGGCCACCGAACCCATAATCCGAAAGAATCTGGTCTCTGGCTGCATTCATGCTGATTTCCGGGTCGTCGATCTGTCCGCCGTCAATTTCCGTGAAGTCCTTATGATATAAGGTATAGTCGTAACCGTCCTCACAGGTCTGAATGGCAAGAAAGCCCTTGCTTCCCAAATCCCATGCGCTGTGTTCCTCCGTAATCAACAGCTCCGGGCGGCATGTGCCACCGCTGCGTTCCAGCATTTCTGCCAGTTGACAGATGTGCAGAACATCATACCCCAGGCGCAGATGATATTCGTCCATATATTCGCAGCGGGCTGAAAATTTCCGATTCGGATACTCAATCTCCACCGCACTGCCATCCGGAATTTTGAACCGATCTTCGTAGCTGCTGGTGATAAACCGGATATTTTTAGCATTCTCCAGCTCAGGATCAGCCTTTTTCATCTGCCAGAGAACCTTTCTACCGCCGCGTACCTGCTCCAGCATCTCCGGGGCTACCGGCGCAACGGCAAGACCGTCAAGCCGGAGAATCTGCTGGAGTGCCGCCATCCTCGCGCTTTCTTCCAGCGTAGAAAACGGCTGTTTATCCAACACATCCCAGCCAATGTGTCCCTCGGCAATCTGCACCTTGCTGTCCATATCAAAGCAATGGAATTCCACGCCGTCCTGCTTTTCCTGCAAGGAAAGCAGTGCAGCATTATCCACCAGATAAGCTGCATTCATCATTTTCATGCTCATTTTTTACCTCCAAACTCCAGCTTAAATGCTGCTGCACCGTCCTCGCCGGTCTCTACATAAACGGTTGTGTCATAGTAACGTCCAGATTTCTTGGAATAACAATGGGTAAGCCGTGCTTTCCCCTGATTTACCAGTTGCTTTGCCAGTTCCTCCGTCATCTGCTTTCCCAGTGTCTGAAAGAACCTGTTTTCCTTCCAGAGCGCAAATCTACAGCCCTTATCCCTGCAAAACCATCCCTTTGCCGTTTCGCAGACATCACTGCCGCAGGCGGGGCAGGAGCCAATGACTTTCCGTTCCGGCTGCATCAGCACATCAGCACCTTTTACAGCCTCGTAGGTTTTAACAAGTCCGCTGACCAAGCTGCTGATTTCACCCATAAAGGCATCGCTGTCATACTCGCCGTGTTCTATTTTCAGCAGTTTTTCCTCCCAGTCTGCCGTCATGGATGGGGACTGAATCTGTTCCGGCACCACCGTCACCAGCGCATTTCCCTTGTCCGTAGAACAAAGGTATTTCGTTTTCTTATCGCCCCTGCGCTCGATAAAGCCTTTCTGCACCAGTTTTTCGATGATGGCAGCGCGTGTGGCCGGTGTGCCGATGCCTTTTCGCTCTACACCAGCCGGAAATTCATCCGAGCTGGCACTCTCCATCGCTGAAAGCAGAAGATCTTCGGTAAATCTCTTAGGCGGGCTGGTCTTGCCCTCTTTCAGATCGACACCGGCAAGTTCCAGTGTCATGCCTTCCGAAAGCTCCGGAAGATCACCCGCCTCCGCATTCTTCTCAGCATCTTCAACCGGCTTTCCTGCATATCGCCTCCAGCCCATATCCGTAACTGTTTTGCCTTTCGTGCAGAACTTCTGACTGGCACACTCGGCTTCTACTATGGTTTCTGCATAGCGGCATGAAGTTCCTACCGCGCAAATCAGCCGCACCGCCAGCATGGTAAGAATCGCCTGTTCTCCACTGGGAAGAGAGGAAATGTCATAACCTGCCGCTGTTTTTGTAGGAATAATGGCATGGTGATCGGTGACTTTCTTGGAATTGATGACCTGCGCTGCATTCACCGGTGCTGTCTCATCCGGCTGAATCTGAAAGCTCTGCTGGATCACAGAAACAAGTTCTGGCACCAGCGGTGCCATATCATCTGTCAGATACC